>JACCDS011871057.1_pt1 | contig 20047 bp, 18 predicted proteins | sample 7446441 | NCBI WGS metagenome assembly JACCDS01 (sample SAMN15323445, study PRJNA562643) | freshwater metagenome | isolation source: river surface water | place: USA:Blue River Watershed | collected 2017-08-17
CCGCGAGTTGGTGATAGCCTTTGAAAACAGCCTTCAACCTTCCACCTCGCTCGACGCCATGGCGCGCTCACAAATGCTGATGCGCAATCTGGCCATGGCCGACGTACCCCAAGCCATGTTTTTGATAAAACCACGCGCACTGGACAGCAAAGACCGATCCCGCTTGCGTCTCTACAGTGACCGCGGCCACTTGTTGGTCAATGCGGGTTATGACCACAGTCTGGTCACCAAAGGCGATCTCTATGCGTATGAAGTGGGCATCCTTAAGGCCAACCGCTTACTGTTGCCTTATCCCGGCTACAAAAAACACCTGCATTTTTCCTATTTGCACGAGCAGGGTGACAACCGCATTCAGCGGGGCCTGATCGATTTTGTTAAAAAACGCGGCTATCGCCCGGCGTTTACCACTTTCAATGAGTGGCGCGGTGTGGATGCTTATCTGGATCAGTTGTATCAGGCGCGCATTAAACGCAATCGCCCGGTAGATATGGCCAAGCTTGAGCGCACCTATGTGGATTTACTGGTGAAGGGCTTAACCGAACAGGATGCCCTGGCCTTTAACCTGCTCGGCTACTCGCCACCACAAACGTTGGTGCTGCAAGAAAATGATTTGGCCGCGTATTTTGTTGTGGCCCTGATTGATGAATTAACAGCGCAGGGCTGGCAAATGACGAGCGCGCAACGTTTGGTCGATGCGCCAATTGCCAACCCCTTATTTGCCAGCAGTTGGGGCGCAAACAGCGTCTGGCCAGTGGTTACAGGCCTGCCAGATAGTCGCGTTGCCTACCCGCGACTATTGGGTGAACGCAAAGCTTATGTGGATAATTTTATACAAGGCCGGATTCCCGGTTTACTTGAACACTAATTGTTTTTTTGAGGGAGTTTTATAACGATCATGCAAACGACAGCTGCAACAAAAAGCGCACCGGGTTTCGCCGCGTGGAGCGCGCGGGCTATTACCCACTGCACGGCGGTGATGATCGCCGCACTGCTGGCGACAGGTGTTTCGGCGCAACAAAAAACCGTTATTTTTAAAAATGGTTTTGAAGCCGGTAACGACAGCAAAAAATGGGCTTTAATGTACGGTGCTAATTTGGTGGAAACCAATGCGCGTACCGGCACAGGAGCATTGCTGATAGAGCAAGGCGAAGCCTCGGTGCGCAGCCGCATTAGCTTGAGCGAGCAGGGCACTCTGGAGTTGTGGCTGAAAACATCATCACCCGCCACCCAATACAAAATTAATGTACTGGTGGCAACCAGCCAAAACAGTGATAGCGGCTGGGTGAATGTGGGGCGCATTAACGGCAGTAACGACACTGCTGAGTATTATGCCAAGCGTGTCTCTATCGACGATCCGGGTAAAAAATTCCTGCGCCTGGATATTGAAGTCATCAACGGCCAGTTGTGGATTGATGATTTAAGCGTGGAAAAAATTCTGTTGGATACCGCGCTGCAAAAAAATCAGGAAAAAGTAATCGCCGAAGTGTTGGGCAAATTGCGCGATGATAAAAACTATCAAGTCCAGGCTGATGCCCTGCGCACTCTGGGTAAAAATTACGCTGCACAGGTGGATGTGCAACGCCAATATTTGGAATATGCCAACGGTATTTACTCCAGTGTGACGCTGGTACTCGCCACCTCGGAGCGCGGCAAAATGGCCAACCCGCTCGGTTATCAAACCTTTAAAGGCGTGGTGAACGATGTGCGCACCGTGGCCTCGCCTATCCAAAAAGCGCGTATGGATTCCATGCTGCGTCCCTTGGGTGATATCGCCACTGCCACGCTCAACATTATGACCAATGGCACCTATGCTGCCTTCGCTGAACCCTTCAAAACAATCGTGGCAACAGCGTTTGATCGTTCATCCTATGAGAATGCCGGCATTGATCGCAAATCCCGCAAGTTTGCAGAAGCCAACGGGTTGGAAACATTCAAAAAAACCGAAACCTTTTTAGGTGAAATTGAAAAAGAACTCAATACCGTAACGGCGCTGGACAAAGACCTGCTGGATATTCAGCGCGAGGTAGATAAATTCCGCAAAGACCTGGATAAACATTTAAAAGAATCGCTTATTGCCGGTGGCATGGGGCGCGGCAAGGAAAACTATAATCGGGTAATGAGTAAAGACGAACCCGTGCGCGCAGCCGCGCTGCAGGAAATTGACAACTACTTTATGGTGCAAGCGGAAAGCTATCAAAACTATTCCAGCTCCAACACGGAATTTGTGCAGTTCATGATGAAGGCTACACGCACCATGGAAGAAACCCAGGTATTTAAAGAGCGCTTCAACCAAATCGCGTCATCGGTCATCACCTTCTACGACAAATTTGATCGCTCTGTCGCCAAGGATCAAAACCCCTTCACCAACGACAAAGACCGCGCTGTGTGGGAATCCCATGCGGTAAAAGTCCGCGCTTATATCCAAGAATCCAAAGCGGCTTTTGCCAAGGCTTATATGTAATTTGTTGCCGCTACATACCTACAAAAACGCCCCGCACCGACGGGGCGTTTTTGTAGGTGAGATCTGTCAGCACTGCATTACTCCGCATATTATTTTGGGTAGTGAAATCCAGAAGATTAATATCTGCTGTTTTCCGGTAAGGCTGTCGCCTTTGTTTTGCACTTCATAAATGAACCGGTTATGCTGCGTTGCGCGGGCGCAGCAGCGGCTAGTCACTTGGGTGTGGCTAGGGGGGCGAGCTGATCTTGCGGTTTCTCTTCACTCCATACCAACCAATAAAATCAAGAACCGGTATATGCGCCCAGTTTTGTTCTCCCTCTGGTTTGGCCTGTATATGGCCTGTTTGGTGCTCTGGGCTCCGCGTCTGTGCGCGCAGCCGCTTGAAGAGCAAAAGGTTGTTGCTTCGTATTTGTACAACTTTGCCAAACATATCGAATGGCCTAATGTTAAATCCCTTCGCTCGTTTAATATTGCCCTTTATGGCGATGCTGACCCCGCATTGGTGTCCGCATTAGCGGTGATGCGTGAAAAAGTAAAGATTCATGGGCTGCCTGTCAGCTATCAGCAGGTGACGGCAGCGGATGATTTGTCGACCTATCAGTTGGTGTATCTGGAACGCACCGATAAAAAAACCATCAGCGATATTTACGATGCCTTGGATGGCAAGCCGGTATTGCTAGTTACGCGCGATTACAACAATAAACAATTAGTGATGATCAATTTAATAAGCTCGACGCGCGGGCGTATTAAATTCGAGGTGAATAAACCCAATATTATTAATCAAGGGTTGGCGGTTCAGTCTGAGTTGATTTTAAGTGGCGGTACCGAAATTGATGTGGCGCGCTTGTATCGAGAGGGACAAGCTTCATTGGCGGCCTTGCAAAAGCAGTTGCGCAACCGCGAGAAAATTTTAAAAGAGTTAACGGCTTCCATCGATAATCAGGAGCGGATTAACCATAACCTGCAGCAACAGATGGCTGACTTGGCAAGGAATATTGATGCCAGTGATACACTGATCGCCGAGCAAAAAAGTCAGTTGCAACAGCAGCAGTCGCAGATTGAACTGAGCCGTCAAGAACGGGAAACGCTAGTGCATGAAGTGCAGTCGCGCACCGCTGAGTTGGATTCGCAGCAAGACTATTTGAAAAATATTCTGAGTGAAATTGACTCCCGTGAAAAGCGCCTTGCCTATTTGAACACGACGATTGGATCCTTGGAAAAAACTATTCTTGAACAGAAAAATGCGATTGTTGGTTTGGATCAAATGGTGGATTCACAGCAGGTCGCATTGCGTTATTTATGGGGCTCTGTGGTTTTAGGGGTGCTGTTAATCATCACTGTTTTTATTGCCTATATTATCAAGCGGCGCGACAACCGGCGCTTGGCAATTCGCAGTCAGGATCTGCAGCTGGCGCAGGATCGCCTCGCTATTGCCAAACGTAAAGCGGAGGATGCCAGCCAAGCCAAGGGTGAGTTCCTTTCGCTGATGAGCCATGAATTGCGTACGCCGCTGCAATCGATTATTGGCTATACCGAAGTCGTTATTGAAGAGTTAAAGCTGGCCGACGATGAAACCCATATTAATGATTTGCAGCGTGTGATTAATAACGGTGAGCGCTTATTAAAGCTGATTAACGGCGTGTTGGATTTAGCCAAAATTGAAGCGGGTGGCATGGAGCTGGATCTCACACCGGTGCGCCTGTCGCGGTTGGTGGATGAAGCGCTGGGTGCGGTTGGCCCGCTGTTGGAAAAAAATGCTATAGCCTTGCGCGTGGATGTGGATGACGGTGAAACCCTCCCCGTTGCCGATCCGGAAAAGCTGTTGCATATTTTAATCAACCTGTTGGGTAATGCGATTAAATTTGCTCCACGGGGTAAGGTGGAGGTGCAGGCTTACCATCGCCCTGAGCAAATATTTATCAGCGTGACCGATAGCGGAATAGGTATTTCCGAGGAGCAGCAGGCGAGTATTTTTGATCCATTCAAACAAGCCGATTCCAGTACTACCCGTAAATATCAGGGCAGTGGTTTAGGTTTATCCATTAGTCGTCAGCTGTGTGAAATTATGGGCGGTACTCTTCGTGTGGAAAGCGAGTTAGGTCGCGGTGCCCGTTTTATTGTGGAGCTGCCACTGCCCATTAAACCGCTGATAACACTGCCGCATAAAGAACAATAATCGTGCTGCTGTAACCGGAAGAGCTGTGCTATACCTTGCGTTAGGCTAATAAATATTTGATGGATTGCCATGATGTATAAGTGCAAACATAAACTGCAATATCAATTACAACAGGCAGGAGTGTTCAGCTTGCTGGTAGCTGGCATGGGTGTGCAGGCCGCACCGCCGGAAACGGATTTTTACAGTTTATCCCTCGCTGAATTAGGCCAGGTTCAAATTGCGATTGCCACGGGCAATAACACCTCACTGGAGCATGCCCCCGCCAGTGCTTCGGTCATTTCAGCCGCTGAAATTGAGTCTATGGGCGCACGCACGCTGGATGAGGTGATTGGTAGTCTGGCGGGTTTTCATGTTACGCCCTCGGCACTGAGCCGCATGGATATCCTTTATTCCGTGCGTGGTATTCACACAGGTTTTAATTCACAAGTGCTGCTGTTAATGAATGGTGTACCTGTGCAATTCAGTTTGCAGGGTGGGCGCCCCACTTTATTTCGCTTTCCCGTTAGCAGTATTGATCGCATTGAAGTGATTCGCGGGCCGGGTTCTGCGGTTTACGGTGCAGATGCCTATGCAGCGGTCATTAATGTCATTACTAAAACGGCCAGCGCTTTAGAGAAAACCACAGTAGGCGCGCGCGCCGGTTCTTTTGGCGGGCGCGATGTGTGGTTACAGGGCGCGAGTGAGTGGCAGGGCTGGGATATTGCGCTGAACATGGCGTACAGCGAATCCTCGGGCGATAAAGGGCGGCGTATTAACCGCGATTTGCAAACGTCGCTGGATGAGTTATTCGGCACCCAGGCTTCCCATGCCCCCGGTGCGTTATCGACGCGTTATCAGCTACTGGATACGCATATCAGTGTGACGGGGCAGCAACTGCGCATTAACTTGTGGAACTGGCAAAGTCAGGATGCCGGTTTGGGGGCGGGTGGCTCCCAGGTGCTTGATCCCGATGGCAGCAATGATGGCGATTTATGGATGGCCGATGCAACCTACGACTTTGATCCTGAGAGTAGTCAGTGGCAGAACAGCCTGCGCTTGAGCCATATGACATTTGCTGAGACGGTGAATTATCACTTGTTGCCTGCCGGATCTTTGGCGCCGATCGGGGCGGATGGCAACCTCAGCCTCACGCCCGATGCCGAGCTTGTTTATTTTGCGGATGGTTTGATTGGGCAACCCGGTGGCCGTGCGCAGGATAGCCAGATGGATTTTATTTCGCTGTTCACCGGTTGGCAGGCACATCGCTTGCGGCTTGCTGTGGGCATGCGCGAGCAGCGCTTGACCACAAGTGAGCGCAAAAATTTTGGCCCCGGTGTTAGCAATCCCGGTGGTCCTCTGGTTGATGTGAGCGATACAGCATTTGTCTATTTGCCGGATAGTCAGCGCCGTATTGGTTATCTCTCTCTGCAGGATGAATGGCAGCTGTCACCTGAGCTGCAATTTACCTTGGGCGCGCGCTACGACGATTATTCCGACGTGGGCAGCCGTGTGAATCCACGCATGGCATTGGTGTGGAGCAATAACGAAAAACTCACCTCTAAATTATTGTATGGCAGTGCTTTTCGCGCGCCGTCTTTTGCTGAGTTACGTTTCCAGAACAACCCCGTCACTCTGGGCAATAGCCAACTGAAACCGGAGTTGATAGATACTCTGGAATTGTCATTTAATTATTTGCTCAACACGCAATGGCAAACCACTGTGACGCTATTCAGTTATCAAGCGCGTGACATGATTGAGTTTGTTACGCGGCCGGATGAAACCCTGGTCGGCAAGCAAGCCAACAATGTGTTGGATGTTGACGGTGACGGTTTTGAATGGGAAGTGCTCTGGAAACCATCTTCACAATTACACATGAGCGGCAGTTATTCCACACAGCGGGCACAGGATGTACGCACTCATCACCGGGTTGCCGATGCGCCGGGCGAACAAATAAAAATCATGCTGGATTGGGAATTCGCGCCCGAATGGTTTCTTAACCAACAGTTGCAGTGGGTGAGCGACCGCGTTCGTGCATTGGGCGATGCTCGCCCGGCAATTGCCGATTACACACTGGTTGGTTTAAGCCTGCGCCGCCATAATTTATGGCGCAATGTGGATGTATCGCTGGCCGCGCGCAATTTGTTTGATGAAGATGCACGCGCGCCCAGCAGTGGTGAAATTGCGGAGGATTATCCCCTGGAAGGGCGCAGCCTGTGGCTGCAAGTGAATTATCAATTTGATTGATGTTTTGCGGCGGTAATTTCTTCCGGCGTTAGCGGGTGACCAATAAAATAACCTTGCACAAAATCCACACCCATGACTTTCAGGATATCCATAATCGCCTGATTTTCAACATATTCAGCAACGGCTTTTTTGCCCAGTGTCTGAATAACCTGAATCATGGATTTCACCAGTGTCTGGTCAATTTCATCGCAGTCCAGGTTTTGAATAAACGAACCGTCCAGTTTGATGTAGTCGGCAGGCAAATCTTTTAAATAGGCAAAACTGCTAAAGCCCGAGCCAAAATCATCCACCGAAAAACTGCAGCCCAATTTGTGTAATTCCGCAATCACTCGTTGGGTAATATGCAGGTTAAACAAGCTGGCGCTCTCGGTTAATTCAAAGGTAATGCGCGTGGGGTCTACGCCGGTTTCTTCCAGGTTCGCCAGAATGGTCGGCATGAGTTGTTCATCTTTAAAGGCCTGCGCCGAGAGATTAATCGCAACGTGATTGAGCGCCGGGTAATCGCGCAGGTGACGAATGGCGAGTTTAATAATCCAGCGGTCGAGTAAATGCATTTCCCCTGAGGCTTCCAGGGCCGGAATAAAATTGCAGGGGCCGATAATCTTGCCATCCGGTTCGCGCAAGCGCACCAAGGCTTCGTAATAGGAGACGCGCTCGGCTTTTACATCCACAATCGGTTGGAAGTAAAGGGCGATACGATCTTCCACAATTGCTTTGCGCACTTTTTGCGACATATTAATTGAGTGACGCAGCTCATCACTTTCGCTGTCTAGCGGGTTGTACAAATGAATCAGGTTGCGCCCGCGCCCCTTGGCGACGTAGAGCGCAATATCGGCGCGCATTAAATGTTCTTCCGGGTTGTGAGTGCTGCCATCAATCAGGCTCATGCCAATACTGCTGCCGAGGTTGATCTGTTGCTCTTGCAGGGGAAAGCTGAACGCCGCCACTATGGCTTGCACGCTCAGCGCAAATTCCCGCGCTTCGCTGCTGCTGATGTCGCGCATTAAAATCGCAAATTCATCGCCGCCCAAACGGCAGAGAATATCGGTGCCGCGAATTTGTTGGCTGAGCAGTTGCGACATATCGCGTAGTACTTCGTCGCCTTTTTGGTGGCCAAAAGTATCGTTGATGACTTTGAAGTGATCCAGGTCGACATAAATTAACGCGTGCTGGGTACTGGTGCGCACCGAGTCGGCGGTGAGTTGCGCGAGTGTGGTTTCAAAAAAGTGGCGATTGTATAAACCGGTGAGCGAGTCGTGCATGGCCAGGTATTTTAATTGCTCCTGGGATTCGCGCCGCTCGGTGACATTATCAAGGCACACGGTGAGGTTGGTGTGGTCTGCCGTTTTGGTGGAGCGGCTGATTTTTAATTGCGCCCACAAACGCTGGTGACGACTGGTGCTGAAACAGAGTTCAATTTCCGGGCAGGGTTTTTTCTGTTGCAGCGCTTTGCGAATTTTATTTTTAAACAGCGCAAATTGGCTGATGTCTTCCGGCGCGATGAAGTGATCCAGCTTTTGCCCGATGCAATCGCCCACCCTGAAACCAAACATGGTTTCCCAGGCGTGATTCAAATAGTGAATGCGAAAATCCAGATCCAGTTCCATCACCACGGATTGCAAATCGTTGAGTAATTGGTGATGGTTTTCATAGAGCTGGCGAAATGCCAGTTCGCGCGCTTCCAACGATTTTACCCGCGCGGCAAATTGCGCATTGCTGACCAGAAAATCCTCGCGGTGAATGGCGATGTCACACACGCGGCGCAATTGATCGGCGCGAAAGGGTTTGGGTAAAAAATCTACCGCACCCAGCAGCATTAATTCTTCCGCCTGATCGATGGTGGTGTGGGCGGTCATGATAACAACCGGCTGGTTGGGATCGGTGGCTTGAATGTCGATCAAAATATCGCGCCCGGACAGCTTGGGTAGCATCACATCCAGCAGCACCAGATCATGGCGACCTTCGCGCCAGGCTTGGAGGCCGGTATCGCCTTGATCGGCGACCTGGATATCGAAATTGGTGGCTAATACCCGCTTGATCAGATCCGAGGTATCGGGTTCATCCTCAATCACCAGCAGGCGCGGTTTGCGGGCGCTGTGTTGCGGGCCCTGGCTGAGCTGCGCAATCACGCCCGGCAAGCGGTGCAGGTGATCCAGAGGGACTAGCTGGTTGATGCCGTATTCGCGCGCGGTGACTTCGGCAATGCGCTCACACCAGGTGTGGGCGGTGATAATAATGGGCATGTCGGCGCGGCAGTGCAAAATGCCGCTGCGCACCAAACGCGACAGGCGCCAGCCATCCAGATCAGGGGTGTCGACGTCCACAATCAAGAGGTCAATGGGTTGGTGGCGCAAGAGGCGCAGGGCTTTTTGGGCGGAGTCGACGGCATGAATGGTTTGATACTGGGCGTCTTCCAGGCAGGTGAGCAGGGCATCCAACGCGGTGCTATCGCTATTGACGACCAGGATACTGATGAAGGCGTGGGGATTTTGTCTTAACTTATTATCATTCAGCACGCTATGCTCTCCGCGTTTCTTTGCGCGCAGACTAGCATAATCCGCCCCGGTTTTTGCATTTATCGCGACCGGGGCGGGTGCTTTAGTGGAGGTCAGGCAACGCTTTTGGCGGGGGCTTGGGTATCCTTATGGGCGGGTTTCTTTTCGCTGCGCTTGGCGCTGATGGGCTCTACCTTGCGTTGTTTTTCGTAGAGGAAACGCAGTACCGCCGAGCGATAACCGTTGTACTCGGCATTGTCAGCCAATTCCAGGCGATTGCGTGGGCGCGGCAGGTGAACATCCAGAATTTCGCCAACGGTGGCGGCGGGGCCGTTGGTCATCATCACAATGCGATCTGACAGCAGTACGGCTTCGTCCACGTCATGGGTAATCATAATCACCGTGTTGCCCAATTCGGTTTGAATCTCCATTAATGAGTCCTGCAGGTGCGCGCGGGTCAGGGCATCCAGAGCGCCGAAGGGTTCGTCCATCAACAACACCTGTGGCTCCATTGCCAGGGCGCGTGCAATACCTACCCGTTGCTTCATACCGCCAGAGAGCTCGTCGGGGCGTTTGTGCAGCGCGTGGCTCATGTGCACCAGCGACAAATTGTGTTCAATCCACTCGCGCATTTCCGCTTTGGTTTTTTTGCCTTTGAATACTCGCTTAACACCCAGCTCCACATTTTCATAAGCGGTGAGCCAGGGCAGCAGCGAGTGGTTTTGGAATACAACCGCGCGCTCCGGGCCCGGTTCGTTGACCTCTTTACCATTGAGCAATACGCCGCCCTGGGTTGCTTTGTAGAGGCCGGCGATAATATTGAGCACGGTGGATTTGCCGCAACCAGAGTGGCCAATAAGCGAAACAAATTCGCCTTGTTTGATTTTTAAATCGACATGTTGTAGTGCGCAAAAAGGCCCCTTGGGGGTGGGAAACTCAATGCCGACTTTACTTAATTCCAAGTGAATTTGGCTCATGGTGTATTCCTCTGTGGCAAGGCTATTAACAATAAAAATGTCAGTTACTAGCCTCTATTCAAACACCATGCCAAGGTCGGCCATGCTATGAGATGGCGCAGGAAATCTATGTTCTTGTGCTGTTTTTCAGGCCTTTGCGCATTGCTGGGACACAAAAAATCCCACTGCATTTTTTTGGTGCTATGCACGCGCTATTGTGATTCTGTCGTCGGGTTCCGTATTGGTGATTGGTTGCACTTTATTGACGCAATGAGTGCAGCGCATGTGTTGTGGATGTGGAACGATTGTGCGGTGTGATCGGTGTTAATCGGAAAAAATTGTTTGGAGTCAATGCATTAGCAATGGCGATACCTGCACAGGTGGTTAGGTAGCGGCTATACTCCAATACGAATAAAACCCATGATAAGGAATAATAACGATGAAAATACTGCGGTTTTTGCTGGTTTCTGTGTGTTTTAGCTTCTGGGGTTGTTCCTCGGTGGTGCAAAAAGTTCCCTTTTTAAGTGAGCAGGGGCCAGTTGCCAAAGCGCTATCCGGGGAGTTGGTTCTCGGGCGCCATTTCACGGCGGCGGATTTACCGCAGCACGAATTATTTGATCTCACACCGGAAATGAAACGCTTTGCCACCGATGTGACCACAGGTATTACCGCCGCGGATAAAAAAGCTGAAGCCTTGCATCAGGCGTTGATGACCTCGGTGCAGTTGGGCGGACGCGGTATTACCTATTCTGCTTACACCACCAATACCGGTATCGATGCGTTTGAACAGCGTCAGGCGAATTGCCTGAGCTACACCTTGCTCTATGTGGCCATGGCGCGTCACCTGGGATTAAAAGCCGAAGTAAATGAAGTGATGTTGCCACCCACATGGGATATGCGTGCGGGCGACACCTATTTATTTATGCGGCACGTCAATGCCAAGGTATTTATGCCGCACAACACGCCCCGCACCTGGATTCGCGCTGTAAACACGGCTGATGTGAGCGATATAGTGGTGGATTTGGAAATGCGGCGTTTTCGTGCGCACTACAAACAAAATGTGATTGGTAAGGATTTAGTCGCCGCGCAATTTTATTCCAATCGCGGGATGGAATTGGCGGCCGAGGGTGATACGCGAGCGGCCTTTTTGTATTTGCGCAAAGCCCTGTTAATGAACGATACGCAAAGTTATATCTGGAGTAACTTCGGCAGTTTTTATCGCCGCCTCGGTTTTTCTGGCGAGGCTGAAGCCATTTATTTACACGGACTCAAAGTGAACCCGCGCGATTACACCATCATGCACAATTTGGCCGGTTTGTATAAAGACGCGGGCAATGAGGCGCAGTATCGCTACTATCAAGAGCGCGTGCGTAAACATCGCAATGCCAACCCTTATTACATCTACCGGCTTGCGTTGGAAGCAACGGAACAACAGGACTACAAAAAAGCCCTGTCACTCATTAACAAGGCGATTGGCAAAGAAAAAGATGAAATACGCTTTTATCGCTTGGCGGTAACTATTTATGACGCGCTGGGTGATAGTGAAAACGCCGAGCACATGCGCGATAAGGTATATCAACTCAACACTATTCGTTTTTAACAATCACCAACTGGATGCTGCCCACTTTGAAGCCCCACTTGCGCAGGGTGGATTCGTTGAGCAGCACCTTGTTGTCGACTTGCCACATCCAATCTTCCACGTGCAATTGCAAGGGCGAGCCTTTGTAGGCAATTTCCAATACATAATCCAACTGCATGGCATTACCGCTAACGCTGGCCTTGCCGGTACCTATCACATCGCCAGCGGTGGCGTTGTAGCCTTTGCCGTTCGGCGTCAAGGTCCAGTTGCGGAACTGCACCTCGCCATCATTAAACACAAAACGCTCTTCCAACGTGCCTACGCCATTATTCCAATAGGCATTGATCGTAGCGTTGAAATAACGTGTAACTTTGCCGCTGCGGTCTTTGAGTACCCCGTGGGCGCTCAGTGAGCCATTAAAAAAAGTGGTGGGATCAAACACCGGTGAATTCTGGGCATAGTCATCAATGGTTGTGGTGGAGCATGAGGAGAGCATAAAGATCAGGCCTGATAAGAACAGCAATTTCCAAGGGGCGCGCATGGAGTTGAGCCTTTAATGAATGAATTATCCCCGGGTGATGCAGGGGTCATGAATAAATACGCCGCAGGGGGCATGCAAGATCATTGTTGCGTTAGGGTAAAAGACTGTAATTGTCCATTTGCCTATATGGACTCGGGGCGTCTCAGCCTCTAGTCTGCCGCTGCGCAGTGCCTGTCGACGGGTCGGTCTTATCTCCCGATAGGTGCGCTAGTTCATCCCATAACAACAAGCAGCGACAACGAGGAATCACAATGAAATTATCCCCTTTTGCATGGGCGAGCCTGATGGCTGTGCTGGTGGCGAGCAGTGCCCAGGCCGGTGAATGGCGCTCGCTGTTCAACGGCAAGGATCTCACCGGTTGGCAGCCCTACGTGAGTTTTCAGCCGGAGACCAATGCCCATGACCTGGTATCCAAACACACGCCCCGTGGCATCAATAATGACCCTAAACAGGTATTTACCGTGGTGGACGGCCTGTTGCGCGTATCGGGCGAAGAGTGGGGTGGTTTGACCTCGCAGGAAGAATTTGGCGCTTTTCATCTGAAGTTTGAAGTGAAATGGGGCGAGAAAAAATGGCCGCCACGGTTGGATGCCCCACGCGACAGCGGGCTCTTGTATTTTGCGGTAGGGCCAGAAGGTGCCCAGAGCCGCCACTGGCTGCGCAGCCATGAATTCCAGGTGCAAGAGGGCGATAGCGGCGATTATCACAGCCTGGATGGTGTGATTATCGATGTGCACGGAACCGATACCAACATTGGCGATTGGAAATTCTATGCTTACGATCCCAAAGCGCCCCTGCGCAAAGACATAGCGGCGCGGGTGTTGAAACGCGGCCTTTATGAAAAACCGAGTGGCGAGTGGGACACTATGGAAGTCATCGCTGATGGCGATACCCTGATCCACAAGGTGAATGGGCACGAAGTATTTCGCGGCTTTAATTCCCGTCACAAGGTGGATGGCAAATACGTTCCCCTCAACCGTGGCAAGCTACAAATACAATCCGAAGGGGCTGAGACTTTTTATCGCAATATCCAGATAAAAGCCTTGGATAAACCCGCCTCGGCCTATTAATGCGCGATGAGATCCCGTCGCCTGCTGCTGGCGCTTGATTAAATAGCGGCAGGCGTGCAGTCTGGGCTCATCCACACAAAAGGTGCGCGTATGAGCCCATTCTATTCTCTCTCCGCCGATTCCCTTGGGGGGCAACCCCTGTCCATGGCCGACTACCGCGACAAGGTAGTACTGGTGGTAAACACTGCCAGCCAGTGCGGCTTTACGCCGCAATATGCCGGTTTGGAAAACCTCTATCAAACCTACAAAGACCAGGGTTTTGTCATCCTCGGTTTCCCGTGCAATCAATTTGGTGGGCAGGAACCGGGTGATGCGGCGGAGATCGCCCAGACCTGTCAGATCAATTACGGCGTCACCTTCCCCATGTTCGCCAAAGTCAATGTAAATGGCAGCGATGCCCATCCCCTGTTTCAATGGTTGACGACTGCCGCGCCGGGAATGTTGGGCAATAGCATCAAATGGAATTTCACGAAATTCCTGATTGGTCGTAACGGCGAAGCCATTAAACGCTTTGCTCCCATCACCAAGCCGGAAGCGATTGCGGATGCGATACTCGCACAACTGCAATCCTGACGCTGTGTAACAAGCAGCTTTGACTCATGCGTTTGGTTCCTGCACTGACTCTCACACTGGCGGCGTTCGCGGCGGGGTTTTATGCGAGTGAATATCGTCACTCAACGCGACCACAAAGCAACCCGGCGGTGATTACCAATTACAGCGCGGCGGAAGCCGTAGCATCAGCTGCGCCTCAATTACCTGCTGAGGCAGACGCTGACATTTCACCTGTGTCCCTTCCGTCATACTCCAGCGCTTCGGCCCTGACACCGCTAGAGCAGGCTACGCGCTGGGTGGCAACGGGCAATTATGGTCAAGCCGTGCAACTGCTCGAACAGCTTTTACAATCCGATCCACAATTGGCAGAGGCCATGCGCTTGTTAGCGCGAGTCTATGAAGAGCAGGGACAGCATGAAAAAGCCGTCGCCATCTGGTTTCGTTATTTCAACGCGGAAATGGATGCGCAAAAAATCGATGTGGGTTTGCAATACCTCGCTAATTATTTAGTGCGCCTCGCCTCCAACCCGGTAGTGTTTGGAGAGCGTCAGGCGTGGTTGAAGCAACAACTAAATGATTTGATTCGGTTAACCCCCGACAATGGCGAATTGCATTTGCGTTTGGCCAGTATGCACCTGGATGAAAAAGACAAAGAGCTGGCGCAGTACCACGCGCTCATGGCCGCCAATCAAGTGAATACCCGCGCGCGCGCCGAAGCCTTGCTGCTATTAATCAGCGGCGATGGTTTGAATAATGTCGCGAGCGGTGAAGAAGTCATCATTGGCCTGCAGCGGTTTGGCAAACAATTTTTAGTTCCCGTCACTATCGATGGCTTTTCCGCGCGTTTATTGTTGGATACCGGCGCCTCCATCAGCGGCCTCACTGCGACATTTGTGGAGCGTCATTACAGCCTTGTGCGCAACACCAAACCCATCAAGCTCAACACCGCCAGTGGCTCAGTGGATACCTATTTATTTGTGGTGAACAGCGTGACGCTGGGGTCACTCGAATTCACCCAGCACATGCTCGCCCGCCTGCCCATGGACAATGCCAATCAATTTGACGGTTTGCTCGGCGTGGATATTCTTGGCCGGTTTGAATTTTTTATCGATCAGGAAAAAGCGGAGCTGCATTTACGTAAACGATAGACAAAAAGGACGTATTTTATGGGTAAACGGTACGATGATATTTCAGCTGCGTTGCAGGACTTTATTGCGCGGCAAAAATTGTTTTTTGTGGGCACGGCCACGGATTCCAGTCGGGTCAATATTTCCCCCAAGGGCATGGATTCATTGCGCGTACTCAATGCGAATCGGGTGATTTGGCTCAATGTGACGGGCAGTGGCAATGAAACCGCCGCACACCTGCAAACCCATCCACGCATGACCATCATGTTCGCTGCATTTGAAGGGGCGCCTATGATTCTGCGGTTATACGGCACCGCGCGGGCGATTCACTATGGTGATGCCGATTGGGACACCTTGTACGCCCATTTCCCTACAAATATCGGTGCCCGGCAAATTTTTGATATGCAGGTTGACCTGGTGCAAACCTCCTGCGGCATGGCGGTGCCATTTTTTGATTATGTGGAAGAGCGCGAGCAGTTAAATCAATGGGCGGCCAAAAAAGGGGAGCAGGGCATGCGTGAGTATTGGCGCGAGAGAAATCAGCTAAGTCTGGATGGCGTACCTACCGGTATCGATAAGGTGCGGTAAGCCGGTAGGGAAAGAATGCAGTAAACACGCATAAAAAAGGCAGCGATTGCTGCCTTTTTCACTGTGGAAATCCCCAACCCTTAAAAGAAAATCCAGTAAATCAACCCAATGTATAAGCCGTACTGCAAAATGTAATAGAGCGGTTTATTGATGGTTTTAATCTTTTTGCCCATAAGGCTAATGCGATAGAAGAAACCAAAAATACGATTGAGGAAGCCGACCTTATCGCCTTTGATATTTTTAGTGGCCGAACCTGCCACAACAATGCGTGAGAAAATTTCGTTAATCCAATCCACCAAAAAGAAATTCACCGGGCGCTTTATATCCAAAAATAAAATAATGCGGTTTTGATCGGTTTTATTTTCAGCGTAGTGAATGTAGGTTTCATCAAACATTACTGCTTCACCATCGCGCCAGGAATACTTCTGGTCATCCACGCTAATGTAGCAGTCATCAGAATTGGGGGTGACCAAGCCAAGGTGATAGCGCAGTGAACCCGCGTAGGGATCTCTGTGTTTACCCAAGCGTGAGCCGGGCGGCAGCATCGTAAACATGGCGCCTTTAATACTGGGAATACCACTGATGAGCGCAACTGTTTTGGGACACAGGTTCTCGGCAGACTTCAAATTCGCGCCATACCATTTTAGGTAAAACCGCTTCCAACCCGTGCGGAAAAAGGAGTTAAAACCCAAGTCATCCAGGTCGGTAGATGCCTTGATTTGCGCAGAGTTGTTCAGGTTGATGGCTTCATCGCGAATCATTTCCCAATTGTCCTGAATGACCTTAAGTTCGGGAAAATCCTGCGGACTAATGAAAACCTGATTGCGGTCTTTGGCGAAGAGGTAGAAAAGGCAATTGATCGGTGCTAAAAAATTAGCGTGATCAGTTACCTTGCGGACAAAGCGATTATGTTGTGCCACACCGCGTTGCTGCACATAAATGGCGCTCACAACAAATATGGCCAAGACGATTAATCCCATAATTACAACTCCATAAGAAATTTTTGTGCGGGGTGGAACAAGCTATGCGTGGCTTGTTCCACCGTTTACCAACTGCTTCGGGTGTATCGTTAACTTAGAAGAAAATCCAATAAATCAGTGCGAGGTATAGGCTGTACTGCAATACATAATAAAGTGTGCTGTTAAAGCGTTTAATTTTTTTACCCAGAATACGAACCTGATAAAGCGTGCTAAAGGCGCGGTTTAAAAAGCCCACTTTGTCGCCGGGTAAATTTTTTGTGGCAGAGCCAGCAACAACAATGCGCGAGAAAATTTCGTTAATCCAATCCACCAAAAAGAAATTCACCGGGCGTTTTACATCTACAAACAAAATAATGCGGTTTTGATCCGTTTTGTTTTCGGCGTAGTGAATGTAGGTTTCATCAAACATCACAGCTTCGCCATCGCGCCATGCGTAGGTCTGGCCATCCACGGAAATGTAGCAGTCTTCAGAGTTGGGGGTAACCAACCCAAGGTGATAGCGCAGTGAGCCAGCGTAAGGGTCGCGGTGTTTTACCAAGCGCGCGCCAGGTGGCAGCATGGTGAACATAGCGCCTTTGACATTGGGTAACTGATTAATAAGTGCCACCGTTTTTGGACACAATTGTTCAGCGGACTTGAGGTTGGCGCCGTACCATTTCAGGTAAAAACGTTTCCAGCCGGTGCGAAAGAATGAGTTAAAACCCAGGTCATCCAAATCAGCAGACGCTTTGATCTGGGCTGAATTGTTCAGGTTAAGCGCCTCCTCGCGGATCAGCTCCCAATTGTCTTGCAGGACTTTTAACTCGGGGAAATCCTTGGGGTCGATATAAACCTGATTGCGGTCTTTGGCGAAGATGTAAAACAAACAGTTCAGTGGGGCAAGGAAGTTGGCATGGTCAGACAGTTTGCGCTTGAAGTGTTCGTGTTGAACATTGCCTCGATTTTGCACGTAAATTGCACATACAATAAAAATAGCGAGAACAACTAATCCCATTCTGTGAGGCTCCGGTAGTATTAAGGTGGCAAGAATACCAGTGCCTTTGGGCAATTCAACCTGTGGATTGTCATAAGCTCGCGGCTATACGCGCATTTTACTGTGCGACCTGAGAGTCAGTTATTGGGCTAAGGCTCCCACGTTTTGAGCGGCGTTAAGCTACCCATCATCATTGCGGGAGCAATAATGAGTAAAACGAATAAGAAACTCGGTTTTTTTGAAATACTTGTCAGTCAGATAGTCATTCTGGTTGTGGGGATAGTGGTTCTGCGGTTCGTCGCTATCGAGTGGCAGTTATGGGGATTCTCGCCCAAGGTGGATCTGCTCCTGGCACTCACAGCCGCGCTCCTGACCTACGGCGTCATCTACATGGTCTACCTCTATGGTGGTCGGTTTTCGGCCAGTTTGCTGACCGATATGCAGAGGCTCGTCGTCCACTTCCACGACTACTCCTGGTTTAAAATCAGTTGCGTTGCACTGCTGGCCGGGGTAGGTGAGGAACTGTTATTTCGCATCGCCTTACAATCCTGGCTGGCAAATCATGTATCGGTCTATCTGGCTATTTGTGCACCGGCGCTGATATTCGGGCTACTGCACTTTTTGTCCTGGGCCTATTTTATTGCCGCAACGCTGATGGGGCTGGTTTTTGGCATTGCCTATTACCTGAGCCAAAGCGCCATGTTGGTGATTGCGTGGCATGCCATTTATGACTTGATCGCACTGGGCGTGATTATCAAATACCCCCACCTGTTGGGCTTACCGCCTCGGGCGGATAGCAATCGTTTTTTTTCTGATGTGTAACTATGAAAATTATTGAAACACTGGCTCCCCATCATGTGCCGCAATTGCATCAACTCTATTTACAGCAGTGGTGGTCTAACACCCGCACCTTGAACGAAGTAGAGGCCGTATTAACCGGCTCTTCCATTACCCTGGGAATGGTGGATGACGATAATGCCTTGATTGGTTTTACGCGGGTTTTGACCGACGGTATTTTTAAAGCATTGATTTTCGATGTGATAGTGAACCAGGAATACCGCGGCCATAAAATTGGCTCACAGTTAGTGCAATATGTAAAAGCACATCCCAAGCTCAGTCGTGTTAAGCACCTTGAGCTATATTGTTTACCGGAACTGCAAAGCTACTACCAGCAGTTCGGGTTTGTCGCCGATGTGGGCGGTATGGAATTGATGCGGCTGACAATGCGCTAATATTATTTTTGATTGTGTTGCTCAAACGCTGCTATTAATTTTTCAGCGGTATCATGCAAGCCTTTTATGTTGCATAGCTCAATAATGCATTCAATAGTGCATAAACCGCCGTCGATTTGATTGCGACGCAAAGCAAAGCTCGATTGTTGTGTGGTTGATAGCGTTGCTTTAGGGGCGTGTTGTAAATAAGGGCTTTTATTCACTATTTTTTGCGCCTCTTGCCAGGTGCTGTCAATAAGAATAATCGTTTCAACATCAGCTATATTTACCCTGGTTGATTCTGTGGATGGATATAACAATACCGCCTGTTGATTGGCGAGCTGTTCAAGCAAGTGTTGGCTCGGCGCCGTCCTGCTCCACACAATGCGCTCCACTAACTCGCTGGCCAGTTGTAATGCGATAGAACCGGTATTGGTTTTCCGGTGCAGCTCGCGTTCGTGGGTTAATAAAATAATATGCAATGGTTTGTTCATGAGGCTATTGTACGGCTTCAACGCAAGAATGTATGGATGAAATAGAGGTAAACCTGGCAGTGAAAATTATAAATTTACGATCGGCCCCCGAACACATCCCCACCATTGCCGAATGGCATCATGCACAGTGGGGCTATTTGAATCCGGGTGGTAGTGTGGCCACACGTATTGAACGCATGCAGCGCTATTTATCTGGTGTGGCTATGCCGAGTATGTATATCTGTGTGGATGGCGATAAGGTATTGGGCACAGCCGCTCTGGTGGAAAGTGACATGGACAGCCACCCGGAATTATCGCCCTGGTTGGCAAGTGTGTATGTGCATGAAGACTATCGCAAGCAAGGCATCGGAGCGATGCTAGTGAATAAGGTCGTTGCCGTCGCAAAAACACTGGGGCATAACCCACTCTATTTATTTACCCCCGACCAAGCCCACTTTTACCAAGGCTTGGGATGGCAGTTTATGGCACAGGAATCTTATCGGGGAAGTGAAGCTACTTTGATGAAAATTGAGTTGGCCTAAAAACTTCTTGCTCTATAGTCTATGCACAACTCACTGAGGAGAATAAAAATGAATCGAAGGAAATTTATAGAAGCGATGGGAGTATTGGGTGCGGCAGCCG
>JACCDS010085890.1_pt1 | contig 20043 bp, 21 predicted proteins | sample 7446441 | NCBI WGS metagenome assembly JACCDS01 (sample SAMN15323445, study PRJNA562643) | freshwater metagenome | isolation source: river surface water | place: USA:Blue River Watershed | collected 2017-08-17
ATGCCCATTCCGTGCTCAAACCCGTTCTGCCAGTCATTTTGCTTGGGAAAGCCGCGCTTGACCTCATTCAAGATACCATTGCACTTATCGCCCGACTAACCTATCGCCACCGACCGGGCCGGGTGGCACCACGACCTGCGAGGCCGAAACCGCACAAATTCATGACTCAAAAGGCTTGTTGATTATGTGTTGGGCTTAAGTTGGGTGGATTGCCTGGGTGGCCAGTGCGCCGGGCATAATGCGCACCCCGGCGGCGGTTTCATACGCATACAGGGCGTGAGTGCCGACCACGGTAAAATACGCACTTAATCCGGCGTCGGCAATCGCATTTAACACATCAACTACCAGCGTTGGCATACGTCCAACCCGCACGGCGCGGTTGATGCGCTGCGCTTCTTGCAAGGCTTGTTCCAGCGTGCCAAGCCGGGCCTGAGCTGCTTGCTTATTTTGTTGGAAGGCGGTGTAAATGGCTTCGGTTTCCGGTGAACGCGGGCCAAGCCGACTTTGCCGTTTATCTGCCCCGGTTTTAACCAGATAGGTGTAAGTATCTTGCTGTTTCCAGTACATGCTACCGGCATAGGTTTGCGCCTGCTGGCGTGCACGGGCCAATTCATCAAACACAGTAGATGAATCAATGAGCTGTCGAGCAGTATTTTCAGGCAAAAAATGATAATTCATGAAATTGGCCGTAAAAAATCAAACTTCATTGAATTATACGGCCAATTTCATGGCGGCAAGTAATTAATGCCGATAGCAGGTAGCGACCGGTATCGGTTCCGGGGTGCTGTGTAGCCTATGGCAGCCATGCATGCCCATGCGGCAAAGGCACTGTGCGGTCTGCGGGTGCTGCTATTTGATCACGCTCTGCCCGGGTGCTGGCCCCGCCGCGTCGGCATTTTGTGCCACCTGCCCGGCAAACTCGTCATACACCCAATCGCCCCCACTACGGCTCAAACCCGCCGGTACAGCCCGAGCCTGTTCCGGTTCTTTGGCGCGCGCCACTTTCATATAATCAATCCAAATCGGCAGCGCCAGCGTGGCCCCGAATTCACGCCCCCCCAACGAGCGCGGTTCATCAAAGCCCATCCACGCCACCCCCACAGTTTGGCCGCTGTAACCAGCAAACCAGCCATCGAACGCATCGTTGGTGGTGCCGGTTTTTCCAGCCAGATCGCGCCGCCCCAGCCGGGCCGAGGCAACCGCCCCGGTGCCGCTTTTCACCACTTCGCGCAGCATGGTATCGACCAAAAACGCATTTCTGGCATCAAGTACCCGATCCGTTTCCTGCCGCACCGGTTTGGCTTCAAACAACACCTTGCCGCGCTGATCCACCACTTTTTGAATCAGATACGGGTTCAAATGATAGCCGCCATTGGCAAACACCGAATACGCCACCGCCATTTGCTGCGGGCTAACTTCGCCCGTGCCCAGCGCCAGCGTCAGGTTTTCTGGCTGGCGTTTTAATTCAAAGCCAAAGCGCGGCAAAAACTCGCGGCCATATTCGGCACCCACGTGCTGCAACACCCGCACCGCTACCACGTTTTTGGATTTGGCCAAGGCCGTGCGCAGGCTGACTGTGCCTTCGTACACATTGTCGTCATTTTGCGGCGACCATGGCACTGTGCCGTCAATCGTCAACGGCGTATCGTCCATCATGCTGCCCGGTGCCAACCCTTTTTCAATCGCAGCCGAATAAATGAACGGCTTCATGGCCGAACCAGGCTGGCGCAGTGCCTGCGTCACATGGTTGAATTGGGATAGTTCATAATCAAACCCACCCACCAGCGCACGATAGGCCCCGGTTTGCGCATCGAGCGCGACAAACGCTGCCGACACCTGCGGCAGTTGGCTAATTTGCCAGCGTCCCTTGCCATCTTGCGTAACGCGGATGATGGCACCGGCTTTAAGCCGGATTTTGCTGTGGGCCGTCAGGGCCGGGGCGGCAAAGCGCAAACCTTCGCCAGTGATTTCGATGTTTTCTTGTCCGAGCGTGGCCAGCACCTTTTTCGGGCTCGCTTCCAGCACCATGGCGGCGCGCAAATTTTCAATCCAGGGCCGGGCCGCCAATTGCGCGGCTACCTGATCCCGATCCGTTACCTGGGCTTCCGCCCCACGGTAGCCATGGCGCCGATCATACGCCATGACATTGCGCCGCAGCGCTTGTGCCGCTGCCCGTTGCTCGCCAGCATGAATCGTGGTGGTCACGCTCAAGCCCATGCTGTACGCCTCGTCTTTGAATTGGGCCACCATCGCCTGCCGTACCATTTCGCTCACATATTGAGCATGGTTATCGGAGGTTTTGCTTGTGCGTAATTGCAGTGGTTCCTGTTTGGCAGCCTGAAACTGGGCTTCGGTCAAATAGTCCAGATCGCGCATGCGCTTTAACACCACCAATTGGCGCTGTCTGGCATGAGTCGGGTCTACCACCGGGTTGCGCAGCGACGGTGCTTGCGGCAGACCGGCCAGCAAGGCCATTTGCGATACCGATAACTGGTGCAGCGGCAAGCCAAAATAGATGCGCGCTGCGCTGCCAAAGCCATAGGCGCGCTGGCCGAGATAAATCTGGTTCATGTACAGTTCCAGAATTTGATCCTTGGATAGCGCCGATTCGATCTTGTACGCCAGCATCACTTCATTGAGTTTGCGCAGCAAGAGTTTGTCCTTGGTCAGGAAAAAATCACGCGCTACCTGCATGGTAATGGTCGAAGCGCCCTGCCGCATCCGGCCCGCCATCGCTGATACCACCACGGCGCGCAACACGCCAATCAGGTCAACCCCGGGGTGTTCATAAAACCGGGCGTCTTCAATCGCCAGCAACGCTTGCTTCATTGGCAGCGGAATCGCTTTGATCGGGATAAACTCGCGCCGCTCTTGGCCAAATTCACCGAGCAAGACTTGGTCCTGGCTATAAACACGCAGTGGCACCTTGGGCCGGTAGTCTTGCAGTACGTCCAGCGCAGGCAAGCCGGGCTGAATCACGATAAAACAAAAGGCCAGCAACAGGGCACCGATTAGCACCAGCGCGCTGATTAGACCAATACTCCACAAAACAAGGGTACGCATACAGTCCCTAACAGGATGAAAAAGGATTACAGCGGCAAAAGTTTGACTTGATGGCGCTCGCCCAAACCGAGGTCGGATGCCTCCCGGTTGGCCAAAATCGTCTCGAACAGGGCACGGTATTGTTCGTCATTGACCTTGTTGATTGGCCCGGCAATCGAATCATGGCTGGTCGCCAAAACCTGCTCAACGCTGGAACCGAACAGCGTTTGTTCACGCGCATTGTCCGGACAGTTGCCGACCCGATCCCAGAAGATCAGGGTGTTATCGATTAAAAACATGCGGTTGCGGACTTGGTGGCAGGCGCTTTCCTTGGCCATTTGTAAAAACAGGGCGATTGACATCGATTTTGCTCCGGTAACGGTGGATTGGGCGGGACGGGCGTTGCTGGCGGTTGGCTGGGGTGTTGGTTGGGGTGTTGGCTTAGTGCTTGCGCTGGAGGCCGGGCTGGCGCTTGGGCTGGCAGTGTTGGCACCGACAGAGTCGCCGCCTGCCATACAGCCGGTCAGGCCGATGGCAAGGGTGAATAGCAGGAAATATGCCGGGTGCTTCATCGAACCTCCTTGGCAAAATGTTGCAGCCATTATAAAAGCAATGTTTGCGCGACACGCAACATGGCCGTGTGTTTTTGGCCGCAGTGTGGCGAGGTGGCGCGGATGCCACTCGCGGGCGCGTGGCATGCTACCGGCGATGAGCGTGAGGGCGGCTGAGTGCGGCTGAGAGCAGTAGCAGCAGCCAACTGTGGCCAGATTGTACACTCGGTATGCCGTTTGTGATGAAATAGGGTCAAACTCGGTTAATATTGGTATGTTTTAGTATCACTCCATTCATTATTTGTCTCTCAAGGAGAACGGCATGGCAGCGAAGCGGATTTTGATGTTGGTCGGTGATTTTGCCGAAGATTATGAGGTAATGGTGCCTTTTCAGACCCTGTTGGCGGTCGGGCACCACGTGCATGCGGTGTGCCCCGACAAACGGCCGGGCGACTATATCATGACCGCGATTCACGATTTTGAAGGGCACCAAACCTATACCGAAAAGCCGGGCCACCGCTTTACCCTGACCCATGATTTTTCGGCGATTCACGCCAGCGACTATGATGCCTTGCTCATTCCCGGCGGGCGTGCCCCGGAATATTTGCGCCTGAATCCGCAAGTGATCGAACTGATCCAGCATTTTGCCAGCCGCACCAAGCCGATTGCCGCGATTTGCCACGCCGGGCAATTGCTGGCTGCGGCCAAGGTGTTGGAAGGGGTGCGTATTTCCGCCTACCCGGCTTGCCAGCCGGATGTGGAAATGGCCGGTGGCGTCTATGCCACGATTGGTATTACTGAAGCCGTCTCGGACCGTAATTTCGTCACCGCCCCGGCTTGGCCAGCTCATCCGGCCTGGTTGGCGCAATTTTTGGCCATGCTTGGCACCAAAATCATTCTGTAAGGCACCGCGCCCGCCCTTTGGCGCGCCTGGTGTGCCATTGAGGCCATTGCGGGCAACATTTAATTCGGTGCTTTGTTGCTCGGCGTGCTGGTTGGCAGATTGGTGGGATTGGTGGGCGCATTGCCTTGCGGCTTGGCAGGCTGTGCAGCGGGCTTGGCAGCCGGGGCCGAAGCCGGGTTGGTGGGCAAATACAATGGCCCTTTTTGGCCGCAGCCAAGCAAGGAAGTAGCCAACAGGGACAGGCAGCTTGCCAGCGAAAGACGGAAAATGAGTGATTTCACGATTACAATACCGGATCGATGAATGAAGTAACAGCCGGAGTGTAGCATGAATGAGTCTGAATTTTTGAGTCTGGCCGAAGCCAGTCTGGATGCGATTGAGCGTGGGATAGATATCGCCTGCGATGAAGATGATATGGATCTGGAGTGCAACCGCAGTGGCAATGTGCTGGAAATTGAATGCTTACCGAACCGGGGCAAGGTCATCATCAATAGCCAGCAGGCGATGAGTGAACTGTGGGTGGCGGCCAAATCCGGCGGCTTTCACTACCGGCACGACGGCCAGGTATGGCGCAATACCCGTGATGGCAGTGAATTGTTTGCCGCACTGTCGGATATTATCAGCGCCCAGGCAGGCGTCAAGCTTAAATTGCGTCCGGGTTGAGGGCTGATCCAAGCCGCCACGTTACAACACGATCCCGGTATCAAACTTGCTGCGCAAAATCGAAAAGAAACTGCGCACATTACGTACATTGGTATCGGTAGCAAACAGCCGATGCGCCAGCGCGTGGTAGGCCGACATGTCGGCCACCTGCACCACCAGCACAAAATCCGGCCCGGGCGAGACCCGGTAGCACTGCGTCACTTGCACTTCTTGCGCCACGCGCGCCTCAAAGGCCTGCAAATAGCCATCCGCTTGATGGTCGAGCGTGATTTCGACGATGGCGGTTAAGCCCAGCCCCACCTTTTCCGGTGCCAGCAATGCCACCTGCCGCACAATTACCCCGGCTTCGGTCAGCCGCCGCACCCGGCGCAAGCAGGTGGGTGGCGAGCAAAACACCTGTGCTGCCAGTTCGTTATTGTGCAGTGCTGCGTTGTGCTGCAAGGCGTTCAGGATGCGCTTGTCCAGTTCATCCAGTATCAAATCTGTCATGGGTCTGCAATTATTCTGAAAAAAATCGCCTAGCGTGAAATTTTGTTTCAAAGTACTATACTCATGAAATAATATACCAAATTCTGCAAAAGTTTGAAGCCTTATTTCAATATGACTAAGCTAGGATGAGGTTCTTGTTCATTGACCGGAGAATTCCACATGTGCGGTATTGTCGGCGCGGTTGCGCAACGAAACATCACCCCAATTTTGATCGAGGGTTTGAAGCGGCTCGAATATCGCGGCTACGATTCCTGTGGCGTGGCACTGCATGTGGCTGGCCGTCTGCAACGCTCGCGTAGCACAGCCCGGGTGGCGATGCTGGAAGAGCAGGCCGCCGACTTGCAAGGGTTTACCGGGATTGCGCACACCCGCTGGGCCACCCATGGCGCGCCGCTCTCGCACAATGCCCACCCGCATTTTTCACCGAATGAAGAACAGGCCCGCATTGGGCTGGTGCATAACGGGATTATCGAAAACCACGATCAATTGCGCGAGGAATTGCAAAAACTCGGCTATGTGTTCCACAGCCAGACCGATACCGAAGTCATTACCCACTTGATCGATCATCTTTACCAGGGCGATTTGTTTGAAGCGGTGCAGCAAGCGGTGAAACGGCTCGATGGGGCGTTTGCGATTGCGGTGTTTTGTCGTGACGAACCGCACCGGGTAGTCGGGGCGCGTCAGGGTTCGCCGTTGATCGTCGGCGTGGGGCAGGGGGAAAACTTTTTGGCGTCCGACGCGATGGCCATTGCCGGTACCACCGACCAAATCATTTATCTGGAAGAAGGCGATGTGGTGGATTTGCAATTGCAACGGGTCTGGATTGTGGGCGCTGACGGCAAGCAAGTCAATCGCCCGGTCAAAACCGTTCATTTGTTTACCGCCGCTGCCGAACTCGGGCCGTACCGCCACTTCATGCAAAAGGAAATTTTCGAGCAGCCACGGGCGATTGCCGATACGCTCGAAGGCGTCACCGGGATTATGCCGGAATTGTTTGGCGATGCCGCGTTTTCGGTGTTTAAACAGATCGATTCCCTGTTGATTTTGGCTTGCGGCACCAGTTATTACGCTGGCTTGACTGCCAAATACTGGATTGAATCGATTGCCAAGATTCCAGTGAATGTGGAAATTGCCAGCGAATACCGCTACCGCGACAGCGTACCGAATCCGAACGCGCTGGTGGTCACGATTTCACAAAGCGGTGAAACGGCTGATACGCTGGCCGCGTTAAAACATGCGCGCAGCATGGGCATGCCGCATACGCTGACCATTTGCAACGTGGCCAGCAGTGCCATGGTGCGCGAATGTGAACTGGCTTACATTACCCGGGCCGGGGTGGAAGTGGGCGTGGCGTCGACCAAGGCGTTTACTACCCAGTTGGCGGCGCTGTTTTTGCTGACACTGGCACTGGCCCAGAGCAAGGGCAACATTACCAGCGAGCAAGAGGCGCAGCACTTAAAGGCGATGCGCCATTTGCCGGTGGCGATCAGTGCGGTGTTGGCACTGGAGCCGCAAATCATCGGCTGGGCCGAAGAATTTGCGCGCAAGGAAAACGCGTTGTTCCTCGGGCGCGGCTTGCACTATCCGATTGCGCTGGAAGGTGCCTTAAAACTCAAGGAAATTTCGTATATTCACGCCGAAGCTTACCCGGCTGGCGAGCTAAAACATGGGCCGCTGGCCTTGGTCACCGAAGAAATGCCGGTGGTAACGATTGCACCGAACGATACGCTGATCGAAAAGCTGAAATCGAACATGCAGGAAGTGCGCGCGCGCGGTGGGCAATTGTATGTGTTTGCCGATGTGGATTCCCATATTGCGCCCGGTGAAGGCCTGCATGTGATCCGCCTGCCCGAGCATTATGGCGTGCTCTCGCCGCTGCTGCATGTGGTGGCCTTGCAGTTATTGGCCTACCATACCGCACTGGCGCGTGGTACCGATGTTGACAAACCAAGAAATTTGGCAAAATCAGTAACGGTGGAGTAGATCGCCAACTGTGGTACGGCTGCCAACATTTTGCATCGCGGCCACGGGCAGGCCAAGCGCACGATATTTATGCTGTACACTGTGAGCTTGCGCCAATTCGTGTGTCGCAGCATGAGCCAAACCGATCAGGAGACAGTATGCCAGACTTACCCGAGATCCATTCTGCTTCGCCCCACCCCACACCATTTCACCGTGGCGAGCAAGCCGTGCAAGAGCGGGTTGGCGTGCGTGAACAACTCGAAGGCATTGGCAAGCGCATGATCCGCACCTTCATGCCTGATCAGCATCGTGAATTGTTCCTGAAAATCCCAACCGTGCTGCTCGGTTCGATCGATGCCGATGGCCAGCCCATGGCCTCGATTCTTGCCAAGCCACGCGGCCTGATGACTTCCGCTTCATCGACCCAACTTGAATTTCATGCCGTGCCGGACGACCATGACCCCTTGCATCGCAATTTGCGGGTCGGTGCCCTGATCGGCATGCTGGGGCTGGAGCCACATACGCGCCGGCGCAATCGGATGAATGGCACGGTCACGGCCTGCGACGGGCAGGGCTTTGTGGTGCAGGTTCATCAAAGTTTTGGCAATTGTCCGAAATACATTCAGGGGCGCAGTGTACTCGATCTGACGGCAGACGATACTGGGCCGGGCCAAGTTACGCACAGCGCAGGTTTGAGCGCAGAAATGGCGGCACTGGTGGCGCAGGCCGATACCTATTACATTGCCAGCGCCTGTATCGAAGACGAGGCCAAGGAAGGCTGGAACCGTGGCGTGGATGTATCGCACCGTGGCGGCAAATGTGGTTTTGTTCGGGTCGATGATGAACACACCCTGTTGGCACCGGATTTTGTCGGTAATTTCTTTTTCAACACGCTGGGCAACCTCTCCGTCAATCCCAAAGCCGGGTTGCTATTCATTAATTTTCAAAATGGTGATTTGCTGCATCTGGCGGTGAGTGCGGACGTGATTTGGGAGCCGCAGCAAATCCAGCGCTTTGCTGGTGCGCAGCGCCTGATGCGCTATCGGGTGCTGTCTTGCTGCTTGCGCCGGGGCGCGCTGCCACTACGCTGGAGTGAGCCGCAACTCTCGCCGGTACTACTCGCAACCGGTGACTGGAATGAGGGCAATTCTTAAACCGTGGCCGAGGTTCACGTGAATCCGGTCGGCCAAGCGATGCCGGGCCGGGCCAGCGAATCGAACCTGATTGCCTGCCCCGAATGCGATTTGCTGCAACAGCAGGTGGCATTGCCTGCGGGCGGGGTTGCGATTTGTCCGCGCTGCGACGGCCATCTATACCGCAGCACGCCACACGGCTTGCAACACGCACTGGCGTTTTCACTGGCCAGCGCGGTGTTGTTTGTGCTGGCCAACTGCTTCCCGATCATCGGGCTGGAATTACAAAAATCGACCAATGCCACCACCTTGCTCGGGGCGGTGGCGTATCTGTATAACCATGGCTTGCAACCGGTGGCACTGCTGGTGTTGGTGACCACGGTACTGATTCCGGCGCTCGAACTGTTGGCATTGCTGGCGATTTTGCTGCCGCTGCAATTTAATAAAGTACCGCCCGGCCTGTCGTACCTATTCCGGCTGGTGCAATGGATACACCCGTGGGGCATGGTCGAAGTGTTCATGCTCGGGATTATTGTGTCGCTGATCCGGGTGTCCGATTTTGCCGAAGTGCAACCGGGGATTGCGTTGTGGTCGTTTGCTGCCCTGATCTTGCTCCAATCCGGTGCTGCCGAACAATTCAATGAGCGCGAACTGTGGGCCAAAGTAGTGAGGTTACAGCATGCGTGAAGAGTCGGCGGCCCGCCACGGCCTGCTCTCGTGCAGCCATTGTGGCTTGCTATGCCGCAATCCGGCCACGCCTGGCACCCGGCACTGTCCGCGTTGCCATTCAAGATTACACCTGCGCAAGCCGAACAGCATCCGCCGTACCTGGGCTTATCTGATTTCCGGTTTTTTGTTGTATATTCCAGCCAATATTCTGCCGATCATGGAAGCGCGTTCGCTTCAGGATGCGCAAATCGATACCATCATGAGCGGCGTGATCTACTTGTGGCAAGAGGGCTCTTGGCATTTGGCCACGATTGTGTTTGTTGCGAGTATTGTGGTACCGTGCTTTAAACTGATTGCTTTGGGCTGGCTGAACTACACCGTACAGCGCCGTGAAACGCGCTGGAAGCGCCAGCGGTTACGACTGTACCGTTTTATTGATTTGATTGGACGATGGTCGATGCTCGATATTTATGTGGTGGCACTGCTGGTGGCCTTGGTACAGCTCAAGCTGTTTGCCAGTGTCGAAGCCGGGCCTGCCGCGATTGCGTTCGGCGCGGTGGTGGTGTTGACCCTGCTCGCGGCGGCCAGTTTCGATCCACGCCCGATTTGGGACGAGCATGACTGAACCACCCGATTTGTCCAATAATGCTGCGGGCGGCGCGCGCTCGGAAACGATGGCGGCCAACGCATCTGCCAGTGTTGACAATACCCCGCCCGACGGCTTGTGGATCGGCGAGGCTGAGCCGCCACCACCGCTGTCATCACCGCCGCTATCACCGCCGCTATCACCACTGCCCCAGGCACACGTAGCGCAGCGCTGGCAGTGGTCGAACTGGGCCATCTGGCTCATTCCGCTGGCCGCAGCATTGGTGGCACTTGGCATCATCGTACAAACCCTGTCCGAGCGCGGCGGACAGATCCGGATCGAATTCAAAAGTGCCGAAGGGCTGGAACCGACCAAAACCAAGATCCGCTACAAGGATGTGGAAATTGGCGAAGTCAAGACCATTGCCCTTTCTGCTGACCGGCAAAAAGTTCTGGTTACGGCGGAACTGACCAAGGGCAGCGCCAATCTGATGCGCAAGGACACCGTGTTCTGGGTGGTGCGGCCCCGGATTGGGGTTGGTGGCATTTCTGGCCTGTCCACCCTGCTGTCCGGTTCCTACATCGGGGTTGATGTTGGTAAATCCGAGCAAAGCAGCGATTACTTTACCGGGCTCGATGCCCCGCCGCCGATTTTGAACGACTATGCCGGGCGTACCTATGTGTTAACTGCGGCAACCATTGGTTCGCTCGATATCGGCGCACCGGTGTACTTCCGCCATATTCAGGTTGGGCAAGTGATCAGCTACCAACTGGACAAGCAGGGCCGGGGCGTGAGCCTCTCGATTTTCGTCAATGCGCCATATGACCGCTATGTGCAAGCGAATAGCCTGTTCTGGCATGCCAGCGGGGTTGAAATCTCGGTCGATGCGAATGGTTTCAAGGTACAAACTGAATCGGTGGCCACCGTGGTGGCAGGTGGCATCAGCTTTGATACGCTGGCCCCGGAACTACCGACCGGCAATGGCAAAGCCAAACCGGCTACCCCGGTTCCAGCCCCGGCCAATACCGAATTCCAGTTGTTTGCCAACCGGCAAAAAGCGCTGCAACGGCCCGATACCGAAGTGCGCCGGATTCGCATGTATTTTGAGCAATCGGTACGCGGCCTGTTGCACGGCGCGCCGGTTGATTTTCGTGGCATCGTGATCGGCGAAGTGCAATCGGTCGGACTGGAATATGATCCGAAAACCCGGCGCTACCGCTTTCCGGTCGATGCCAATCTGTATCCGCAGCGGCTGAACAACCCCGGCAGCAGTCGGCAAGACAGTGAGCAATTGCTGCGCCGCCTGTTCGGTCAGGGCCTGCGCGCGCAACTGAAAACCGGCAACCTGTTGACCGGTGCACTGTATGTTGGGCTGGATTTTTTCCCCGGTGCGGCCAAGCAAAAGATGAATTGGCAACGACAGCCGCTGGAAATTGGCACCGTGCCCGGCGCACTCGATGAATTGCAAGGTTCGCTGGTCAGCATTGCCAAAAAACTCGATAGCCTGCCACTGGCCGAATTAACGGCTGACCTGCGCGCCGCCGTTGGCGATTTGCGCACCAGCTTGCAAGGGGCAGAAAAGCTGATGACACGCGTCGATCAGGAATTAACGCCGCAAGCGGCTGCCACCCTGACTCAGGCCCGCAAAACCCTGGCCAGCATCGAAACTACGCTGGCCGAAGATAGTCCGCTGCAACAGGATGCGCGCGCCAGTTTGCGAGAACTGCAAAAAACGCTTGAGAGCGTGCGCCATTTGGCCGAAACGCTGGAACGCCACCCAGAGAGCCTGTTGCGCGGCAAACCGGAGGATGCCAAATGACCCTGCCCGCGCCCGTATTCACACGCTGGTTCGCGCCCTTGTTCACTCGGAGCCAAGCGAGCGGCCCGAGCCAGCCGGGCACGCTGCTGCACCAGCTTGGCAGCTGCCTGGATTTACCTCAACGCTTCAGTCTGCATTTCAGTCTGCGTGTCATTCTATGTTGTAGCCTGTGCCTGATACTGGCCGCGTGCGGTAGCGTCCCGCGTGAGCAGTTCTATACGCTGACCGCGCCTAATGCGCAAGCGGCGGGTAGCAAAGCCCAAATGCACTGGGTGTTGGCTGGCTTGAGCCTGCCACAACTGGTGGATCGGCCACAACTGGTGGTGCGGCGCAGCCCGCAACAGGTGCAAATTTTGGAACAACAACGCTGGGCAGAGCCGTTAAAGTTCGATTTTGGGCGAGCACTGGGTGGCTATTTGCAAGAGAAGGGGATTCAATTGCACCCGCGCAGCGAGTTTTCCACCCGTGATGGTCGCCCGCAGTTGTGGGTGGAGGTGGTGCAGTTTGAATCGAACCCGGGGCGGGACGTGGTGCTGGAAGTGACGTGGCAACTGCGCAGCAGCAGCGGTGCCCTGTTGTTGGGGCAGCGTGGCCTGTGGCGCGAACCGGTGCAAGGCGACGATTACCCGGCACTGATTGCGGCACATCAGCGCGCGCTACAGCAATGTGCCAGCGCCATGGCGCAGGGGGCACCGGCTTCGGGGCAAAATCCGGCCAATTAGTTGATAGTCAACCAAGGATCACCAGCGGGCCAGCAGCGGATCAATAGTAAGTCAGTCGCAGTCCAGCCGCCATGGCTGCACTGGCCGGTTAGGCAACTGACGCGGCCAATGGTACACTACCCCATCCCTAGCCTATTGCCTCGCCATGACCACCCGTAAACTGCTCCCGACCGGCATTAAAACCTTTCGTGAAATTATCGAGGGCAACTATTACTATGTCGATAAAACCGATGCGGCATGCCGGATGATTGAAGAGGGAAAATATTATTTTTTGTCCCGCCCGCGCCGTTTTGGCAAAAGCCTGTTTTTGGATACGCTGAAATCGATGTTTTCCGGGGAGCAAGAATTATTTGTCGGTCTGGCTGCCGAGCAACGTGTGGATTGGAATCAACGCTGGAAACCTGGCATGCCGTCATGATGCTGCAATTGGCAGCGGTCGAGCGCCAATACGGCGTATCGTGCAGTGCCGAACACCCCGGCCTGCGTCTGGCCGAATTGATTGGCCAATTGCACCAGCATACCGGGCGCAAGGTGGTGGTGTTGGTCGATGAATACGACAAGCCGATTCTGGACAGTTTGACCAACCCGGCCAAAGCGCGCATCATGCTTGACTTTTTGGCCGGGGCATATAGTCCGCTCAAGTCGCAAGATGCCCATCTGCGCTTCGTGTTTTTGACCGGGGTCTCCAAATTTTCCAAGGTGAACCTGTTTTCCGGGCTCAATCACTTAACCGACATCAGCCTCGACGAACGTTTTGCCACCATCTGCGGCTATACCGAGCACGATTTGCTGCAAAAAACGGGTATTCTTGCCCAATTTGGCGGCATGGCATACCGATGATGATTTGCTGGGGCGCTTCGATCTGGACAACATTTCGCCCGATGCTCTGCTGTTCCAAACCGGTTATTTGACCATCAAAGAGGTGCAGGTACAGGATTTTGAATACCGGTATACGCTTGGTTACCCGAATCTGGAAGTGGAAAAACACCTGAATGCCGATTTGTTTGTCCGCATGACCGGACAGGATGCCAATGGCCTATCGCGACTGGCGGCGGTGGGGGTAACGTTTTCTGAAGAGGCGCGTAATATTGTGGGGTTTGTGGTGCAGCGGGATGAGGTAGCCAATGATTGATGGCCCGATTGTCAAAACATGTCTGCCAGCTCGGCTTTCCCCTTGGGCACAGCCATGCTAAAATCGCCAGTTTAGGCATTTAACGAAAGAAAAAAACCATGGCAGACCCAACCGACACCCTGATCGAATATCCGTGCCAGTTCGCCATCAAGGTCATGGCGGTAGCGCATGATGACTTGTTGGCTGAAATTATCGCGGTCGCGATGAGTCACGACCCGCAGTTTACCTCGGAAAAAGTCTCAACCCGGCCCTCGGCCAAGGGCAATTACCTGGGCGTCACACTCGACATTCACGCCACCAGCCGCGAACAACTGGATAACCTGTATCGCGCCCTGTCAGGGCATCGGCTGGTGAAAATGGTGCTGTAGAAAACGGCTGGGTGCGAACTTAGCCGCGCATGCGCAGCGGCGATGCCGATTTGGTAAACAGGCGCGGCCAGCTCAGGCGCGGCCGACTTAGGCGCGGTCGACGCAAGAGCTGCAACCCTTCCGCCTTGGTGCGCAGCCAGTCGCTGCTGAAAATCCGGTTATAATCGGCCGAACGTGGCGTCGATTCAATACCGGCAAGTTGAATGCCGCAGTATTGGCAAAACGATGCCTGTTCGTGATGGTTGGCACCGCAGTTCGCGCAAGCCATGATGGTCTCCGAGGGATGTTGAAAAATTGAACTGGAATGGACGTATCATACGGAAAAATTATTACCGGAGAAAGATGCAATCAATCGATATTTTTACAAGTACAGTTGCAGGAATTCGGCACTGTGCTGCTTGATACCCGGTAAAACTGTTATGGCGCAAATTTGGTTGGGTTTGGTACAATCGCGCCAGCAGTGCTAAACTTGTCCACCTTGCCCGCAACCGAACCATTCATGACCGACCCAATCTCCCCTGTCCAAGCCACGCCGCCGCCTTTGTCATCGTCGTTGCCCGCGCCACGGTCGTCGTTGTCGCCTTTGCCGCCGTTGCTGTTAGTACGCCATTTGGGCCGGGTTGACTATGCGCCCTGCTTTGCGCAGATGCAGCGCTTTACCGCAGAACGCGGTGCCGATACGCCGGACCAATTGTGGGTGGTCGAGCATCCGCCAGTGTATACGCTGGGTCTGGCGGCAGACCCGAGCCACTTGTGGGCCAAGGCGCAGATTGATGAACAGGCGATTCCGGTGGTACAAACCGACCGGGGAGGCGAAGTGACTTACCACGGGCCGGGCCAAGTCGTCATCTATTTGTTGCTTGATTTGCGGCGACGCAAGCCGACTGAAAAATTCTTTGTGCGCGAGCTGGTGTACCGAATCGAGCAAGCCATCATCAACCTGCTGGCACGCTATGGCGTGGCGGGTGAGCGTAAGGATGGTGCGCCCGGCATCTATCTGGCCGACAGCGATGTCGAACATCTGCGCTGGCACGGTGCCAAAATCGCCGCGCTCGGCTTAAAGGTCAAGGGCAGCGGTTGCACTTACCACGGCCTGAGCCTGAATGTGGCAATGGACTTGCGCCCGTTTTCCTGGATCAACCCATGCGGCTACGCCGGGCTGGCCACGATTGATCTACAAACACTGGGCATCGCCACCACGCTGGCGCAGGTACAGCAAGAATTGGTGCAGGAACTGCAAACCATTCTCGCCCCGCGCAGTAGCCCGATGTATATTGTGCCAGCACGCACCCCAGCCGCACCTACCGTCTCTCCGATTTGATTTGACAAAGAGCCAACCATGACCACAGAAACCACCAGCCCTGCCTACGACCCAACTGCCAAACAAAAAGGGGCCGACAAAACCGCGCGCATCCCGATTAAAATCGTACCGGTCGAGCGCCTGAAAAAACCGGACTGGATTCGCGTGCGCTCCGGTGCCACTTCGTCGCGCTTTCACGAGATCAAAAAAATCCTGCGCGAAAACCAGTTGGTCACGGTGTGCGAAGAAGCCAGTTGCCCGAATATTGGCGAATGTTTCGGCAAGGGCACCGCTACTTTCATGATCATGGGTGACAAATGCACACGGCGTTGCCCGTTTTGTGATGTCGGTCATGGTCGCCCCGATCCGCTGGATCAAAACGAACCGGGCAATCTGGCCAAAACCATTGCCGCGTTAAAGCTGCAATACGTGGTGGTGACCTCGGTCGATCGGGATGACCTGCGCGACGGCGGGGCCGGGCACTTTGTCAACTGCATCAACCAAACCCGAGAACAATCGCCCGGCACCCGGATCGAAGTACTGGTGCCCGATTTTCGTGGTCGGTTGGAGAAAGCCTTGACGATCTTTGCCGATGGCTTGCCGGACGTAATGAACCACAATCTGGAAACCGTGCCACGCCTGTACAAGGAAGCCCGCCCCGGTGCCGATTACGCGCATTCGCTGCAATTGCTGAAAGAATTCAAGCAGCGCTATCCGAATGTGGTGACCAAATCCGGCCTGATGGTCGGCTTGGGCGAAACCGATGAAGAAATCCTGCAAGTGATGCGTGACATGCGCGAACATAATATCGACATGCTGACCATTGGCCAGTATCTGCAACCATCAAGCGGACACTTGCCGGTGCGGCGCTATGTGCACCCGGATGTGTTCAAGATGTTTGAAGAAGAAGCGTATAAGATGGGCTTTGACCATGCGGCAGTGGGGGCGATGGTGCGGTCGAGTTACCATGCGGATCAGCAGGCGCATGGGGTGCTGGAACAGGCTTGAGCGGCCCCCATCCGCTACGCCGGTTAGCCCCGGCGTTCACACACCAACCGTTCGCCCTTGCCCAGACTGAGCACAAAACGCTGGTCGCTCAACTCTTCGAGTTGCCCGTCCAGCGAGTCCGCGCTGCTCAGGGTCAACCGTTGGGTGCGGCTTAGGTGGTAGTAGCCGGAAAAGGCGCGCGAATCTTTCGTGCCAATGAGTCTGCTGCCCTGGAGGAACTCAAGGTAAAAGCGCTGGTTGCGCAGTGCGGTGCGACAATCCCATTTGCCGAGCAATTTTTGCTCAGGGCCATTGGTCGATGCACGGCTTTCTGCCGCTTCGGTATCGTTGCCCTCACGCCCATCCTTCATGGTCAAGGAACCGACACTGCCCTTGCCGCTGCCCCGGTTGCGCATGTCCTTGACCCAGTCAACCGGCACGGCAAAATTCAGGTTTTGCCCGACACGATGCTGGAATGTCACAATCCCAACCAAATTGCCCCAGGCATCAAACAACCCACCGCCAGAGGAACCGGGTGAAACCGGGGCCGTTGTTTGAATCAGCTTGCCCCCCGCTACTTCGCGCAGGCCAGAAACAATACCATCACTGATGGTCAAATCAAGGCCGTGCGGCGCACCAATGGCAAACACCTTTTGCCCGGCGTTTGGCGTCTGCCCGGTCGCCATTCGCACCGCTGGCGCACGCAGGGCAGAAACTTGCAGGCGACACAAATCGGATTCACGGTCTTCCACGTCAAGCTGTGCCGAGTGGCTTTCTTGCCCGACCTTGACTTGAAAATTACGCCCATTTTGAACCACATGGCAATTGGTAATCACCATCCCGGGGCCGATTACCACCCCGCTGCCGATTGACACCCGACGCCCTTGGTCATCACTGACATTGATCCGGGCCACACTCCCGGATAGTTCACTGAAAATCTGCTCAGCGTTGCGTGCGGGGCCGTCCTTGGTGGCGGCCATGGCTGGCTCGGCTTCTTCTGCCTCCTCAGCCGGAGCGGCATTTGGCGCGCCGGGCCCCTGAGCTACTGCACCGACCACCGCTGCCTTGGACGCGGCTTCTTTTTGCTTTTTATGGTAATACCAGCCGCCACCGATCAGCAAGACAATCAAGACGAGCAGCAACCATTTGATCGTAACCAGATGCTGATTCGGATCCGCTTCAACGGCAACTACCGCTGGCGCACTACGGGCTTGGGCACGCTGCACCAGCGACTGGTCGTACATCTGGCGTTTGAGTGTGTTGGACAATACCTGATAGATTTCCCGCAACACCATCAATTGATTCCGGTCTGTGTTGGGCGTATCTTGCAGGACCTGTAATTTGGCTTGATACGCATCGTTGATGGCTTGTGTGCTGGCATCGGCGGGCACACCAAGAATCTCGTAATAGGTACGGGCCATAAACTTTCCTCAGGCAAGGCGGAATAATGAATAACAGGGCATGAATGGCAGGGGGTAAGTAGCAAAACAGGCAAAATCGATTTTCAGGCCTGCCACCAGAAAAAGCGATTGTCATGCCGTCCGGCGGAAAAAGCAATGGTTTCCGTCCCAAACCGTTGCTGTCGCCACATCGTTTCCAGAATTATGGCGGGTAAGCATCGGTTGTGTGAAAAATTCACTAGCACATGAATCTGGTTCAATGCACTGTTATTTTACTTGTCCCCTTCATTTTGCGAGTCAGCCATGGAAAACCACTTACCATCCGCTGCAGAAATCACAGTCCCACCGCCCACAGCAGATTACGACACCCCGTGGAAAATCGCCCTCGAACAGTATTTTCAAGCCTTTATGGCCTTTTATTTCCCTGCTGCCTATGCGCAAATTGATTGGACGTTCCAGCATGAATTTTTGGACAAGGAATTACAAGCCATCGCCAAGGATGCCTTGGTTGGTACGCGCCACGTCGATAAGTTGGTCAAAGTACGCCGTCTGTCGGGTGAGGAAGACTGGCTGTGCATCCATCTCGAAGTGCAAGTCTCGCGCCAAGCCGAATTCGCCCGGCGCATGTTTATCTACCACTACCGGATTTTTGATCTGTACGGCAAACCCGCCGTCAGCATGGCCCTGTTGGGCGACGATTCGCCGACCTGGCTACCGGCAAAATATGGCCATGCCGCCATGGGCTGCAAGCTGGACTTTGAATTTCCCATCGTCAAATTGCTGCACTATACTGAGCAAGAGGCGGAGTTGGAAGACAACCCCAACCCGTTTGCCCTGCTGAGCCTGGCTTACCTGAAAAACCGGGCCACGGCCAATGACATGAATCGCCGCTATGAAGTAAAATGCAGGCTAATACGTTTGCTACACGCCCATCAGTGGGATGCAATCATGATTCGCCAGCTTTTTCTGGTCATCGACTGGATAATGGCCCTGCCGCCGGAACTGGCAGAGAAATTATCGACGTTTGTTGCCGAATTGGAAGAGGAAAAAAGAATGGAATACATTAGCTCAATTGAACGGGTCAGGTCGGAACAAAAGTTCCTTGAAGGCGTGAATGCGGGGGAGCAAAAAGGGGAGCAAGGCGGTAAAACCGATATGCTGATCCGGCTGTTAACCCGCCGTTTTGGTCCGTTGCCAGTCGCGACCCAAGAAAAAATCAAGCAAGCCACGATCACGCAAATTGAGGCATGGTTTGATCGCGGCATTGAGGCGCAAACATTGGACGAAGTATTTCAGGCGCTGGCGCATTAAGCCACCGCGCACGGCAGGCCAGCGTATCCGCCCGGCCTGCACTGCTTGCCCTGCCACTGCTGTTGCCACCGCTAGCGGCGCTGCTCTGGCCCCATGCGCCGGGTTAAGAACGATTCGATGGTGCGATACCAGTGCAAGCGGTTGGCCGGACTGCGAATGCCATGCCGTTCACCGGGGTAGGTCATCAATTCATACAGCGTGCCGTTTTGGTTCAGCGCCTGCATCAAGGTGGTGGCGTTGGAAAACAGCACATTGTCGTCGGCCATGCCGTGGGTTATCAGCACCGGCGAGCGCAGGTCTTTTATATAGGGCAGCACGCCGCTGATGTGATACGCTTTTTGCTCGGTTTTTGGATGGCCGAGGTAGTGTTCGGTGTAATAGGTATCGTAGGTGTGCCAATCGACCGGGGCGGCGTGGGCCACTCCGGCGGCGATTTTGTCGGAGGCGGCGGCCAGCAGGCGCAAGGTCATGAAGCCACCATAGCTGCTGCCAAATACCGCAAGCCGTTTGGTATCGACGAACGGCAAGCTGCGCAGCCAATCGATGCCCACCAGTTGGTCGGCCACTTCGTGCTGGCCCATGTTGCGGTAAATCACATCGGCAAACTGGCGTGAGCGGCGCGCCGAGCCACGGTTGTCAAGCTGAAAAACCAGATACCCCTGCTGCGCCAGATAGCTGTCCAACCCGCCACCCTGCCAGCGCCGCCGCACCCATTGCGCACCCGGCCCGCCATATACGTTGATCAACACCGGGTAGCGGCGCTGGGGATCAAATCCGGGCGGTTTGAGCAGGTAATAGTGCAGTGCTTGTCCATCTGCTGCCTTGAGCCTGCCAAATTCGGGCGCACTATGCCGGGCCAGATACGGGGCATACGGGTGGCTGGGATTGAGTTCGTTTTGTTCCAACCACACCAGCAACTGATCATTGGCATCGCGGATCGAGACCTGTTCCGGCGTGCTCGGGTTGCTGAAGGTATCAACGAAGAACTGGCCGTTTTCAGCAAAC
>JACCDS010112384.1_pt1 | contig 20042 bp, 12 predicted proteins | sample 7446441 | NCBI WGS metagenome assembly JACCDS01 (sample SAMN15323445, study PRJNA562643) | freshwater metagenome | isolation source: river surface water | place: USA:Blue River Watershed | collected 2017-08-17
CTGCATCACGCGCGCCATTCACATGGGGCAGGTGCTCAGCGTCGACTACCACTCGGTGAGCAGCGGTGAGGCGTCGCGCGAGATCGTGCCTTTTGCGTTGCTGGACACGGGCCTTCGATGGCATGTGCGCGCGTTCGATCGCAAGTCGCAGACTTTCCGAGACTTTGTTCTGACTCGTATCAGCAAACCCACTCCAAAGGTGGGCGACGAGGCAGCGCGCCATGAGCTCCCAGATCAAGACGTTCAGTGGACGCGCATCGTCGAGTTGGACTTGGTGCCTCACCCGGACCAACCTCATCCGGAAGTCACGCACATGGACTACGACATGCCAGATGGCGTGTTGCGGCTGAAATTGCGAGCTGCATTGGCTGGCTATGCCCTCCGCAAATGGAGTGTGGACTGCTCCCCTAGTCACAGCCTGCGAGGTCCCGAGTACCGCCTCTGGCTGAAGGACCATCTTGCTTTGTACGGCGTAGAGACCGCTGTGTTGGCTCCTGGCTATCCCAGCAGCAAAGGCAGCGCCAAATGACCGAGCGCTACCGACTGTCCTTCACGACTGGCGGGCTCTTCTTGCAGGAGTCCGCCATCGCCGCTGCTTCCTTTTTGCAGTTGGGTGACTGGACGGCGACGCGAGCTCGACTCCGAGACGAGAACCTGCTTCAGGTACGCACATCGGCTGCGGCCACCCGCATCAGCAAGGAAGTCACGGCACGATTGCAAGAGCTGAGTTCAGAAGAGCTTTCGGCACTGCTGGACCTCAGCCTGCGTGATCAAGCCAACCTGCTCTGGGTGACGGTCTGCCGCCGATACCCATTCATTCGAGAGTTCGCGACCGAGGTGCTGCGAGAGCACTTCCTGGTGCTTCGCCGCCGACTGGTTTTCGCGGACTTCGACCACTTTCTCAATGCCAAGGCACTTTGGCATGCTGAGTTGGACGACATCGCCAAGTCAACACAGCTGAAGTTGCGCCAGAACCTTTTTCGCATGCTGCGAGAAGCGGATCTCCTATCTGACCAGTACGAGATCCACCCCGCGCAACTCAGCCCCTATCTCGCACAGCTCCTGGCCCGGCAGGGGCGACAGGTATTCCTGGTCTTCCCGGCCACTGACAACGACATTCAACGATGGCTTCAATGACCTCGAAGATCAGCCACCAGCCACTCGCCAACCGTTTCGATCACTTGATCCAGGTGATCGGTGGCGAGCGCTTCTTGCAGATGCGCGGGCTGAACAACGATCTGCCGTTCTACATCTGCGAATTTCGGGCGAACGAAGCTTTCGAGATGCAGCGGATGCAACGCCAGCTGATCAGCTCGCTGGCCAACCTCCAGGTTCCCTGTCTCGGCGGACGCGGCGTCCAGGTGCTGGAGATCAATTTGTATGGCCTCTGTGTCGAGCTGCTGCAAGCGCGAGAGGGCAGCAGTGATGGGGGCAGGCTCTGGGACGAGGTCCTGGCGATTGAGCCGGACGCGGATAAGGACAACCTGCTTGAACTACTGCAGAACGTTCTGGGCATCGAGGACTACCTGATCCCTGCTATTGGCGAACGATTGGAACAGACGGAATTCGATGTGCTGTTTCTGACAGGCATCGGAGAAGTCTTTCCTTACATCCGGTCGCACAACGTGCTCAACAACCTGCAAAGCACCGCGAAAGACAAGCCCACCGTGATGTTCTTTCCTGGCGAGTACCGCCATTCGCTGGAGCAAGGGGCTTCGCTGGAGCTGTTCGGACTGTTGCACGACGACAAGTACTACCGAGCATTCAACATCTACGAGACACAGGTTTGAGGAGGGTCCCCATGGAACTCAACCGCATTTTCAAGCAGCCCGTCAGTCGCCCCATAGAGGGCGTCATCAAGGCCGACGACGAGTCGAGCCTGTACGTGGAGCTGAACGAGTACGTGCTGACAGACGAGGTCGCCAAGCGGCTCGAACACTTCCTCGATGCCTACAACGACTACCACGGCGCGAACGGCGTCTGGGTCTCCGGCTTCTTCGGTTCGGGTAAGTCGCACCTCTTGAAGATGCTGGCCTTGATCATGGAGAACCGCAGCGTCGATGGCAGCACAGCGCTCGACATCTTCTTGCCCAAAATTCCCAAGGAAGACGAGCTGCTGCGCGCCGCCCTGAAGAAGGCCGTGGCCATCCCTTCGAAGAGCATTCTGTTCAACATCGACCAGAAGGCCGACATCATCAGCAAGAGCCAGACGGACGCCCTGCTTTCGGTGTTCGTGAAGGTCTTCAATGAGATGTGCGGCTACTTCGGCAAGCAAGGCTACATCGCTCACTTCGAACGAGATCTCGACAGCCGGAACCAGCTAGAGGCCTTCAAGGCCAGCTACCAGCAGCACGCCAATAAGCCTTGGGAGCGAGGCCGAGAACAGGCATTGCTGGAGTCCGGCAACATCGCCCGTGCCTACGCGGAAATCACAGGTGAAGACCCGGCACTGGCCAAAGGCATCCTGGACAAGTACCGCGCGCAGTACAGCGTCTCCATCGAAGACTTCAGTGAGCAGGTCAAGGCCTGGCTGGACAAGAAGCCTGCCAACTTCCGCCTGAACTTCTTCGTGGACGAGGTGGGCCAGTACATCGCTGACAACACCAAGCTGATGACCAACCTGCAGACGGTCGCCGAGAGCTTGGCCACCAAATGCCAAGGCCGCGCCTGGATCATCGTCACCGCCCAAGAGGACATGAACTCCGTTTTGGGCGACATGAACAAGCAGCAAAGCAACGACTTCTCAAAGATCCAAGCTCGCTTCGCCAACCGCCTCAAGCTCACCAGCGCTGACGTGGCCGAGGTGATTCAGAAGCGCTTGCTCACCAAGAACGAAACCGGTGCTGCGCTGCTGGCCACCACGTACGAGCAGCAGTTCAACAACTTCAAAACGCTGTTCGAATTCGCTGACGGAGGTCAGCAGTACACGAACTTCCGCGATGCGGAGCACTTCACCTACTGCTACCCCTTCGTTCCCTATCAGTTCCCGCTCTTCCAGGCGGCCATTCGTGGGCTCTCGCAACACAACGGCTTTGAGGGCAAGGCCAACTCTGTGGGCGAGCGCTCCATGCTTGGCGTGTTCCGTGATGTGGCCATTGCAATTGACCCAGAGCCAGTCGGGCAGTTAGCGACCTTCGATCGCATGTTCGAAGGTATCCGTGGTGCGCTCAAAAGCGCCATTCAGAGTGCCATCAACAATGCCGAGCGCCATCTGGGCGACGAATACGCCGTGCGCGTGCTCAAGGCGCTCTTCCTGGTCAAGTACGTCAAGGAGTTTAAGGCCACGCTGCGCAACCTGAGCGTGTTGATGCTGGAGCGCTTCGGTGATGACCTTCCGGCCCAGCGCAAGCGTTTGGAGGCTGCACTCAACAAGCTGGAACAGCAGACCTACATCCAGCGCAACGGCGACCTGTATGAGTACCTGACCGACGAAGAAAAGGACGTCGAAGAGGAAATCAAGGGGACGGAAGTCGAAAGCACGGACATCCTGAAGGAGCTGGAATCGCTGCTTTTCGATGGCGTCATCAAGCAGCGCAAGATCCGCCACAGCAACGGTCAGGACTACGCCTACACCCGCAAGATGGATGACCGCCCGCTGAGTCGTGAGCACGAACTGGCCGTCCACATCGTCACGCCGCTTTCGGACAACTTCGACAACATCACCTTGCAACGCATGCAGAGCATGGGTCGCGACGAGCTGCGTGTCGTGTTGCCGGCTGACGTGCGCTTCATGCAAGACCTGACGATGTACAAGTGCACCGAGAAGTACATCCGCCAGAACAGCAACACCCCGCAAGAGGCCGTCAAACGTATTCTGGATGCCAAGGGCTTCCAGAACACCGAGCGTTTGAACGACCTGCAAGTGCGCGCCAAAGGGTTGCTGGGCAAGGCCACGCTGATCATCAATGCGGCGGACGTGGATGTCAGTTCTGAAGACGGACAGACTCGAGTGCTCAAGGGGTTTGAGCACCTGCTGCAGAGCACCTATCCCAACCTGCGCATGCTGCGCGATGTGCAGTTCAACGAGGCGGACATCGGCAAACACCTGCGCATGATGGAAGACGGGCTGATCGCCAATGACGCCACCAGCCTGACTGAACCCGAGCAAGAACTGCTGGCCTTCATTCAAGGCAACGCACGAGGCGGAGTGCGCACCACGGTCAAGAGTTTGATCGAGCGTTTCGAGCGCAAGAACTATGGCTGGTACTACGCTGCCATCCTGTGCAACTTGGCGCTGCTGTGCGCCCGGGGCAAGGTGGAGGTGCGACAAGACAGCAACTCGCTGGAGCGAGACGCGCTGGAGCGCAGCCTGCGCAACACCAATGCCCATGCGTCTCTGGTGCTGGAGCCTCAGGTGGAGTTCAGCGCCTCGCAAGTGCGTGCGCTGAAGGACTTCTTCGCGGACTTCTTTGACAAGCCCGCCAGCAGCAACGAGGCTCGGACGCTCGCTCGCGAGACGATTGACGCGCTGAAAGAGCTTGAAATCGAACTGGCCACCCTGCATGGCCAGAAGGCACAGTTGCCGTTCTTGAGTGTGCTCACGCCCGTGCTGGCCACCTTGAAGGACATCGCCAGCAAGAATCCCAATTGGTTCCTGACTGAACTGACACGCGCTGAAGATGCGCTGCTGGACACCAAGGAAAACATCCTTGATCCGCTACGTCGCTTCATGAACAGCCCGCAACGCGCCATCTTCGAGCAAGCACGGGCGTTGGTGGCCGAGCAGGAAGACAACTTCGCCTATGTGACGGTTTCCGAAGTTGAGGCTGTTCGCGGCCTGATGACTGACAGCAAGCCCTGGCAAGGCAACCGGCTGCAGCAGCTCAAGCCTCAGCTGGATGCGCTGGAGCAAGCCATTGCACAACAGCTGGCCATCGAACGGGATGCTGCGGCTAACCGCTTGGCGGAGCTGGAGCAGCGGCTGCGTGCGACCGACGAGTTCGGTCGAATCGACGCTGCGCGGCAGTCACTGCTGACTGAGCCCTTCGCGGAGGCTCGCCGCGCGCTGCAGGGTCAAAAGCGCATCGCCATGATTCGCGACCAACTGCGGCACTTCGAAGAGTCCCGGTTCTCGCAGCTCTTGGTGCAACTGGAGCAATGGGGCAAGCCCGCCCAGCCAGCCCCCGCACCGGCGGCTCAGCCAGCCGCTGGAGCATCGGCAGCCGGTGAACCGCAGGCAACTGTCGCGCTCGCCCCCAAGCCTGCCGCGCCGGAGCCCAAAGTCGTGCCTGCCCGCACCATCCGAGTAGACTACGCCAAAGCCTGGCTGACCAGCGAGGCCGAGCTCGACGATTACCTGAACAAACAGCGTGAGGCCTGGCTGAAGGAAATCCAGGCTGGCAACCGCGTGCAGATTTGAGTCCCGCCATGGACACCAGCAAACTCAAAAAATTCGCTCAGTTCGCCCGCCGTACGCTGGGCGAGCAGGTCGGTGCCAAGCTGGCCTTGGTGTTGTCCGAGGGCAGTGCCGCTTGGCGCGAAAGCGCAGCGGCTGTCAAGAAGCTGGAAGAGGCCATCAAGGACCACGGCAAGGCGTGGGTCACTGAACGGGTGGCCTACATCTGGTTCAACCGTTTCTGCGCGTTGCGTTTCATGGACGTGAACCGCTACACGCGCATCGGCATCGTCTCGCCTGCCGAAGGACAGTTCCAGCCCGAAATCCTGCTGGAAGCCAAGATGGGCCACATCGACGAGGAGATGGTGCCCGCCAAGACGCAGCAACTCGTGGCCGATCTGCTGGCGGGTAAGAGCCTCAGCCATGATCCGCAAGGCGAGGCCTACCGCCTGCTCGTGGTGGCTGCTTGCAACGCCTGGCATCAGGCCATGCCCTTCTTGTTCGAGCGCATCGACGACTACACCGAGTTGTTGATGCCCGACGACCTGCTCTCGGGCAACTCCATCTTGGCCTACACCCGTGAGGCCATGACCCCAGATCCCTGCGAGGACGTTGAAGTCATCGGCTGGCTGTACCAGTTCTACATCTCCGAGAAAAAGGATGCCGTCTTCGAAGGGCTGAAGAAGAACCAGAAGATCGCGCCCGAGAACATCCCGGCCGCCACCCAGCTGTTCACGCCGCATTGGATCGTGCGCTACCTGGTGGACAACTCGCTGGGGCGCCTGTGGCTGCTCAACCGCCCCAACTCAAAGTTGGCCGAGCAGATGGCCTACTACATCGCGCCCGACAAGCCGGAGGCCGACTTCCTTCGCATCAACGGGCCTGAAGACATCAAGGTTTGCGACCCAGCCTGCGGTTCGGGCCACATGCTCACCTACGCCTTCGACCTGCTTTACGCCATCTACGAAGAAGAAGGCTACGACGCAGCGGAGATCCCGGAAAAGATCCTGACGCACAACCTCTACGGCGTCGAACTCGACGAACGCGCCGGCGAATTGGCCGCCTTCGCACTGACAATGAAGGCCCGCGCGCGCCAGCGCCGTTTCTTTAACAAGCGCGTCAGACCGAACATCACCGTGCTGGCGAAAGTGAGTTTCAGCCGCGAAGAGCTCGACGAGTACATGGGCTTTGTGGGCCGCGACCTGTTCACCTACGGCCTGCGCGAAACCTTGCAGCAGTTCAGCGAGGCCGACAACTTCGGCTCGCTGATCGTGCCCAAGGTCGGCAACGTGGCCGACGTGTTGGCCACGCTCGAAGCCAAGGACATGGCCGGCAACCTCTTCCTGGCAGAGACCCATCAGCGCGTGCTAAAGGTGCTGCGCATGGCCGATGCCCTGGGTCCTCGCTATGCCGTGGTGGTGGCCAACCCGCCCTACATGGGCGGCAAAGGGATGAACGGGCGGCTGAGCGCGTGGGCCAAGGAGAACTACCCCAACAGCAAGTCCGACCTGTTTGCCATGTTCATCGAGCGCAATCTGGATCTGACGGTGAAGGGTGGCGTGGTTGCCATGATCACCATGCAGAGCTGGATGTTCCTGTCGTCCTTCGAAGCTTTGCGCAGCCGCATCCTGAACCAGCACACCATTCTCTCGATGGCCCACCTGGGTGCGCGGGCCTTCGACAGCATCGGCGGTGAAGTGGTGTCCACGACCGCCTTTGTGCTGGAGAACACGCACAAGCCGAAGTACCAAGGAGCGTATCTGCGCCTGGTAGACGGCAACTCGGAAGCCGAAAAGATGGAGATGATGGTCAAGGCCATCGCTCAAGGCAGGGCTGCATGATTGACCAACTGCAGCTCAAGAACTTCACCGCTTTCACTGAGTTGGTCATCGACTTCTCGCCTGGCATCAACATCATCATTGGTGAGAACGGCACCGGCAAAACGCAGCTGCTCAAGGCCGTACTGGCCATGAGCGGACCGGAGGCCAGAGGGGAGCAGGCTGATGAACAACTGGCCCGCAAGTTGTGCCGCCTGTATCAGCCGCTCAGCGGAAGAGTGGGCGAACTGCGTCGTGCAGGTACACGTGGCGATGCGCAGCTGAGCACGACCTTTGCGTCCGGCCAGTTCATCACTGCCAAGTTCAACGGCAGCGCCGAGGTGGTCAAGGTCACGCCGGCATCAGTTGGCGAGGCTTTACCCGCCATCTTCATTCCGACCAAGGAGGTACTGTCGTTGGTACGTGGCCTGACAGCCGAGCAGCCAGACCTGCCCACCATCGAGCGCATCTTCGACGACGGCTATCTGGATCTGGCCCGCAAGTTGGTCAGAGAGGGCGTCAACGACCTCGACGCCAAGGTTCAACTCGATCCGAAGTTCGCCAGCATTGTTCCCCGCCTGGCCAACTTGATCGAAGGTCAGTACCTGCTTGAAAACGGGCGATTCGTGTTTGAGTCGGGACGTTACGAGGAGAAAGGCTCAGCATCGCGCACCAGGGCCAAGCACGCGCAGATGTACCAGGACAGCACGCAATGGAAGTTTGTGCCCAGTGGCAAAAACCGCCTTTCCAGCGGCATGACGGCCGAAGGCTTCCGCAAGATCGGCGTGCTGCAGCGCCTGCTCAGCAACGGCAGCCTCAACCCTGGCACCAGCGGCCCGCTGCTTTGGGACGAGCCTGAATCCAACCTCAACCCCAAGCTGATGCGGGATCTCGTTCAGGCTTTGCTGGAACTCGCCCGCAACGGGCAGCAAATCATCCTGGCCACACACGACTACGTGCTGCTCAAGTGGTTCGACCTGCTGATGGACAAGGGCAAGGGGGATCAGGTGCGCTTCCACGTGCTTTCCCGTGATGCCGACTCTGGTCAGGTACGTCGGGACAGCATGGACGACTACCGCGCCATTGAGCCGAACGCCATTGCCGACACCTTCAACGAGCTGACCAAGGAACAGGTGGCTCGCAAGATGGGGGCTTTGGGGAAATGAAACTGCGCGAGCGCGACTTGGAGATCGACTTTACAAATGCGATCGACGCCATTGTTTTCGACCAGATGAAGGCTGACCAACCGGGCTACCACGGTATCGGGCAAATGCATCGCGTCGATTTCGTGGTCGAGCTTGAGGAGGCGATTCTCTTTGTTGAAGTGAAAGACCCGGGCAACCCTAAGGCAAAGGCTGAGGGGTTGGCGAAGTTTCATGGCGAGCTGCAAGACGGAACGCTCAGCGACACCTTTGCCGCCAAGTTCATTGACACCTTCCTGTACCGCTGGGCCGAGGAGTGCCTGCAAAAGCCGGTTCACTACATCAGCCTAGTCACGCTCGAAGACAACGAGCTGCTGCCGAACTTCTCGGACGAGATCGCCAAGATGCTTCCACCGATGGGCAAGTCTGTGCCGCGCTGGAAACGCCAGCTGGTGGAGAACTGCCAGGTGTTCAACATCGAGCTTTGGAACGCGAGCTTTCCGAAATGGCCGGCAGCTCGCATCGCGAAGGCACAGCAATAAATCATGCCCAGGGGAGAGAAAAATGACTGCCAACACGCTCAAGATTCGCGATGACCATCAGCCGGTGGCATTTGCGGCAGACGGTGATGCGTTCAAGCTGCAAGCTGGCTCGCAAGCCGCGTGGCTCAATGGCGAGACCTTCGGCCATAAAGAGCTTCGCAACCGCATTGAGCCGTGGTTGACGTCTCTATTCCAATCGGAACATCTGTCATTGCTAGTTGGATCTGGAATAACCCACGCGATCCACCGGATTGCCACGGGGACAGGTGCTAGTGGCATGGATCGCTCTGGCTATGCTTTTGGCGAGATGGGTTCAAAGATATACGCAGCAGCAGACAAGGAGGCCCCGAGAACGGGGCGTGCAACTGCGAATATTGAAGATGATCTTCGCGTGGCAAACGACCTACTTCGGGGCATGCAGATTGTCGAATCAGAAAAAGCCGATAGTTTGAAGGCGTGTATTGACGCCGTGCTTCAGGGGTTTGCTGCTTCAATACTAAAAAACGAAACCTCCATAGCTCTTGCAGAAGAAGGCAAGCGCGAGCAGGCATTCAACACCCTCGTCACCTTCCTGATGAGCTTCGCCAGCCGAACCGGGGTGCGAGACCGGCTGAACATCTTTACCACCAACTACGACCGGCTGATTGAAGCGGGGGCGGAGTTGGCCGGGCTGCATCTGCTGGATCGCTTCTTGGGCAAGCTGATGCCCATTTTCCGATCATCTCGGCTGGATCTGGACATGCACTACAACCCACCTGGCATCCGTGGTGAGCCGCGCTACTTGGAAGGCGTGGCCCGCTACACCAAGCTGCACGGCTCCGTGGACTGGGTGCAAACCGGCAAGGACATTCGCCGTATCGGTTTGCCATTTGGGGCTACCAGCGTTGAACCCTATCTGCAGGCACCCGGCCTGAGCGGAGCCTCGGCGCATGAGCTGATGATCTACCCCAACGCAGCCAAGGACAGGGAGACTGCTGACTACCCCTACGTGGAGCTGTTCCGTGACCTCGCGGCAGCGGTGTGCCGGCCGAACAGCACGCTGGTGACCTACGGCTACAGCTTTGGCGATGAGCACATCAACCGCGTCATCCGCGACATGCTCACCATTCCCTCGACGCATCTGGTGGTGATCTCGTATGACGATCCGTTGGGCCGGGTCATGCAGACATACCAAGAGCTGGGCCGGCCCTCCCAGATCAGCCTGTTGATCGGTCCGGCATTGGCAGACCTGACGACGCTGACCGAGCACTACCTGCCCAAGCCAGCTATCGACAAGACTACCTTCCGCATGAGCGAACTGCTCAAGCAGCGCATGGGGACGGAGCCGCAACCTGCCAAAGCTGCAGCCCCAGAAGTCGGCGCTTCTGACGGGAGTGACCGTGTATGAGCATCTCCCCTCTGGCTTATGCCGACTCCTTGCGCATTGGCACCATCGACTTCGTCTCACCCGACGAAATCAAGGTGCTGCTCGACATCGAGGCACCCGATGGCGTGGCCCTCAATACCGGCACACCGCGACCGTTCCCGCGCATCAATGGCTATGTACTGATTCCCAGCGACGAAGGGCATCTGGTCGCCCAGGTCGAGTGGATCACCATCGAGCGTTCGCAATACCCCAAGCGCAAGGGCATGCAGGACTTCGGGCTGGTGGACTTGCCGTATCCCCTGCGTAAGATAAGCCTCAACCCGCTGGGCGTGCTGGCTTACGAGGGCAAAGACGCGAACGGCCATGACGTTTATCGCTTCCGGCGAGGCGTCGAGAGTTACCCCACCGTCGGCGATGCAGTGCTACTGCCCACGCAGAACCAGCTACGCGCCATCGTCGAGTCCGGCGACAACCGGCAGGTGCTGATTGGCACCTGCCCACTGGCTGCCAATGCCGAAGTCAAGATTGACCCGGACCGCCTGTTCGGCCGGCATCTGGCGGTGCTGGGAAACACCGGCAGCGGCAAGTCCTGTTCGGTCGCAGGTCTAATTCGTTGGTCGATGGACGAGGCACGTAAGGCCCGTCGCGGCGCGGACCCCAACGCCCGCTTCATCGTGCTCGACCCCAATGGCGAGTACGCCAACACCTTCCGCGACATGAGCAAGGTGCGGGTGTTTGCCGTTGAACCCAGCGACGGTATCGAGCAACTGCAGATCCCGCTATGGTTCTGGAATAGTGCCGAGTGGGCGGCCTTTACTCAGGCCAGCGCCAAGATGCAGCGACCGACCTTGGTGCAGGCGCTTCGATCTGTCCGCGACGGCGTGTTCGGCTCGACGGTGACGCCTAGCCATGAGATGCGCCGCTATCTGCGCACCCTGGTCAGCATCCTGCAACTGGAGCGCAACGCCGGCAGTCCGTGGGGTAAGTTTCCCCAGCCCAAAGGCTTCTTTGAAAAGCTGAAGAAGTGGCAGGAAGGATTGGCTGATCAGGACTCATTCTCAGAGGACGAAAAATCTGTACTCAGTGCTGCCCGAGACAAGATCACAGGTTTGATCAATGCTCGCCTCGGTCAATACCCAACCTACGAGTTCACGCGCGGCGACGTTGACGAACTGCTGTCGCTGATCCAGTCAGCACACGCTACGTTCGGCGGCAGCGATACCGACATCTTGCCCATCGACGCAGACGTGCCGCGCCCATTCACCGGCGACCAGCTTCTCCGCAGCGTCGAGGCCACCGCCGAACTACTCGGCGTCTCCGAGTACGTCGAGACCATGCAGATGCGCATTCGCACCCTGCTGTCGGACAGCCGCATGAAGATCGTCTCGGGCAGCGCCCAAGATCTGACGCTGGACGACTGGCTGCGAAGCTACATCGGCGACAACGAGGCATCGAACGGTTCGGTTACCGTCATCGACCTCTCGCTGGTGCCTGCCGAGGTGGTGCACATCATCACGGCCGTGATCGCCCGCATGACGCTGGAGGCGCTGCAGCGCTACCGCAAGCTGCAGCACGGCAAGACCTTGCCCACAGTACTGGTGATGGAAGAGGCGCACACCTTCATCAAGCGCTACCACGACGACGCGGAGAACCAGAACTCGGCCGCCATCTGCTGCCAGGTGTTCGAGAAGATCGCCCGCGAGGGTCGCAAGTTTGGGCTGGGCCTCGTGCTGTCCTCGCAGCGCCCCAGTGAGCTGTCGCCCACAGTGCTGTCCCAGTGCAACAGCTACCTGCTGCATCGCATCAGCAACGACCGCGACCAGGAACTGGTGCACAAATTGGTGCCCGACAACCTGCGGGGCCTGCTGCGCGACTTGCCCTCGCTGCCTTCCCGTCACGCCATTCTGCTCGGTTGGGCGTCTGAGCTGCCGGTATTGGTGCAGATGAACGCGCTGCCTGAGCAGCACCGTCCGAAATCGGATGACCCAGATTTCTGGGCGGTGTGGTCAGGGCTGGACGGTAACGGCCGGACCTTCGAGCGCCCAGTGAACTGGAAATCGATTGCGGACGACTGGCAGCAGATCGGTGCCTCGGCGCAAGAGCAAGATTTGGAGAATAGCGATGAGTAATTACCAAGCGGACAATGCCCAGCAGGGTGTAGAGCGGTTTTTCTTTAGGGCTTCTGCGGAAAACTTCAAAAAGATTCCAATGAATCCAATCGCCTATTGGGCTAGTGATGCAGTTTTTTCTAGTTTTGGGATGAAAAAGCTGCGAGATGTCGCTGATGCCAAGCAAGGCATGGCCACGTCTGATAACGGCAGATTTTTGCGCTTCTGGCATGAGGTTTCATTGGGTCAACTATGCTTTGACTGCAAGAGTTCCTCCGAGTCAGAATCCAGACCAGAAAAATGGTATGCGTACAACAAAGGCGGCGAATTCCGTCGATGGTTTGGAAACAACGAGTATGTGGTGAACTGGAAGAACAACGGGGGGGAGCTAAAGGAGTTTGTCGAAGAAATCAACAAGCTCCGCCCAGGGGGGCGACTGAAGAATCAAGAATATTATTTTCTTGAAAATATTACTTACTCATCATTAAGCTCCGGCCTATTTTCAGCGAGATACAATCCACCGGGATTTCTTTTTGACACCAAGGGGTCTTGCATATTTCCAATTTCCACCAACAAGCACGGCCTCCTATCACTACTCAACAGCAACGTCGCACAAGAATTTCTCAATATACTTTGCCCAACGCTGGACTACAGCTCAATCGGGATCAACGCAATTCCCGTAAATATTCCAGTAACCACTTACTTGGCCGAAATTTTGGTCGAGACGGCTAAGAGCGATTGGGACGCCACTGAAACCTCATGGGACTTCAGCAAACTCCCTCTACTTCACCCCAAGCACACACAGCCCACGCTCAAAGCCAGCTACCAGAGTCTTCGCGCCCACTGGCGCGAGATGACGCTGGAGATGCAACGTCTGGAGCAGGAAAACAACCGCATCTTTATCGACGCCTACGGCCTGCAAGACGAGCTCACGCCAGACGTGCCGTTGAACGAAATCACGCTCACCTGCAACCCGCATTACCGCTATGGCGGCGACAAGAGTGAAGAAGAACTGGAGGCCATGCTGCTGGCCGACACCATACGCGAGCTGGTGAGCTATACCGTGGGTTGCATGTTGGGACGCTACAGCTTGGATAAGCCGGGGCTGATCCTGGCCAACCAGGGCGAAACGCTGGCCGACTATCTGGCCCAAGTGCCGCAGCCCAGCTTCCCGGCCGATGACGACAACGTGATCCCGGTGCTGGATGGCGACTGGTTTGCCGACGACATCACCCTGCGCTTCCGCCAGTTCCTGCGTGTGGCGTTCGGCGAAGAGCACTACGACGAGAACTTGGCTTTCATCGAGCAGGCGCTGAACGTGAAGGGCAAGCGCAACTACAGCCTTCGCGACTACTTCCTGAGCGAGTTCTATGCCGACCATGTGAAGCGCTACAAGAAGCGCCCCATCTACTGGCTGTTCAGCAGCCCCAAGGGCAGCTTCAACGCGCTGATCTACATGCACCGCTACCGCCCGGACACGGTGAGCGTGGTGCTGAAGTACCTGCGCGATTATCGCGAGAAGCTCAGCACCGAGAAGGAGCGCCAAGCCTCGGTGAGCATCAACCCGGCCACCAGCCAGGGCGACAAGACGCGCGCCTTGAAGGAAGTGGACCGCCTGGCCAAAGTGCTGGCCGAGCTGGAGGACTACGAGCGTGAGGTGCTCTACCCGAAAGCCACCGAGCAAATCGCCATCGACCTCGACGACGGCGTGAAGGTGAACTACCTGAGGTTCGGCGCGGCGCTGAAGAAAATCACCGGACTGGACGCGAAGGAAGAGGATTGAGCATGAGCTTGCCTCCCCTGCCCGCCGACTACGCACCGCTGCTGAGCGCGCTGAAAGAGCGCGTTCGTGCAGCGCAATACGCGGCGCTGAAGGCCGTCAACACCGAGCTGGTGGGTTTGTACTGGGACATCGGCCGCATGCTGGTGGAGCGGCAGGCCGGAGACACCTGGGGCAAGGGCGTGGTGCAGCAGCTGGCAACCGACCTGCAGCAGGCGTTTCCCGGGGTGGGGGGCTTTTCCGCCTCCAACCTGTGGCGGATGCGGGCGTTTTTTGAGGCGTACCAGGGCCAGGAAAAACTCGCACCGCTGGTGCGAGAAGTGGGCTGGAGCCACAACCTGGTGATCTTGGAGCGCTGCAGCGACGCGCTGCAGCGCGAGTTCTACCTGCGCATGACGCGCAAGCTGGGCTGGTCCAAGAACGTGCTGATCCACCAGATCGACAACCAGAGCTACGAAAAGTCGCTGCTGGGTCAGACCAACTTTGACCAGGCACTGACGCCCGAGCTGCGCGCCCAGGCCAAGCTGGCGGTGAAGGATGAATACACCTTCGATTTTCTGGAGCTGGGCGAGGCGCACAGCGAGCGCGAGTTGGAACGGGCACTGATTGGCCGCATCGAGGATTTTCTGCGCGCCATGGGCAGCATGTTTGCCTTCATGGGCAGCCAGTACCGGCTGGAGGTGGATGGCCGGGAGTTCTTTATCGACCTGCTGCTGTTCCATCGCCGCCTGCGCTGCCTGGTAGCCATTGAGCTGAAGGTGGGAGAGTTCCAGCCCGAGTTCGTGGGCAAGATGCAGTTCTATCTGGCCGCACTCGACAGGCAGGTCCGCCAAGCGGATGAAAACCCCTCGATCGGCATCATCCTGTGCAAGGAAAAGAGCCGCACCATCGTGGAATACGCCCTGCACGATGCCAACAAGCCCATCGGCGTGGCCACCTACCAGATCACCAGCACGCTGCCGCAAAACCTGGCCGGGCAACTGCCCCCGCCCGAGGCCATTGCCGCGCTGCTGGAGGGAATAGAAAAATGAGCAATGCCAAGATCCAGCAAGCGCTGGGCAATCTGTTTGACAAGCAGCGCATCGTGTTCTGGTACGACACGCGGCGCGAGTTTCGTGCCGACTTTGAGGCGCTGAGCCTGCCCGGCGTAGAGAAGATCGAACTGGCCAACAATGAGTTTGGCGTGAAGTACCGTGTCCTGCGCGAGCAGCCAGAGCAGAAGTTCCTGCTGTTCAAGGACGGGCCTGAGCCGGAATACCTGGCCAACTGGCTGCTGGACGTGCAGTTGGCCAGCGGCAGCACCTTCCGCACCGACCAAGTGGCCCTGTGGCTGGCTGAACTGGAGCTGGGGCCCGACACCTACCCCCTGCTGGAGTCGCATCTGGCCTTCTTCGAGGCCGCGAAGCGCCGCGAAAAGCTCAAGGCGCTGCTGGAGCCCAGCGACAGCGACAGCACCTTGCGCAAGAAGATGCTGGCCGTCTGCGTGGGCAGCGACAGCCCTCGAACAGATGCCATGCTGGAAACCTTGCTGGCTGAGCTGGCCAGCGGCGCCGATGCGAAGTGGAAGCTGGTCGAGCGCAGTGGCCTGCAGTCGCACTTCTGGGAACAGATGAAGCGAGCCTACGGCTACGACAGCAAATCGCCAGGCCTGCAGGACTTCGTGATTGAGCTGTTCAAGAGCTGCTTCCTCAGCGAGGTGGACGCTGGGTACAAGCCGCGGCTGACGTCCGACGCGAAAGTCTTCATCCAGCGCTGGAAAGACAGCCGCTTGAATGCGCAGGCTTTCGAGATGCTGTCCGCCCAGTGTGCCGACATCTTGCAGATCGAGGACAAGCTCCAGGGCCTTGAGTACCGCGCATTGATGTCGATGGATGAATTCGAGGCCATCGACCGCAAGATCCTGAGCGATTTGGTGCGCGACGTCGCAGCACGCACGGTCAGCGCTCAGGAGGTCGAGCAATGGGTTCGTCAGCGCCGACAGGGGCATTGGTTCGACAGCTACCAGCATGTCTATCAGGCCATTGAGCATGCAGCTCAATTCATGCGGACATTGGAGCTGACGCAGCTGGAAATAGACTCGCTGGCCGACGGCGTCCACAAGTACACGCAGAGCTGGTTCCGGCTCGACCAACGCTACCGCAAGTTCATCTTCCATGCACGCGAGTCAGGCCAGGCCTCGCTGCTGCAAACACTGAGCCAGCAGGTAGAGAACCTGTACACCAACAACTTCCTGTCGCACTTGAATGTGCGCTGGCAGCAATTCGTGGATGCTTGCCAGCTGTGGGAGGCCGCACCAGTTGCCAGCCAAGCCAACTTCTTTGAGCGCTTTGTGCAGCCCACGCTGAGCCGGAAGGGCAAGGTCTGCGTGCTGATCTCAGATGCCTTCCGCTACGAAGTGGGTGAGGAGCTGCAGAGCCTGATCCGGCGCGAGGACCGATTTGACGCTGAGCTGAACCCAGCGCTGTCATGCCTGCCGAGCTACACCCAGCTGGGGATGGCGTCGCTGCTGCCACACAAGACGCTGCAGATCGTGGAAGACAGCAGTGGCGAGGTGGTGGCCGATGGCATCAGCGCCACCGGCACGGCCAACCGAGCCCGCATCTTGGCGCAGACGGTGCCTGCATCCACTGCCGTACTGGCGAAAGATGTGCTGGCCATGGGAAAGGAAGACTCGCGAGCTTTGGTGCGAGACCACGATGTGGTGTACGTCTATCACAACCTGATCGACAAGACGGGCGACACCAGGGACACCGAAGAACGCGTGTTCGGCGCCACTGAAGAAACGTTGGAAGAGCTGCTACGCGTGATCAAGAAGCTGGCCAATGCCAATGCCAGCAACATCGTGGTCACGGCGGATCACGGATTCATCTACCAACACCACCCGCTGCAAGACAGCGATTTCCTTAGCACCGAGCCCACCGGCGACGAAATCTTGTACACCGACCGGCGGTTCGTGCTTGGGCGTGGCCTGCGCGAACACAGCAGCTTCAAGACTTTTCAGCCGCAACAGCTGGGCTTGGCGGGCAGCCTGCAGGTGCAGATCCCGAAGTCGATCAATCGCTTGCGCCTGAAGGGCTCTGGCAGCCGCTTCGTGCATGGCGGCGCAACCTTGCAAGAGGTGGTGATTCCGGTCATCAGCATCAACAAGAAGCGCCAAAGCGATGTGGGCAAGGTGGAGGTGGAACTGATCGGCGGCGGTGGCAAGACCATCACGACGGGGCAGCTGGCCGTGGTGCTCTACCAGACAGAGCCGGTGACGGACAAACGCCAACCACGCCGCCTGCGAGTCGGCCTGCACGCCCTTGATGGAGAGCCGATCTCGGACATTCAGGAACTGAGCTTCGACATGGCATCTGACAACCCACGTGAACGTGAAGTTGCGGTGCGCTTCATCCTCAGCCGCAAGGCTGACAACTACAACAACCAGCAGGTGGAGCTGCGCATGGAAGAGCCCGTGGACGGAACTTCACACCACACGCGCTATCAGTCGGTGCGGTACACGATCCGTCGCTCGTTCACCAGCGAGTTTGATTTCTGAGACACGGCGAAGGGGCACAAATGAGCCAACTGGACGACAAGATCAATCAACACTTCGCCGGGCTGGTGGTTCGCAAGGACCTGGTCAAGACGGTGAAGGGCAACGCCATCGTGCCGACCTACGTGCTGGAGTACCTGCTGGGCCAGTACTGCGCGACCAACGACGAGGCCACCATCCAGGCGGGCATCGACACAGTGCGCGACATCCTGCGAAAGCACTATGTGCATCGCAATGAAGCTGGGCTGGTGCGCTCCACCATCAAGGAGAAGGGCCGGCACAAGGTCATTGACCGCATCAGCGTAGCGCTGAACGACAAGTCCGATGCCTACGAGGCCGAGTTTGCGAACCTCGGCATCAAAAAGGTCATCATCGACTCCGCCACGGTAAAGATCCATCCCAAGCTGCTCGTGGGAGGCGTGTGGTGCATCGCTGACCTAGAGTACATGTTCACGGAGGACAAGAACGCAACGCCTTGGGTATTGGCATCCATCAAGCCCATTCAGCTCTCGCACTTCGACTTCGATGCTTACCTGGCTGCGCGCAAGCAGTTCAGCACCGAGGAGTGGATTGACCTGCTCATTCAGAGCGTTGGCTTCAATCCGCAGATGTTCGGCAAGCGCAACAAGCTGAGCCAACTGGTGCGCTTGATCCCTTTCTGTGAGCGCAACTTCAACCTGATCGAACTGGGGCCGAAAGGCACGGGCAAGTCGCACATCTTCTCGGAGTTTTCACCGCACGGCATCCTGATCTCTGGCGGTGAAGTGACGGTGCCCAAGCTGTTCGTCCACAACGGAACCGGCAAGCTGGGCTTGGTGGGCTATTGGGATGTGGTCGCCTTCGACGAGTTCGCCGGCAAGCAAAAGCGCGTGGACAAAGCGCTGGTGGACATCATGAAGAACTACATGGCGAACAAGTCGTTCTCACGTGGTGTGGAAACGCTGGGCGCCGAGGCCAGCATGGTGTTTGTGGGCAACACGGACCACACAGTGCCCTACATGCTGAAGCACTCCGACTTGTTCGATCCGCTGCCCGAGAAGTTCCATGACTCGGCGTTCCTGGATCGCATTCACAGCTACATCCCCGGCTGGGAAGTCGATGTGATTCGGGGGGAGATGTTCTCCAGCGGCTACGGATTCGTCGTGGACTACCTGGCGGAGATCTTGCGCGCACTGCGCAACCACGATTTTTCTGACCGCTACAAGGCTCACTTCAAACTGTCCGACGACATCTCGACCCGTGACCGCGATGGCATCAACAAGACCTTCTCGGGCTTGATGAAAGTGATCTATCCGCACGGTGAGGCAAGCGCAGAGGAAATCGAAGCGCTGCTACGCGCAGCGATCGAAGGACGAAAGCGAGTCAAGGATCAACTGCTGCGAATCGACTCTACCTACCCTGCCGTCCGGTTCACGTACATCGACCAGCAAGGCAACGAGCGTGCGGTGGCGACACTGGAGGAGGAGGAGTACCCAGCGGCCTACCACCAGCGCATCTCGTCGGAAGCCGCAGCTGAACTGAGTTCGGCAGTGGCCGCATCCGTGTATGCTGCGGATTCCCCAGCCGCTGCGTTGACACCAGAACCGGTGATTGCTGTCTCCACAACTGCACCACCAGCCACACCAACGCTGAGAGAGCAGCACTTGGTTTTCCAAGAGAACCAGCGCGGTGTGGCTTTCGACAAGCTGTTCGGACCCTACTTGGTCGGCGCAAAACGAATCATCGTGACGGACCCGTACCTGCGCATGTTCCACCAACAGCGGAACCTGATGGAACTCCTGGAGACGATCAGCAGGAACTCCAGACCCGAAGATGAAGTGGCTGTGCACGTGGTGACGGTGGAAGACGAATTCAGCGGCGACCGACAGACCGAGAACTTCGAGAAGATGGCAGCAGCGTGCACTTCCGTCGGCATTCAGTTTTCTTGGGCATACGACACGTCAGGCACTAAGCATGACCGCGACATCACCACGGACCAAGGCTGGAAGATCGTGCTCAGCCGTGGACTCGACGTTTTTCAACGCTGCGAGTTGAACGATGCCTTCAGCTTCGCGAACCGAATGCAGCAGCACCGGCAATGCAAGGAGTTCAACGTCACGTTCGTGAGATTGCAGTGAATCGGGGCTTAGGGACTCTCGATTGCCATACGCCTGGAGCCTGTCAGTAATTTTGTGTTTGAGGCATAACATGTTCTTTCCAAAGGAGCATTTATGCCAACCAAGAAGAAGTCCCCGGCGGGCGCTGTGACCTGCCCTGAGATTTTCGTACCATCTGGAATTTGAGAAGATAGCTCCCAATCGAGGGGGAGCAATGAAGAAGAGCCGATATAGCGACGAGCAAATCGTCAGGATCTTGCGGGAGGCAGATAAGGATCCCGTGCCCGAGGTCGCCAAGCGCCACGGCGTGTCCGAGCAAAG
>JACCDS010222783.1_pt1 | contig 20040 bp, 17 predicted proteins | sample 7446441 | NCBI WGS metagenome assembly JACCDS01 (sample SAMN15323445, study PRJNA562643) | freshwater metagenome | isolation source: river surface water | place: USA:Blue River Watershed | collected 2017-08-17
CTCCCTCATCGGTGTTTCGATAGAGGTGGCTACATGATTATCTCCTATTTCCTCGTCTGTTAACAAGAAACGGTCGGTATCAATTAGCAGGGAATTCAACGAAATTTCTTTCTGTTTCATACAATCTGATTTTTAAATCTAATTTAGAAGGGAGTTTAGCCCTCAATTTGTTATAAATAACGATAACGATATTTTCTGCGGAAGGATTTAAATTGGCGAATTCTGGTACGTCAAGATTTAAATTCTTGTGATCAAATTTTTTGCAAACTTCTGTTTGCGCTAAATCGGATAAAAACTTCGTATCAATTACATAACCCGTTTCAGGGTCAATTGTTCCGGTAACCTGAATAATTAATTCATAATTATGTCCGTGGTAGTTCGGATTGTTGCATAAACCGAAAATTTCTTTGTTTTTCTCTGCTGTCCAAAGTGGATTGTGCAAACGGTGAGCAGCGTTGAAATGCTCTTTTCGGAATACGCTAACGCGCGGGGCTTCAGTCATTTTTTCTAAATTCTTATAAAATTAAAGTATTTTCCTTAATTTTCATCTTTATTAACCTTTTGTTAACCTATGAAAAGAAGGAAGTTTATATCTGCTTCCTTAGTGTACACCTCTGGCACTGCTTTGTTTCCCACTTTCTTGAGTCATACACCTAAAGAACAAACGAAAGTACGTTTAGGTTTTATTGGTGTGGGATTAAGAGGTCAAAATCACCTCGAAATGGCGATGTATCGTCCAGATGTTGAAGTGGTAGCTATCTGTGATATTGATCCCAAAGCAATAAATATCGCTTTGAAGATGGTTTCTGACAAAGGTCGACCAGCCCCAGCCGTTTATGGAAAGACGGAAAAAGATTTTGAAAACTTAGCTAAACGAACCGATATCGATGGCGTGGTCATCGCCACTCCTTGGGAATGGCACGTTCCCATGGCTTTAGAAGTTATGAAGCAAGGTAAGTATGCCGGTGTGGAAGTTTCCGCGACCGTTACCTTGAAAGAATCGTGGGATCTTGTGAATATGTATGAGAAAACGGGTTCTCATTGCATGATTTTAGAGAATGTATGTTACCGTCGCGATGTCTTGGCGACTTTGAATATGGTTCGCCAAGGAATGTTTGGCACACTTAATCACGTTCAATGCGGTTACCAGCATGATTTACGCGAGGTGAAATTTAATGATGGGAAGCAAGCCTATGGTGGTGGAGTGGAATTTGGGGAGAAGGGTTTTTCAGAGGCCAAATGGCGTACCCAGCATTCTGTGGATCGAAACGGAGATTTGTATCCAACACACGGCTTAGGACCTGTGGCGGAGATGTTAAATATCAATAGAGGAAATCAATTTGCCTATTTAACGTCCATGGCTACTCCTGCTTTGGGACTACATAATTACATCGTTGAAAAAGGCGGTGCTGATCATCCGAATGCAAAAGTGAATTTCAAATGTGGTGATATTGTTCAAACAATGATTAAATGTGTGAATGGCGAAACGATTCTCATTACGCATGATACGAATTCTCCTCGCCCTTATTCGCTCGGTTTCCGCGTTCAAGGAACGAAGGGTTTATGGATGGAAGATAATAGATCTATTTATTTAGAAGGTGTTTCTGCCAAAGCTCATCGCTGGGAAGAAGCTAAACCCTATTTAGAGAAATACGATCACCCTTTATGGAAAGCGCATGCGGCTGATGCCGAAAATGCCGGACACGGGGGTATAGATTATTTCGTTTTACGTGCCTTTATTGAGGCAATCAAGGCGAAAGTGGCTCCTCCAATTGATGTGTATGACGCAGCCGCTTGGTCTGCCATCGCTCCGCTTTCAGAAGAATCTATTAAGAAAGGCTCCGCTCCTATTCAAATCCCTGATTTTACGCGGGGTAAATGGAAAACGAATCAGCCTATTTTTGCTTTAAACGATCAATATTAAACCTTATGAACCAATCTAAAAACGTAAACGGACCATTGTTAATTATTGGTATTCTCTTCTTTGTCTTCGGTTTTGTGACCTGGGTAAATTCGGTTTTAATCGCTTTTTTTAAAGATGCGTTTCAGTTGAATAATTTCGATTCACTCCTTGTTACTTTTGCTTTCTTTATCTCTTATTTTGTGATGGCGATACCGTCATCTTGGGTTTTGGCTAATACCGGGTTTAAGAAAGGAATGTCTCTTGGACTTTTAGCAATGGCCGTAGGAACCTTATTGTTTATTCCAGCAGCTCAATTGGCTAATTACCCTATGTTTTTGTTTGGATTATTTGTCATCGGAACCGGTTTAGCTTTGTTACAAACGGCTTCTAATCCTTATGTGACCATTTTAGGTCCAGCAGAATCTGCAGCACAACGTATTTCTGTCATGGGTATTTGCAATAAAGTGGCGGGTATCTTAAGTCAATTTATTTTTGGGGGCTTATTCCTCTCCAGTGCGGTAGCGGGTACTTCAAAATTAGACATTGTGATCATGCCGTATGGTATCATGACAGCAGTTTTAGTCGTTTTAGCTGTGTGGGTGTGGTTTTCCTCGCTACCTGAAGTGGAAGCGGAGGAAACAGTAGAAGAGGCAGGAAATGCGAAATCCAGTGTTTGGGCTTATCCTAGTTTAGTGTTAGGCTTAGTCGCTTTCTTCGTTTATGTGGGTGTTGAAGTGATAGCAGGTGATACCATTATCAATTATGGTGTATCACAGGGGTTTAGCCAGGATGTGGCCAAAAGCTTTACTACCTATACTTTGTACGGGATGTTAGCGGGTTATGTGGTAGGGATCTTTTTTATTCCTAAATACTTATCTCAGCAAAAAGCTTTGAACTACTCCGCTATCCTCGGGGTATTATTTTCGATAGGCGCTTTGAGCTTTTCAGGTTTTATGTCCGTTTTGTGTTTAGCCTTATTAGGACTTGCCAATGCCTTAATGTGGCCTGCCATGTGGCCTTTAGCAATTAATGGATTAGGTAAATTCACTAAAATTGGATCTGCCTTAATTATCATGATGATTTCCGGTGGCGCATTGATGCCGTTATTGTATGGAAAGATTGCGGATCAAATTGGTAATACACAGTCAGCCTATGCGATTTTGATTCCCTGCTATTTATTTATCTATTATTATGCAACAATTGGTCACAAAAAGAGTTCATGGTAGTAGAATTGCCTATTTTTGCGTTTTAATTTAGCTATGTCTACACCTTTCTCGTTTACGGACCCTCTAATTGCTGACGGAAATAAATATGCGTCCTCTCTTTATGCTTATGAAAGAAGGCGAACTATTCCCGTTCAAATAGGTGATTTACATCTAGGCTCTGATTTTCCAATTCGGGTTCAGTCGATGACCACGGTAGACACCATGGATACTCAGGGCTCAATCGAACAAGCTATTCGCATGATCGATGCGGGGTGTGAATTAGTTCGTATTACAGCTCCATCAGTTAAAGAGGCGCAAAACCTCGAGAATATTCGCAAAGGATTACGCGAGCGAGGATATACAACACCCTTGGTGGCTGATATTCATTTTACGCCCAATGCCGCTGAATTAGCTGCCAGAATCGTCGAAAAGGTACGTATCAATCCGGGAAATTATGCAGATAAGAAGCGTTTTGAGACGATAGATTATACAGATGCTTCCTACGCTTCTGAATTAGACCGTATTCGGGATAAATTTTTGCCTTTGGTGAAGATTTGTAAAGAATATGGAACGGCAATGCGTATCGGTACCAATCATGGTTCCTTATCAGATCGAATTTTAAGTCGCTATGGAGATACGCCAAATGGCATGGTGGAGTCTGCTTTAGAATTCTTACGCATTTGCGAGGATGAAAACTATTTTAACATCGTGCTTTCCATGAAATCATCGAATACACAGGTGATGGTGGAAGCGTATCGATTATTGAGTAAAAAGTTAAAAGACGGCGGATTTAAAGATTATCCAATGCACCTAGGTGTGACGGAAGCAGGTGAAGGTGAAGATGGGCGAATTAAGTCTGCAGTGGGGATAGGAACTCTTTTAGAAGATGGTTTAGGAGATACGATTCGGGTTTCTTTAACGGAAGATCCGGAGTTTGAAATACCAGTGGCTCAAGATTTAGTGCGTCGCTATGATATGCGCGCTTCTTCTCAAGACCCTATTTCGGCTTTTATGGGTCATTCGGTTGCTTTTGACTCCCCTATTCATCCCTTTGCCCATTCTCGCAGAAAGACATCGGAGATTTTCTCCATTGGTGGTCATCAAGTACCTAGAGTGATTGCAGATTTTTCTAATCGAGCTTCCATTTCGATAGCTGATTTGAAAGCGATAGGACATTTTTATTTACCGGAGCCAGATAAATGGGCGATGAATGATTTAGGGGCTGATTTTATCTACACAGGTAAGCAGTCATTGGATTTCATGTTGCCTAATGGGTTACGCCAAATTCAAGATGCCTCCGTTTACAATCCTTCAGATTTCGTTTATCCTTTGTTTAGCTATTCCGAATACCAAATTGCTTCGTTGAAACATCCAGTATTAAATTTTGTATCGGTGGATGCAGTTGATTTAATTTCAGGAGCTGATTCATTTGATTCCACCACCGTTATCGTATTGCATTCTTCTAATGCACATCAAATGCCTGCGATTCGACGTGCTTTCTTTCATTTAATAGATAAAGCAATAAGTAACCCGGTAATTATTCACCTCAACTACGGCTCCATTTCAGACGATCAATTTCAATTATTTGCCCCTACGGATGGAGGAGCCTTGTTTATTGATGGTTTAGGCGATGGTTTAATGCTGAGTATAAAGCATTCGAAGAATAAAGAAGCTTTGTGTAATTCGACGAATTTTGGGACGTTGCAAGCGAGTAGAATGCGGATTTCGAAAACGGAGTACATCTCTTGTCCATCTTGCGGTCGAACCTTATTTGATTTGCAAGAAACGACAGCAATGATTCGCCAAAAAACAGATCACCTAAAGGGAATCAAAATAGGTATCATGGGCTGTATTGTTAATGGTCCAGGTGAGATGGCCGATGCTGATTATGGATATGTAGGTATTGGAAAAGATAAGATTGCGCTCTATAAAGGGCAAGAAGTAGTGAAAAAGTCTGTTCCTGCAGATTCTGCCGTGGACGAGTTAATCACATTAATTAAGGAACATGGAGATTGGCGCGAGCCCTCTTTAAACGACTAGACTATGAGCAGATTAAGAGAACAATTTCGAGTGGGTGAAGTTTTCACGTATTTCATTCGTGTATTCCAAAAGCCAAAGCCAGGAGCAGCACCCGCTAACTTTAACTTACGCGCCATGCATACGATCAACAAGATTTCGATCTTGATGTTTATCGTTTGTCTGATTGTGATGATTTACCGCGCTTTTCTTCGCTAATTATTTAGTTCCGTAAAGACACCAAGATGATTTTGCTTTTTTCAAAGCAGCAGCATCTTTAGTTTTGCCTTTGACATAATCACAAAGAAATTGATTCTCCTTAGGGCCTAAAGCCCCAGGCATGGAATTGATTAATTCATCGATTACTTTCATCGCTTGCGTTGTCTTTCTTTGCTTAAAAAGCATATCAGATTCAACCATCCAGGTTCTGCGATTAATACTAGCACGATCTAAGCCCGTTTTAGCCATTTGAGTTTTAATCTTCATCAACCCTGCTTCTCCTAATTTTGCCGCCTGTGAGCTAGACAAGGTAATGGAGAAAATATTTTCATATACCATGCGAACTACGGAAGGATCAAAAATAGCATTATAGTAGTTTAGATTTTGGATGAAATACTCAAAAAGGCGGTTGTCATGGCTCATCAATGCGACTTGCATTAATGTAAAATTCAGATGAGAACTGTATTGAGCTGGTTTTAATAAGGCGATATACGCGTTCATCGCCTTGATATTGGTTAACGTATCTCCCGTAATCCGGGCATATTGAGCATAATTTACTAACATCCCAGGATTCTTCTCCCCAGCAGCTAAACGTTTAGGAAATTGGGACACCTGTTCCGCTGGATTGATAGCTTTTAATGCTATTCCATTCACCATTGATACGGTATTGTCTTTCTCACCAAACATCCTCGCTTGCACTATTTTCATCGATTTAGGCTCGAAAAAAACAAAGGTTGGCGTTGCATTTAAAATGATCCCTGCTTGTTTTATAGCTAATTGATTTGCTGGATTGCGAATATCTAGTTGATAATTGATGAAATTTTTATTGTACACCGCTCCTACTGCTGGCTGTGTAAATACCCCTTTGAACGAACTACAAACGTGGCAATCAGGGGCATAAATCTCCATGAAAAGCAATTTGTTTTGCTTGATTGCTTCACTACGCGCCTCTTGTAAAGAAGAAGCGGTACTGAATTTGATGCCTTGAGAAAGTCCTATAAAAGGTAATAACAGGAGTAGGAGTGTTTTTTTCATGCTTATTTTATTCCTTTTTCGGCAGCTACGATTTCTTTTTGTAAATGAGATGACAATGTACGGCAAGTAGCTTCCAATTCTTGAGCAAAGAAGTTATCACCAGTAGCTTGCAAGGAGGCGTCTGCTACAGTACCCACTATTTCAATAAAGAACCTTTTCATATCTAAAACTTCCATATCTTTTGTCCAAAGAGGTAAAGTTAAAGTCCCTTTATGGTACGGATCCCAAGTTGCCACTAATATAGCTTTTGTCTCCTCAATTCCTTCATTTGGATTATCGGTAGCTGACCAAGAGATTTGCTCTGGGATGTTTTGGTCGTCTAATTGTATCTTAAAATTGATTTCAGAATGTTTCATAGCTGTAAAATTAATCGTATTTTCGTATAAATTAAGGAAATTGATGGTTAAGGCTGAAATTATTACCATTGGAGATGAGATTCTATACGGGCAAATCCTGGATACAAATACGCAGTGGATCAGTCTTGAATTAGATAAGTTGGGGGTTAAAACCGTACGGAAGTCTTCTGTAGGGGATCAAAAATCAGAAATTTTACAAATCTTAAACGAAGCCGCTCAACGTGCTGATGTCGTTTTTATTACAGGTGGCCTAGGTCCAACTAAGGATGATTTGACGAAAAAGATTCTAGCGGAATATTTCGACTGTGCATTGACCATGCATCCGGTTGCTTTACAAGATGTAACCGAATTCTTTGCAAAACGTGGCCGTGAATTATCCGATATCAATCGTGATCAGGCTTTACTTCCTACCAAGGCTGAGTTTATCCGTAATGTGCAGGGTACAGCACCAGGCATGTGGTTCAATGAGAAAGGAGTTATTTGGGTTTCGATGCCTGGAGTTCCTTATGAGATGAAAAATATTATGGAGCAGGAGGTTTTACCTCGCTTAGTGAAACACTTTAAAACGCCGGTTATTTTTCACAAGGTTGTCAAAACGGTAGGAATCGGTGAATCCTATCTTTCTGAGTTGATTGAATCCTGGGAGTTACAATTACCTGAACATATAAAATTAGCTTATTTACCCTCCATGGGGATCGTTAAATTACGTTTAACAGCGGTGGGTGAAGATTTAACATTATTGAAGTCGGAGGTAGAAGCTGAGTTAGCGAAAGTCAATCTGCTAATTAAATCCTTTATTTTCGGTTATGAGAAAGATGAATTAGGGGAAGTTGTTGGTCGTTTATTAATCGATCACAAGGCAACATTGTCTGTAGCTGAAAGTTGTACAGGAGGACATTTAGCGCATCAATTCACTCAAATTCCAGGTAGTTCTGCTTATTTCATTGGAGGCATTCTCTCCTATGCTAATCAAGTCAAAATAGATCAATTAGGTGTTTCATCAGAGATTTTAGCCTCAGATGGCGCTGTTTCAGAGGCTTGTATCAGGGCGATGGCAGAGGGTGTTCAAAAACGTTTGGGGACAACTTATGCTTTAGCCACTTCAGGAATTGCTGGACCGGATGGAGGAACAGAAGAAAAACCGGTAGGAACAGTTTGGATTGCCTTAGCGCATGAGACAGGCGTTATTACTCGAAAATTAACTTTAGGTGGAACACGCATGCAAAATATTTATTTAAGCTCTTTAGCTTGTGTAAATTTGTTGCGTAAATATTTATTAAACGATTTAACCTAGTCCTATGGCCATTACAGAGGTGATTATGCCCAAAATGGGAGAAAGTATCATGGAGGCAACTGTTTTAAATTGGTTAAAACAGCCAGGCGATTATGTAGAGGCGGATGAATTCATCTTAGAAGTGGCTACCGACAAGATTGACACAGAGGTGCCTTCGCCTGTTGCGGGTTATTTACAAAAGATTTTAGTTCCGGTGGGATCAGTTGCTACGATTGGAAATGCCATTTGTATCATTGATGCGGTTTCAACTGATTCATCCTCTACCTCCGAGGATTATTCTTTAGATGAATCCATCAGTAGCTTAATTGATCTTAGCCTAACGCCCACTGAATTAAGTACGGAGAAATCAACCAATCCTTGGATATCTCCCCTGATTAAGCAGATTTGTCAGTCAGAAAACGTATCCCAAAGAGAATTAAATCAGCTCCATGGTTCTGGACTTGATGGACGAATTACGAAAAAGGATGTCTTGAATTATATTGCCGTTCGAAATTCAAAGCGAATGATTTCCTCGGGAACGTTGAGTCAAGGCGCTGGAATGCGTTTACCTGGGGATGAAGTGATTGAAATGGATCGCATGCGAAAGATGATTTCTGAACGTATGTTAGATTCAAAGCGCATTGCTCCACACGTTACCTCTTTTTTAGAAGCCGATGTAACGAATTTGGTGAATTGGCGCGCGAAAGTAAAACAAGCTTTTCAAGATAAATATAAAGAAGCTTTAACCTTTACTCCTCTTTTGTTTAAGGCAACTGCAGATGCATTAAAAGACTTTCCAGGCATGCTTATTTCTGTAGAGGGAAATTACATCGTTCAGCACGCGCAAATTAACATTGGAATGGCAGTCGCATTGCCTAATGGCAATTTAATTGTACCTGTTATTCATGAAGTAGATAAAATGTCGTTAGCAGAATTAACCCAAAAGGTGAATGATTTATCTGCTAGAGCTAGAGCCAATAAGTTAAAACCGGCTGATTTAGAAGGAGGAACCTTTACCATTTCAAATATTGGCAGTTTTGGCAATTTAATGGGAACCCCTATTATCGTTCAGCCTCAAGTGGGTATTTTAGCCTTTGGAGTCATTGAAAAGAAACCAGCTGTTATTACAAATGATAAGGGCGAAGACCTGATTGCTATACGTCAAAAAATGTTTATTTCTCATTCCTATGATCACCGGGTAGTGGATGGTTCATTAGGTGGTGGATTCGTTAAGCGAGTTTCAGATTATTTAGAGAAGTTTAGTTTCGATACACAGATATAAAAAAAGAGCCTCATTCGAGGCTCTTTTCAATTAGTTTAAAACTTAGCGTCATCCGGTTTCACATTCGGACGAATTATTTTCAACCAGGTTAGTAATTTGATTACTGGGTAAGTTGGATCAAACTCGAACCATTTAGTGGCGAAATTAACGCGATTAGGTAGTTTGTGGTGATTGTTTTGGAATAACTCGCCCATCATTAATACGTCAAAGATTAAAGAGTTCTTCGAATGGTCGTGGTTATCGTAGTTTTGGTAGCCATATTTATGACCAGACCAGTTTACAATCGCGCCGTGTACAGGTCCCATCAAAAAGTGAACCGGTAATAAGAAGAAAAATGCCCAATGCATATCAAAATACATGTATCCTACTACATACAAAGAGACATAAGCTACTCCCCAACCGATACGAGAGATCCAAGAATCGCCAATCTTTTCGATGGTTTTAGACACAGGATAATGATGCTCAAATCTTTCCTCGATTTTCTGCTTTCTATTGAGCACCGCATTGTAGATATCTTTCGTTTTCCACATCATAGTGAAAACATTACTTGAGAACATCGGTGAATGTGGATCCCTCTTCGTATCTGAGAACGCGTGGTGCATTCGGTGTAAGATGGCATAGGCTCTAGGGCTTAAAAACGAAGAACCTTGCGATAAATACGTTAAGAAGTAGAAGAATTTTTCCCAAAACTTGCTCATCAAAAACATTTTATGAGCGGAGTAACGGTGAAGGAAAAAGGTTTGGCTAAACAATGAAACATACCAGTGTATGAAGAAAGCCGGAAGAACTAATTGCATAATAAAAGAAGTAGTATAACTGTTTGAACAAAAGTACGAAGCAAAAGTTTTTAAACTAACCTGCTTCTTCGCAAAATAACTGATTTTAGTCAATATTTAAGATATGTAGTCCATGACAAACAGCAATTCCTGCTGTTTCCGTACGTAAAATGGATTTTCCAAGGCTAAAAGGTTTCCATTTATTTTTTTTCAATTCAGCTGATTCCTGTTCTGTGAAGTCCCCTTCAGGACCCACAAGTACATGGTAATTTGCTCCTTTTGTGGCAGTTTTTGATAAAACGCTCACGGGTGGATTCGAAATGAAAGCAAACAGCTTCTCCTCTCCTTCTTTGGCGACCACCTCCTTAAAAGTATGCAAACCAGTGATTTCAGGTAAATAAAGATTTTTCGATTGCTTTAATGCCGAAATAGCTGTTTTCTCTAAACGCTGAAGTTTTATCTCCTTTCTTTCTGAATTTTTAGAGGCAAAGAAATGAATCCCATGTATCCCAAACTCCCCACATTTCTCCACCATCCATTCCATTCGTTCCATTTGTTTCGTGGGGGCCACATACAAATGAATAGTATAGGAAGGCTTTGGTTCTGATTCAATCAATTCTAAAGCCCCGAATGCGATTTTTTTGCCTTCTATGGCAGAAATTTTAGTGGCAAACTTAGAACCTTTACCGTCTAACAGGTGGATAAGCACACCTACTTTTAATCGCAATACCCGTATAGCATGAAAGGATTCCTCTTCAGATAAATAAGAGGAATCCTTTGCATTAGGAGCGTAAAATACGGCTATACTCATTTGTTATTCTTCCTCATCCTCGTCCTCATCATCTGAGTTAAAGGTATAAAGCGATGGATCTAAACTAAGTGTGTTGCCATTAAAATCCGCCACAAATTTTGATAACATGTCATCATCTAATGCAGGAACATATAAAGCCGCTTCAATGCTCACACCAAAATCAAATTCAGGATCGATTTCTATGTACTCGGCGACCTTGATCTCCTCGTTTTCTTCTAGATCTTCGATTACCTCTAAAATCAACATTTCCACTTCTTCATCTAATTCTTCATTAGGCTCGTAATTCTCGTCGCGATTCTCAAGAGGAACATAAAGTGGATATTGCTGAATGATTTCACGTTCAGCTGCCTCGTATAACAAGCTTGAGTAATGCAATTGTAAAGTGCAAACAATGGCATCATAAATGACCTCTTGTTTTTCATATTGACCCACAAATTGAATGTGGACCATTTCTCTTTCATTGCCCGAAGGTAAATCTTCATCTAAAATATAGACGAAAGACCGATTCTCAGCTTCACATTGCTTTTTTAAAGAGGCAATTTCTGCAGGATCGAAACCTGGATTGGTGGATATAGACATGTTTGTTTATTTGATTAACAATAATTCACGGTACTTAGGTAATGGCCACTCATCATCGTCAACAATTAATTCTAATTTATCCACGCTGTAACGAATCTCTTCAAAGTAGTTTTTCACTTTTGTGCTATACAAAACAGCTCTTTCTTCTAGATCTTCGATGTTATTCGCTTCTTTTCTAGCCTCCGTCATTTCGTTTTGTAATCGCACGATAGATGACGTGTATTCAGAAATTTTCTTAATCATTTCGACGGTAGGTGCATAGTATTGAGGGTCAATGCCTATTTCTTTTTGGCCCTTCACATTCTCCACTAATTGCGTCTGGTACTTCAATGAAGTTGATACAATGTGGTTAATTGCCATATCACCTATGACACGAGATTCGATTTGAATCTTCTTTACATAGTTTTCAAGTTCTATCTCGTGACGAGCGTGCATCTCTTCTTTTGAATAAATACCATGCTTAGTGAATAATTCGATCGATTCTGGACGAGCATAAACGGCTAAAGCCTCAGGTGTTGTCTTTAAATTAGACAAACCACGACGAGCAGCTTCTTCCACCCACTCATCAGAATAACCATTTCCTTCAAAACGAATATTCTTCGATTCCTTCACATAGCGTTTTAACACTTCCATGATCGCTAATTCCTTCTTTACCCCTTTTTCTAGCACCACTTCTACTTCCTTACGGAACTTGATTAACTGGTCAGCAACAATGGTGTTCAAAATGGTCATAGGAGCTGCTGAATTAGCAGATGATCCTACTGCGCGAAACTCAAATTTGTTACCCGTGAAGGCAAAAGGTGATGTTCTATTTCGATCTGTATTATCTAAGATCAAAGATGGTATCTTATTGATTCCTAATTTAAGGTATACATTATCGCCTTTTTCTAATTGAATCTCGTCTAGGCCATCCATGTTTTCCATGTCGTCCAAAACTTGGCTCATCGTACTTCCCAAGAAAGCGGATACAATCGCCGGCGGAGCCTCATTAGCCCCTAAACGGTGTTCGTTTCCTGCTGAAGCAATTGATGCACGCAACAAGTCCGCTCTATCATGCACCGCTTTAACCGTATTGACAAAGAAGGTTAAGAAGCGAAGATTCTCTTTCGGTTTAGACGATGGCGCTAATAAATTGATACCGGTATCTGTAGCTAATGCCCAGTTATTGTGCTTTCCAGATCCATTGATACCTGCAAATGGCTTTTCGTGGAATAGAACTTTTAATTTATGTTTAGAAGCAACCTTGGACATTAAATCCATTAACAAGGCATTGTGATCACAAGCTAAGTTAGCCTCTTCAAATGTAGGTGCTACTTCAAATTGTGCAGGAGCTACCTCATTATGACGTGTTCTAACCGGCATACCTAATTTAAGTGCTTCGATTTCGAAGTCTACCATGAAAGCATTTACACGGTTTGGAATAGATCCAAAATAGTGATCTTCTAGTTGTTGACCTTTCGCTGGAGCGTGACCGAAAACGGTACGTCCCGCCATTACTAGATCTGGGCGTGCATTGAATAAAGCTTCGTCTACGACGAAATACTCTTGCTCTGCTCCTAATGTGGGAATGACTTTACTTACATCGCGATTAAAGAATTCTTTAATCACAGCCGTAGCGGCTTTATCAACTAGTTCAATAGATTTTAATAAGGGAGTTTTATAATCCAGTGCTTCCCCTGTATAAGAAACGAAGACAGATGGGATACATAAAGTAGCCGTACCTGCTGCATTTTCCATAATAAATGCGGGTGAAGATGGATCCCAACCGGTATAGCCACGTGCTTCAAATGTAGAACGAATTCCTCCGTTAGGGAAAGAAGAGGCATCTGGTTCTTGTTGTACTAAAGCAGATCCTTTGAACTTTTCCACTGCTTTTCCATTACTTAAATCAATGTCAAAGAAAGAGTCGTGTTTCTCAGCTGTTGTACCTGTCAAAGGTTGAAACCAGTGCGTGTAGTGCGTAGCTCCTTTTGAAATAGCCCATGATTTCATGGCTGCTGCTACTTCATCAGCCGCATCGCGATCTATTTTGGATCCCGTTTGGATAGCGGTATTGATTTTTAAATAAGCTTCAGGAGATAATAAGGATCGCATTACTTCATCATTAAAAGTCATGCTTCCATAATAATCGGAAACTTTTTCTGTTGGGAGTTTAACTGGAGTTCCTGTACGGGATTGAGCTAACTCAAGTGCCTTAAATCTAGTGATTGCCATATGAAATATTTATTCGTTAGGTAAAAATAGCGAATTGTGGTGGTAATAAAAATGGTAAAAAATGAAAATTGAGATTGATTTTTCCATTTTTAATTTGGATTTTTTGAGTTTTTGAAAAATTGCGGATTGTTTTTGTAGGTTTTTATGTTAAAAACTATTGCTTTTTTTAAAAAGAGGTATATTTTTGCTATACGAATTCCTAAAAAAGTATTTTTCTTTCAAAATCAAGTTCAAATATCATGGCTAAATCAAAATTAGAGTACATTTGGTTAGATGGCTACAAGCCAACACAAAGTTTACGTTCTAAAACTAAAATTGAGAACAATTTCAGCGGGAAATTAGAAGATCTAGATATGTGGTCTTTCGATGGCTCCTCTACTCAACAAGCTGAAGGTGGTTCATCTGACTGTTTATTAAAGCCAGTGTATGTTTGTCCTGATCCAGCTCGTCGTGATGGTTATTTAGTGATGTGTGAGGTTTTGAACGCAGATGGAACTCCTCATGAGTCGAACGGTCGTGCGACAATTGATGATGATGATAATGATTTTTGGTTCGGTTTTGAACAAGAGTATTTCCTTTGGGATCCAGAAACGAATAAGCCATTAGGATTTCCGTCTAATGGATACCCAGAGCCGCAAGGGCCTTATTATTGTTCAGTAGGTGCAAAAAATGCTTATGGTCGTGAGATCATAGAAGAACATTTGGATTTATGTATCGATGCAGGTTTAAATATCGAAGGTATTAATGCAGAGGTTGCCGCAGGACAGTGGGAATTCCAAATGTTTGCTAAAGGAGCGAAACAAGCAGGTGATGAAATCTGGTTAGGTCGCTATATTTTGGAGCGTTTGGGTGAGAAATATGGTGTTGCAATCAATTGGCACTGTAAGCCACTTGGCGAATTAGATTGGAACGGTTCAGGAATGCACGCGAATTTCTCCAATACCGTATTGCGTACAGCAGGAAATAAAGAAGTATATGATGTTATTTGTCAATCTTTTGCCCCGTTTGTAAAAGAGCATATCGAGGTATATGGTGCAGATAATCACATGCGTCTAACTGGTAAGCACGAGACTGCTTCGATTCATGATTTCTCTTATGGAATATCAGATCGTGGTGCATCGATTCGTATTCCTATTGCTGTAGTAGAAAAAGGATGGAAAGGTTGGTTAGAAGACCGTCGTCCAAACTCAGCAGCAGATCCATACAAAGTGGCTGCTCGTATTATCAAGACGGTTAAAACTGCTAAATTATAATACATTTATTGAGCATTTATATACTTTTATAGACAAGATGGCGGGTTTTCCCGCCATTTTTGTTTTACCTTTGCAACCTGATTTCAGGTATGAAAAAAGTCGCTTTTTACACGTTAGGATGCAAGCTTAATTTTGCAGAATCAAGTTCGATCGCTCGATCTCTGGAGCCGATGGGATTTGTACGTGCAGAATTTCAAGATAATCCGGATTTATTCGTGATAAATACCTGCAGCGTCACCGAACAAGCAGATAAGAAGTGCAAGAAAGTGGTTCGGGAGGCGAAGAAAGTAAATCCTTCCGCTACGGTTGTTATCATTGGTTGTTATGCTCAATTGAAACCAGCGGAAATTTCTGCTATTCCCGGCGTAGATTTAGTATTAGGGGCAAATGAGAAGTTTCAACTGCCGGAACTGCTTCCTCCCTATTTAAATCGTGTTTCAGCTGATTTGCCTAAGTTAATTGCTTCAGAGATTCGCTACGATTTAGATTACCACGCTTCCTATTCCGTGAATGATCGGACTCGTACCTTCTTGAAAGTGCAAGATGGCTGCGATTACCCTTGTTCTTATTGCACGATTCCTTTGGCACGTGGTCAGTCTCGCTCTGATACGGTCGCAAAAGTATTGGATTTGATTGAAGAGATTTCTGCCAAAGGCGTAAAGGAAATTGTCCTTACCGGTGTAAATATTGGTGATTTTGGGATTCAAAATGGTAAACGCGTAGAAACATTTTTTCAACTCGTGCAGGCGATCGAAGAAAAATCTTCTATTCAGCGTTTTCGTATTTCATCCATCGAACCTAATTTATTGACTTCAGAAATGATCACCTTTTTAGGAGCTTCTACTAAGTTCGTGCCTCATTTCCATATTCCATTGCAATCTGGTTCGAATGCTGTTTTACGTTTAATGAAACGTCGTTACCAGCGCGAATTATATGTGGATCGAGTGAGTTCAATTAAGGAAGTAATGCCAAACGCTTGTATCGGCGTCGATGTCATCGTAGGTCATCCTGGAGAAACGCCTGAATTATTTTTGGAGACCTATGAGTTTTTAAACTCACTTGACATATCCTATCTACACGTTTTCCCTTATTCTGAGCGACCTAACACCTATGCGGTCGATATCAAGCCTAAAGTAGATGGAATGCAGAAAGCGGAGCGCTCTAAGATGTTACATATTTTGTCGGATAAGAAACGCCGTGCCTTTTATGAGTCTCAAACTGGATTAAAAGGTCAGGTATTATTTGAGGAATCGACCGTGCCGGGAACGATGGAAGGTTTCTCAGAGAATTATGTACGGGTGGTGGTTCCTTTTGATCCTTTGCAGATTAATACCGTGCAGCAAGTCAGATATAAGGCCTTGAACGAGAATGGAGAGATGAGTGGCGTGGTTTTAGAGTAAATTTCAAAGACCAAAGAGCAAAGCTCAAAGGTTATTTAATTTTACTAACGATCTTATCCTCCTAATCTGAACTTTGAACTTTGCTCTTTGAGCTTTGTTTTTTGTTTTTGATCATCGATCAAAAACAAAAAAGTCGAAAGCTAATAGCCTCCGACTTTTTGATTGAAACAAAACCACAAGAACCATTACTTGCGGCTCTGCTATTGTTGAATTATTCCGCTAACGACTCATCGTGTTGCGAGATATCCAAACCTAATCTTTCTTCTTCCTCATTTACACGTAACGGAATGATTTTGTCCGTAATGATCAAAAGGATATAAGATAAGCCAAAAGCAAAGGCCGAAACGATGGCTAATGCCAATAAGTGCTTTAAGAATAACGAAGTTTCTCCGTAGAATAAACCTTGCTCAGCCACCGCCGCATTTACAGCAGAAGTTGCGAAGATACCGGTCATTAGCATTCCTACCATTCCACCTAAACCATGGCAAGGGAATACGTCTAATGTATCATCTAGGTTAGAAGATGCTCTCCAGTGGGCAGCAATATTAGAAACGATCGCAGCAACCACACCGATGAAGATGGCTATAGGCACTGTGACAAAACCTGATGCTGGAGTAATAGCTACTAGACCTACTACTGCACCTATACAGAAACCTAGGGCAGAAACCTTCTTGCCACGAGTTACATCAAATAAGATCCATGATAAACCTGCAGCAGCTGCAGCTACGTGAGTTGTTGCGAAAGCGGTTACCGCTAAACCATTAGCTCCTACGGCAGAACCTGCATTGAAACCAAACCATCCAAACCACAATAAACCAGTTCCTAACAACACGTAAGGAATGTTTGCTGGAGGCAAGATGTTAGACTCTACATGAGACCTGCGACGACGTAAGTACAAAGCTCCTGCTAATGCAGCCCAACCCGCTGACATGTGAACAACGGTACCACCAGCAAAATCCAATACACCTAAGTTGAACAAAAATCCATCTGGGTGCCATGTCCAGTGTGCTAATGGAGCGTAAACTACCACACAGAAAAGAACCATGAATAATACAAAAGCTCGGAAGTTAATACGCTCAGCTAATGCACCAGAGATAAGCGCTGGAGTGATAACGGCGAACTTCATTTGGAAAAAGGCAAATAAAGCGAAAGGAATAGTGAACTTTAATTGATCAGCTGAACCTAAAGATAATTTGTGATCAAAAACGCCATTGAACATGAAGAATGTTCTAGGATCTCCAATCCAGCCACCTAATGAATCGCCAAAAGCCAAGGAGAAACCGAAAACAATCCAAATCACGGAAATAACTCCCATGGCTATAAACGATTGTAACATCGTTGAGATTACGTTTTTGTGATTTACCATTCCACCATAGAAATACGCTAATCCAGGCGTCATTAATAAGACTAAGCCTGAGGCCACAATCATCCAGGCTGTATCACCAGTGTCAAGGCCTTCTGTAGGCATGGTGCCGGGAGCTGATGTTGTAAAGAGTGCAAGGATTGCTACCGCTAATAAAACTAATAAGGGGATCCAAGTTGGTTTTTGTGTCGTCATGTTTTTGAATGTTTAAGGTGGATATAATTAAAACTTATAAATGAAATGCATTCCTAACGTAGTCTGTGATGTTTGATCTTTGTCATCTCCATCAATGAATTGAGCTGTTTTATACGCGTCTGTACGTATTTCAGGTTTGATTAATAAATGACCCTCTGCCGCTGTGAATGTCGCTGTTAAAGTGAATGAGCTAACATCCGTGCCAGAACCATCAGCTGCGCGCAGGGAACGAGCACCTGAAGTATTGTCAAAAACTTCGTAACGGCCACCTAAACTGAATTTATCAGTGAAAGCATAGTTTGAGTAAAGAGCAACACCGCCCCAAGTCTTGCTATCTCCTACGTTTCCACCACCTTGGAAATCACCTGTTTGTGAACCATAAGCTGCGTTTAATCCGAGATAGTATTTTGGAGTGATTTGGTATGAAGTCGTTAAGTCTAACAAGTTGTAACTACCTGAATCGTCTTTACCAGAGGATAATGGAGCAGATTCATTCGAACTGATACCATTAAAATACACGTTCCAGCCAGCAGCCGGTGAAGTGAATACTTGGTAGATGAATCCCTTGGAGGAGTTATTGTCATTTAAATTATCCACATTGTTGACCAATCCAACCATGGCAGAAAATTTGTCAGAGAATGCATAATTCGCTTTAGCGCCAATGTGATAGAATGGTCCATTATTGAAAAGATTAGAAAGTGAATAGTTGTAGTTAACGGGCGCATCGATTACTTCATATCCGATATGAGTTCCAAACTGACCTACTGTTAGTGTTAATTTATCACTCGCTTTCCAATTAAAGTAAGCTTGCTTAATCGCTAGAGCTGTACTTCCTTTGCCAGCACCCAAGGGTCCGATTACATTTCCGTATTGACCTAGATCAGCGTTAGGTCCAAAAGTTAAATCAACAACAACGTCTGCTGATTTTGTTGCATATCCAAATTTCGTCTGGACTAGTCCCAATGAAAATTGATTTGATTTTTGGTCGAAAGCTCTTTCGTATCCAGAGGCGCCTAAATTGCTTCTGCTAGACGGGTTATTAAAATTCAACATATAGTATGAATCAATGTAACCTGAGAAAGAAAACTTAGGAGCTTCCGCTTCTTTTTCTTGGGAAAATCCACAAAATGCTGATGCGGCAAAAAAGGCTGTTAGGATCGTTTTTTTCATGAGGATAATATTTAAAGAGTAAATAATGCTTGATTACGAATCAAAGATGAACCCTTAAATTGTACTTTCCAAATAATTTCAACAAAATTTAAACCTATTTTTAATCTTTTTGCAAAAAATGTATAAAAAATAGTCAAAAATTAAACCTATAATTTATCATTTTGCAAAAATGTTAAAAATGTGAGGCAAAAATTAAACTTGATAATTTTAATCTTGGAAAAATATAAAAGTAGTCGAGAGTCGCTGGTGGGGAGGCGATTGACTTATTTTTAGATAAAAGAGTAGAGAGTATAGAGTAGAGAGTGGAGAGTGGAGAGTGGAGAGTGGAGAGTAGAGAGTATCGAGTAGAAAAATATATAATGCACAAAAAAAGAGTCCACCTTTCGATGAACTCTTTATAAGATAAGAAATCTCCTCTCTCTCTACTCTATTATCTATAATCTAATAAAAAAGCTTCGCTTTTTTATTCCGCATGCAACCACGCCTTCTTAGCTAACAAAGTCTCTTTATCTTCCACGTGATCAGGATCTGGTACGCAGCAATCTACTGGGCAAACCGCAGCACATTGTGGTTCCTCGTGGAAACCAGTACATTCTGTACACTTATCAGGAACGATATAATAAAACTCTTCAGAAACGGGTTCAACTGGTGCCTTAGCATCCATGGTAGAACCATCTTCTAATTCAATTTCAGTTAAGGCTGTCCCTCCTGCCCATGTCCATTCTACACCACCTTCATAAATCGCTGTGTTCGGGCATTCTGGTTCACAGGCCCCACAGTTGATACATTCGTCTGTTATGATAATTGCCATACCAATGTTTTTATTTGAAGCGGCAATTTACGAACATAAATTTGAATAGTATATAATTTATATGGACTAACAGAAAAATTTTCGACCTTTGTGAGGTAAAATCTTTATTTATATGCCCAAGGCTTCTTTTTTGCAACTTATCTCCTATCTAAAGCAATTCTTCTCGGATGAATTGAATC
>JACCDS010687463.1_pt1 | contig 20035 bp, 30 predicted proteins | sample 7446441 | NCBI WGS metagenome assembly JACCDS01 (sample SAMN15323445, study PRJNA562643) | freshwater metagenome | isolation source: river surface water | place: USA:Blue River Watershed | collected 2017-08-17
CATCGGTATTGGACATGTCAGTTCCCCATCGTTGCGCCTCCGGCTGCCGGGACAGTCGTGGCATGGATAGCTACGCTCTGCTTGGGCATTGACAGGTCTTGTCCACAGTCGTTGCACTTCAGATTTGCAAGTTCTTCGGCATCGACATCGCGGCCACAGGCGGGGCACACGATCTCGATGGTGTGACGGGGCACGGCGGCCCCATCCACTTCCACGGCCTCAAAGGTCGTGATCATTGTTGTCACTCTGCGGCAGGCGCGTCAGCAGGCTTCTGCTCTGGCACCGGCAGTTGAGGGATCACAACAGCCTGGATCTCCTGCACCAGAGGAAAGACCTCCTGGTAAGGGCGGGTGCCCAAGTATTGCAGGACGGCATTGACCAGGCTCAGTTGCAGAGTTACTTTTTGATCGTTCATTTCTAGCTCCTTGTGCCGCTGGGATGGGGCAGCGGCTTACCCCAGGGTGATTATGCCGAGGCCTGGCGCAGGGGGCCAAGATCCTCTGTCGTCCAGAAGTCCTTTGCCAGCATGATGCGCAGGTGCTCTTTGTTGCGGGCCACGGTGTCGGCCCATTCGGCATCGTCCATGCCTTCGGGCTTGCCAGCGTTGATCAGGTTCACGGAGTCCATCGCGGCGCTGTAGTGGCGTGCGATTTCTTCGGCGGTGGGTTGCTCCACAGGGGTTGCGATTTCAGTCATTTCAATTGCTCCAAGGTGCGGGTTGAGATTGTGCGGGCGCTTGATACACCGCAGTTACAAAAAGGAATGTGGCCTTGTTCTCTGGGTTTGCGTCAGCGGCTGTTGCTTTCTCAAGAGCAACCGCGTTGTAAAAGTCCACAGCAGGTTGGCCCCCAAGCGCGGTCGTGACCCACCCAAGAACCTCTTGCTGAGTCAGGTCTGGATACTGCACAAATGGGCTGGAAGCGTTGTAGGCAAGCGCAACGACACCTTGCACACTGGCGGTCACCTTACCAACCGTAGCCTCACAAGCCCATGGGACGGCAGTGACGACATTTTGATGGCCGTCGATGTTTTGAGTGATCAAGTCACCGTTGATTTTCAATGTCATGCGTATCTCCATGCTTCATAAATGCCTTCGTACCAAGTCAAATTGGTGTACATAACCGTGTTGTCTGCGGAACCAGTGGTGGATTGCCCAACAATGGAAAGAAACATTGCGTTCGTGTAATTTGAACTGTCTCCGTCATCGGCAATTGAAATTGTAAAGTTGCCGGTATCACCACCACTACTTGCCAAACTTGCCCCAAGAGCGCCGTTGTACATTGTGATTCGATAGAAGAACCATGCTGAAGTGTTAAGGCTTGCGTCACCTTTGCCAGAGGAAATTTGAATCCACAAATTTCCGTGGCTCCACTTATTCGTTGCGTATGCAGCCACATAACGAACTGCGGTATTAATGTCATTGTCAGATGCCGTTAGCATCATGCCAGTGGACGTATATGTGTTGTTGGCCCCAAGACCAAGCGACCTCTGAACGGCAGTAGTGAACGTAGTAGAAGTTGTGTAGTCCCTGTTCTTGAAAGAACGAACTCCAACGTTTCCATCGCCATCAGACAGCACAATGTTGTTGTTGAGTGCCCGAATGTCGAGGTTACTTTGGTTGCCGTTGTAGCGACCGAGGACGGTGTTCTTAGCGCCAGTCGTAATGGTTGAACCAGCGCCTTCGCCGATAGCGGTGTTTGAGTTGCCAGTGGTTACATCACGCAGCGCAATACGACCAACCGCCGTATTTTCAAGAGCCGTTGTGGCAGTCGCCAGCGCCTGAACGCCAACCGCAGTGTTATCGCCCCCGGTGGTAATAGAGTCGCCAGCCTGATACCCAACAGAAGTATTATTGCTCCCAGTGGTGATGCTATACCCAGCCTGAAAACCCACAGCGGTGTTGCTGGATGCGGTGGTGTTGTAGCGTAAAGCGGCTTGACCCAATCCAGTGTTGTAATTGCCCGTGGTGTTGGCGGCGAGAGAATCAGAACCAACCGCTGTGTTTTGTGCGCCCGTGGTGTTGAACCGCAGTGAGTTCACGCCATAGGCGCTGTTATCGCTTGCGGTTGTGTTTGCCCCCAGCGAGTTCAAACCAAACGCGCTGTTGCTGTTGCCAGTCGTGTTGGCATCAAGGGCGTAAGCGCCGAATGCTTGGTTCTCTGTGCCGGTGGTGTTAGCGTAAAGCGCCTGATAACCGACAGCGGTGTTGTTGCTGGCGGTGGTGTTGGAAAAGAGCGAGTCTCCGCCAATTGCCGTGTTGTTGTTGCCGGTGGTTTGATTCCGCAGCGCATTTCTACCAAAGGCAGCGTTCCATGCCCCCGTCGTAGCGGTCAACATGGAGCCAGTACCCACGCTGGTGTTGTTGTTTCCAGTGGTGTTAGCGGTCAGTGCAAACGCGCCCATCGCGGTGTTGCTTGCACCAGTGGTCGCATATCCCGTGTCATAACCGACAAAGGTGTTCTGGTCAGCAGTGGTATTGCTGAACCCGGCCCTGTAGCCAAGTGCAGTAAGGTATGGGCCGGTGGTGTTGCTATACCCGGCCTGATATCCAACAGCGGTGTTGCTACCGGCAGTGGTGCTGTTGGTAAGCGCCTGTTGGCCCAAGCCGGTGTTACCAGAGCCGGTTGTATTGAGCAACAATGCCTCAAAGCCCATCGCTGTGTTGCTTGCGCCAGTGGTGTTATACCCAAGCGCACCACGCTGAATTCCAACACGACCAGAACCAATTGCTGTGTTGTAGTTGCCCGTGTTGTCATACAAGGAGAACACACCGATGGCAACACACGCATCACCCGATGCCGCATTTCGACTGGCTTGGTATCCAATCGCCACATTGTTCCCAGCCGTGGTGGCGCTCTGAAGCGCCTGCATACCAATTGCGGTATTGGCCGCGCCAGTAGTGCCTGAATAGGCGGCTTGGAAGCCTACGGCGGTATTGGCGTTGGGCGTTGTGCTGCTGTACAAAGCCTGCGTGCCAAGCGCAGTGTTCTGCGTGCCCGTCGTATTGCTGTACCCAGCCTGATAACCAACAGCAGTGTTGTTGGAGGCGGTGGTGTTCAAGCGCAGAGCGCCACTGCCAACCGCGACGTTGTACGCGCCTGACGTAGTGGCGCGAAGTGCGGATGCGCCAAAGACCGTGTTTTCAACGCCAGAGGTCACGCTGTTGCCAGCGTAGTCCCCGACGAACACCGAGCCAAACGAAGGCTCGGACGCAACGTAGGAATACGCCGCACGATTGCCCACAGCAACAACGCTGTTTTGAGTGGAGTTGCTGTAGAGAGCAAGGTAACCAACAGCAACGACGCCCGTGCCAGTAGTGTTGCTGTATGCCGCCTGATACCCAACAGCAGTGTTGTTAGAGGCTGTGGTGTTGGAATAGAGCGCCTGATCTCCAATAGCGGTATTGTTTGACCCCGTAGTGTTGGAGAACAACGGACGATAGCGGCCAAACGCGGAGTTAGCCGTTCCGATGGTGTTGTTGTATGCGGCTTGAAAACCGATTGCGGCAACTTCACCTGTGGTGTTTTGGTTGGCGGCTTGATAGCCAACAGCCGTCATGTACAGGCCCGTGGTATTGCTGTACCCGGCTTGATAGCCCACCGCAGTGTTGTTAGAGGCCGTGGTGTTATTTTGGAGCGCGGCACGGCCAATTGCGGTGTTGTTCGCGCCAGTTGTGTTTACCAACAGCGTGGCAGAGCCAATGGCCGTGTTGTACTGCGCGTTTGTGTTTGCGGCAAGCGCGGAATTGCCAACAGCGGTGTTGTTGTCGCCCCCGGTATTCGCGGCCAATGCAGAAACACCTACGCCAACGTTTCCTCCGCCGGTGTTTGCCCCAGCCAACGCACTCGCACCCACCGCAGTGTTGCTGGACACAGCACCTGCGCCACGGCCTACGCGCACGCCATAAACGGTCAAATCGGCGTTGTTGAAGGTGGAGGTCGCATTGACCGTCACCGTGTCACCAACAGCGTTGCCCAGGGTCGTGTTGCCATCGACCTGGAGGTCGCCAGTGATTTGCAGGTTGCCCTTGATGATGCGACCGCTGGACGTGGAGTTGATCTCCACAAAGTCGGATCCATTCCACACCACAGTGCCTGTTGCGCCAGCTGCGATGGTCACGCCAGTTGTGGCGGATCCTTTGATCACAACCGAAGAATCGGACTGGTTGATGACCTGATACACCTTGGCCTGGCTGGGCGCGATCACGTTGCGTGTCGTGCCTGGCGTGCCAGTGATGATCAGCGTGGACATCCGCGCCTGATTGCTGGCCCCGTTGGTGGTGGTCAGTGTGACGTTGCCGCTGGTGACGCTGAAGGTGGCCGCATTGGCCACAGCGTCCTCAAGCAGGGACGTAATCTCGTCGTTGACGACATCGCCCCATTGGCCGGTTTCAGTGCCGGTAACTGGCTTGGCCAGGCCCAGCAGTGTGGTGTAGTTGATTGTCATGTTCTCAGTCCTTTACGCTGCAAGCGTGATTTCTTCCCAGTTTGGTGTTTGGGCATCATTCACAGCCGTCCAGCTGTTGGATTGGCTGTCATCAACAGCCGCCCAATTTGGAGTCTGATTGTCGTCAATCAGCCCCCATATTAAAACAGTTCCGACCTGGCCGGAAGCGGAAACACCCGTGAGGTTGACCACAGCCGCGCCAGCAATAGTCACGGAGCCTGCCAGGCCGTATGCGTGAACCCCCGTGAGGTAAACCGTGATCGGGATCGAGGCGGTGACTTGGCCAACTTCGCCAGTTGCCTGCACGCCCGTCAGGTACACGTCAATGTTCTGGACGACCTGAACCTCGCCCACCTGACCCGTGGCAGTAACACCTGTTACGGTCACGATGGCTTCGGCGGTGATAGCCACATCGCCAACCTGGCCGGTGCCAGTCACACCCGTAAGGTCTACAAGCGCAGATCCAGCGATCTGGACGCTGCCGATCTCCCCGGTGGCCGACAGGCCCGTGACAGGCACATCCGCGCTGGCGGCAACCGTGACCGACCCTACAGAGGCCGTGGCCTGCAAGCCACTTGGCTCGACGACCGCCGCGCCAGTGACTGTGACATTGCCCACCGCAGCGGTGGCAGACACCCCAGTGGGGCTGACGACAGCCTGGCCGGTGATGGCGACATCCCCGACTTGGCCGGTGGCAGTAACACCTGTTACCGTTACCGCCGCGCTGGCTGCGACCGTGACCGAGCCAACCGATGCGGTGGCTTGCAGTCCGCTGACGGTGGTGATTGCGTCCGCGACGACCGTGACTGAGCCAACCTGGCCGGTGCCGACCAGGCTGACAGCGCCCTCACCCCAAGGCGCTTGGCCCCAGGCTAGAGAACCCCAGCCTCCGAGTGGTACACGGACATCAGCCACATTGCATCCCTATCAGGCGATGCGGATGATGGCGTCAGAGGACGTGGCCGCAGGGAAGATGATCTGGAAGGTGCCGCTGGTGGATGTCTTTGCACCACCGAAGTCAAGCACCACCACAGACGGGTCGCCAGTGGCGCTGTCGTTGTAAATCAGCGCACCATAAGCGGTGATCGTGGCCGTGGTGAACGACAGATCATCAAAGTCGGTGAACGCCGTTGTGCCCGAGCTGGTCGGGGTCACGTTGGTCAGCGTGCCGCCGCCAGTTGCATACGAGCCGCTGGCCGTCACCTCGTTGGTCGAAGTGTAGGCGGTCGTTGAGGCCGTGAAAGACGCGCTGTTGGTGTACAGGGCCAGCTTGAAGGTGTTGCCAGTGCCGTTGGTGAAGTTGTGAACACCCTGCATCAGCTCCTTCTTGAAGCTGGTACACATGAAGTTACCAGTGAATGCCATGATTAGCTCTCCAAAATTGTTGTGAGTTCGGGGTGTCCTGCATCCCGAAGGCGAGTTGCGATAGTGTGCCTATCGTTGCGGATTGCATCCTTGATGTAGAAGGAGACTACAGCACGGATATGCTCTTTGAAGGCGTGCGCCTGATCCCGGATGGCCGGGTGAGTTTGGTCGCCCACGAAGATGATCTTGTCCACGCAGCGCTGAGCCACCTCGTCGGGCGTAAAGCCGCGATTGTCGGTGGTTCTGACTTCGACGCCCGAGACAACGGGGAGCATGGATTCGATCATCATGTGACTGGATACCTCACTTGGCCGGAACGATAGGTGTCCTGACGATCCTTGCCATCGCCAAGCTGCTTCAGGAGTGCCAGAGCCTCGTCGTAACGAGCCTTGTACACAGCAATCACGTCCTGCTCACCCTTCATGAAGGTGTAGGCTTCCATCAGGCAGCCGTACAGCAGGGCGCTGTCGAAGTGATCCCCCAGCCAGGTCGTGCCGCTGGGTGCGTCCACAATGCTCACGGGGTAGGCGTTGTAGTGCATCTCCATGCTGTACGAAGCATCGGGTGTCGGCCCCAGGATCATCGTGTTGTTGTCGAAGATCGCGTAGTGGGTCGGCTCACCCACATCGGTGGGATCTGGGAACATCGAGCGAATGAACTCCACGTCCTTGTTCAGCAGGTATTCCTGGGTCTGATCGGGCCGGATCACAGACAGCGAGTACATGGACAGCCAATCGCTTGGCATCGACAGGTACTTGTTGTTGATCGTGCAGTTGCCGGTCACGCTCTTGCGCAAGGCAGGCAGCTGCACCGTGTTGTAGATGCGCTGCTCGGCCTGCTTGATGAACGTGTCAATCTGCTCCTTCTGGGTGAAGACCACCGTGCCGGTGCCGGTGGTGTCCGTCCAGGTCGTGCCGGGGAAGTCGTTTTCGACGTACCCTTTGATCGTTTCAAACAGGGTCGAGTAGTCCATCGTCAGCCCATCTTGGTGCTGTTGCTGTTACCGCGAGTCGTGTGCTTGGTGCCACGAGTGCGCATGGTCTGCGTGTTGGGCACGTTGTTTGGATAGCCGTTCTCACCCATCGTGTCCGTGTACTCACGGGGCTGGGTGTACTTGCCAATCGGATCCTTCGTGTCCGCAGGGAAGTGGTTGAACTTGTCGTTTGCCTTGCTCATCACTTGCCTCCCATCTTGCGGTAGGTGAAGCTGGACTTCTTCTGGTTGGCCACCTTGGCCAGGCCACGGCCCAGCTCACGGCGCTGCATGTTGGTCACGCCACCCTTGGCGTAGCCTTTTCCGTGCATGGCCTTCTCATGGCCTTTGACTTCGGCCTTTGCGATGCTCTTGACCTGCTTCACATCGCCGCCTGACAGATACTTGTTCATGTTTGCTCCTACGAGGTTGAAACGGACACAGAACCAACTTGGCCGGTTGCTTCCAAATTATCCTGCAATCCACTGAGTTGAAGGGGATTATTTAGCCCCACCGGGTTCCACCCCCACTGGATGATCCGGCTGCCGCCTTCAGGCTGGCCAAAGGCGTCCTGCTCGGTCGTAGGCGTGTTGATGGTGTCAATCTGCAAGCCGTTGAGGCCTGAGTTGATGTAGCTCGTGTCAGGGCGCGGGTTGCGCAGCGCCTGGGGATCGTCCACCGGGTACATGCCCAGTTGGAGCTGCGGCTGATCCGGCTCCCAGCAAGTCGGGCACACAAGCAGGTTGACGTTCTTGGTCTTGATGACCAGCTGCTTGAGCTGCTTGAGTGGGTAGCGGAAAGAACAGCGGTCGCACTCTGCAATCGCGTACTTGCCGGAGGCGAACCTATTGGGCATCGGTCACCTCAGATGAACATCTGGCGCGGCGCGATGCGCAACGCAGCCTTCTCGCGGTCTTCAGAAGACGACAGGAGCCACTGCTCCTCGTAGTCCAGCTTCAGGCGATCCAGACGGGCCGCGCCCTCCGGGATCTTCATCGCGATGTAGTAGGCCAGCCCGGCCACCAGGCAGGGCATAAGGCGGAAGGGGATGTCCTGCTCACTTCGGCCATTCCCGGCGTCATCCAGGCGCTTCAGACGCCAGTAGACGAAGGTGTAGAAGTTGTCCTGGTTGGGCGTGGGCCACACGTTGATGCACGGCAGGTTGTTCAGGTAGACCTTGGTGGTCGCGCTGTGCGAAGCCGCCGTGGTGTTGTTCTGGCCACGGATGCAGCCAGTCAGGGTGTTGCCGCTGATGCCGCTGTACTGGATCGTTTCGCTGTCCAGGTTGATGTAGCCAATCTGCGGCAGCGTGGTTGGCACTGCGCTCAACGGGATGGTGGTGACGTACTGGTCGATGCCGCCAGTTGTCAGCGTCAAGTCAGTTGCCGCCACGGTGCCGGACTGACGGTTGATCCAGACTTGGATCGGTCGGCCCTGGGCGTTCTTGTTCGGGATCGTGGCGTAGGTGGACACCGAGATCCGCGAGATGTTGATGTCGGTCTGGTCGATGCCAGTCTGGGTGCGCACCACTTGATCCAGCAGGTCGATGGTGTCGATGGGGTAGTTGTAGGCGATCTGCCCCTGGTTGAGGGGAATCTGGCCCTGCTCAATCGTCCAGAGGTTGATGCCTCGGTTGGCCCACTCGATGGTCAGCAGGTTAAGGCTGCGGCGTGCCGTGCGCACATCGTAGCCCGACCGAATCTCGCCACCCGCACGCTCAAAAGCCTCCTCCATGAGGTTGGCCAGATCGAGGTTGAATGAGGTGGTGCCGGTCGTTGTCATGCTGGTTTCTCTGGTTGTGGGTTTACGGGTGGCGCAGGCACTGGTGCCGGGTGTGGCGGGTTCTGCCGCCTACGCTCTTTACGCAAGTGATTTGCCACACCGTAACACCGTTACCCTTTCTTGGCCGTCTTGGCTGATTCCTTGAAGGCCTTGTCGGTCGGTGCACCTTTGCTGCCAGGCTTGCGCATCTTCTCGCCGGATCCGGCTGCGATTCGCTTGCGCTTGGCGTTGATGTTCGCGTACAGGCCAACCTGGCCGCCTTCGGCATACATGTCGAATTCGTCCGGGTTGTCCTTGCGGTGCATCTTCTTGGGCACCTTGGAGGGGTTGATGGCCCCCATGCCACGACTGGCCATCATGATCAGCAGTATTTCTTGGCCGTGCCGCCTTTGGCCATCTTGACCATCGTGCCCTTTGTCAGACCACGCTTGGCCACGCCGTTGGCGGACTTGTGACCGGCAGCCAGGCCGCCAGCCTTCATGCCGAGATTGCCCATCTGCTTGGGGTTGGGCAGCTTCTTGGAGATGCCACCAGCCTCCATGCCTGCTTCGGCCTTCTCGTGCTTAATCATGGACTTGGGAGCGCCCTTCTTCTTCATGAAGGCCACTTCCTTCTTCATCATTTCTTTGGACTCTTTCATATCTCCACCTTTCGAAAATTTCATGCCCTTGCTGGACTGACTGAACTCTTTGGCGACCTTGGAAGGCACACCAGCTGCTTTGGCAAACGCAGGGTTATGGGCTGCGATGTCCATGAACTTCTTTTGCTTTGCTGATACTGCTGGCATTGCTTTTCCTCCTTGCTCGACAGACTTGCCGCCGAGCGACCAGTTGCCGAGCTTCGACCTCATACCATCATGCCTCGGGTCTTGCCGCGAACGGCGCAACCATCGGCGCGTTTGGAGGCGGAGCCAACGCTGCCGCCCTTCTTGAATGCGGTCGTGCGAGACTTCTCGTAGGCACCCTCGGTGTCCTTGATCATCTTCGCGTCACGCATCTGTTCTTCCATCATCATGCGGTCTTTGGGGGACACATAGTCCTCCTCTTTGACGTTGACGGGCTTCGGATTCACGAACCCACGACCAGCGCCAGCAGTTTTCATCGGTTTAGCCATGATTGCTCCTTTGCATCAGGTTATCGATCTTGGCTTCCAGTTTGTTGAAGCGCTGATCAAGGTGGTGGGAGATCCGATCAATCTCCTCTTTTGTGATGTTGTCACGGGCGATCTCCTCCCGTGTTTTGTTCAGCAAAACTTGAATGCGGTGCAGCTCGTCCCACATCACCTTCAGGAGCCAAAGCCCCAGGCCAGATGTGAAAGACAGCAGGGCATTCCATAGCATCATTTCCATGTCAGCAATTCCAAGCTCTCAGTGATTTGTTAATCCGGGAGTTTGGGTCTTTCTTGGTCTTCTCTGAAGTCAGCTTCTCCTTCATCCCACTCATCCGGGCGCAAAAGGAGTCTCGCCGTTTTGCGTCCTTGTCGGTTTTTGGGTGAGGAGCCGGAGGCTTGAGATTCATGCCCTGCTTTTTGGCGGAAGCGCGGCCCTTGGCGTTCAAGCCACCCTTGGGGTTCTTGCCTTCGCTGCGTTGCCATGCTGCCGTCTTAGCCATTTACGCCACCTTCTGACCCTGGATAGGGTTGATCATGGGGTAAAGCACATCGCGTCCAAAATCGCCCTCGTACTCCTGCACGCCCATGTGGCCGAGCTTGATCGTGGGGTCGATCCAGACTTCGAATCCAGCGGCGCGTGCGCGGTCGCAGAACAGGTAGTCTTCGCCCATGTAGCCCTCCTCGGTGACGAGGAAGTCAAACACGGCGTTGAGGTGCCTGTCGCTGCTGTGGTCGTAGTAGTTCCATTGGGGGTTCTCGTTGACCAGACGTTCGAACACCTCACGACGAACCAGCATGAAGGCCGTGGCGATGCGCTTTGCACGCACCAGGCCCATCTTGTTCATCGTCAACCCTTCTTCATCCTGGTCGAGCTGGGCGATGTAGACCTTGTTGGTCTTGCGAGTGCGGGGCACGCCACCCACGATGCCCTTGACGGGATCGGAGGCCCATGCCATCAGTCGCAGCACATCCTCTGCTTCGAAGTTGATGTCCGAATCAATGAACATCAGATCCGTGCAGTCGCTCTCAAGGAAGTCCTTGACCAGCAGGTTACGGGCGCGAGAGACAACAGAACAGCCGCAGATGCTGCCGATGTTCATGTCGATGCCGTGCTGTGGCAGCTGCTGGGCCAGACGGGCCAGCGAGACAGCCAGCTTGAGGCTGACCTTGAAATCATAGGCAGGCAGTGCCACAAAGAGCTTGCGACCGGCCATGTTGAAACTCTGCTCGTTCTGCATGGATCACCCGTAGAAGATGGTCACGGAACCCACGTTCGACAGAGCGCCATACACGCTTGTCTCACACAGGATGCCCTGGCCGGGAAGAATGAGGTAGGTCGGCTGCGTTGCGGACGCAACCGTGTTGATCACCGCCACGGTGGATCCACCAGAGCCGCCGTCTTTCAACGTCACGCTGCCAGCAGATGCGCCGGGGATGATGTAGATCGCCTTGATGCGAACCCGACCAAGCGCGTTTGTCGCCTGGTCGGTGAATGCGCCACTTGACGATAGGGCCGCACTGGCCCGGACATCAGTTTGCATTGCCATGTCGGCCTCCTGAATTAGGAGTCAGCGAACGGAGTGGCAACGGAACCAGAGCCAAGCAGGACGCCTTCGACGAAATACTTGTTGGCAGCGATGGCCACGACTTTGACCCACGAGCCAGCAATACCACCAGTGGTGCTGCCGTTCAGGTTGATCACATCGTTGCTGGCAGCAGGTGCATAGCCAGTGGTCGCGCCAGAGCTGTCGGTGTCCACCATCAGGAGGGAGCCGACAAACTTGTCCGTGCCATCGGTCTTGATGGCCAAGGCGCTGGCAGAGGTATCGACGTAGATCAGGTAGGTCACGCCGAAGTTGTTGGGGTTGTTCGGATCAGCACCGGGGCCAGCAGAAGCCGGGTCAGCGGATGCGTTGATCGTGGGCAGAGTGATCACCAGGGTGGCATCGCTGGTCGTGATGACCTTGCCGCCATAGGACTCGTCTAGAGTGATGGTGTTGGTGCCGTTGGCCAGGTTGGCAACAGTGCCAGGGCCTTGGGAGATGAAGCCGTTCAGGGAGCGAACCGGCCCTTGAAATGTAGTCTGTGCCATGACTGTCCTTTCGTGTTGTAGCACATCCCTGCACAGTCTCTACAAAGTCTGCTAGGCCAGTCTGTACAGGTGGGATTCCTAGATGGGTTGATGATAGAGCAAAAAGGGGGGTTTGACACCCCCCTTTCTGCGGATCATCAAGCGCCAGGCGATGCGAAAGCGCCGAGAGGATCAGACCAGCCGAAGCTGTAACGCTCACGGGCCTTGTAACGCACGTTACCCGTATCGAAGTCGCCGTCCATCGAAGTGGCCAGCGGGGTACGGACGAAGTGCTTCAGGCCGTTCGGAACATCGGTCGTCAAGAACCAAGCGTCACTGTCGGTCAAGAAGTTGTTGACCGTGTAACCCTCGGGGATCGAACCGTTGTTCTTCAGGGCGTTGATGTCGTTGTCAGCGGTGCCAACGCGCAGCTCGGTTTCGAGCAGGCGGGTAGCCACGAACTGAAGGCTCGGGGGAACGATCAGCTTGCGGGGCTTGGCGGCGATCAGCAGACCACGTTCATCAGTCCACTGGGCGATCTGAATAACGGCGGCTTCCAGGGAAGTCTCGTTCAGGTCGGCAGCAGTCGTCGGAGTGTTGCTGTTGGTGCCACCAGACACCAGCGGGTGCGCGGTCGAGAACAGGGCCACGCCGTCACCACCAGGGTAGCTGGCGGAGAAGCCGTTGTTCAGGATGGCAGCAGCTTTGGTCTGCTTGGTGTACGCCATAGCACGGGCCAGGGCCTTGGTGTAGCGGCTCGACAGAGTGTCATAGAGGTTGTCCTCGATGGCTTCTTCAGTCAGGCTGAAACCCAGGGCGATGGTTTCGTGGTTGTAGCGTGCAGTCCAGGCTTCCTGGCCGTTGTCGTAAGCAATCGCGCTGCCTTCGTTCTTCACCGGGGCGGCGGAGAAGCCAGACAGTTTGGTTTCTTCTTCAAACGAGCGCTCAGAAGTTTCGGTGTCAAAGATTTCCTTGTGCTGTTCGCCGTAGGTCTTGTACTCAAGACCAAACAGTGCGTTCAGACCAGGGAGCAGTTCTTTGAGCAGTTGTGCGCGTGAAATTGCCATGATTTACTCCTTATACGCCAGTGGGGTTGTCGTACTGGTGCATACCGGCGTTCCACTTCACGATCACTTCGGTGTAGGAGCCAGGATAGCCAGCGATGGCTGTTTCGGGAACCACATCAATCACACGAACCGGCCAGGTGCTGGTGGTGTTTGTTGTGGAGCTGACGGCGACTTTGGAGTTGCCGTTGACGGTGCTACCGGCATTCTGAACCAGCACTGCGTTGTTGCCAACGGCGGTACGGTTCACATAGCTGATGGTCGTGCCAGACGACACCACGGCGACCTTGAACAGGGCGCTGGGATCATCCTCGACATAAGCCATGATGTCGGAAGCAGTGGTGCTTGCGGGGTAATACTGACGGAACACCTTGCCGAAAGTCGGATCGGTGTACGAGCAACCCAGGAAAACACCAACGGGGGTGGCAGCATCAGTACCAGTGGACTTCGACAGAGTACCGCCGCTGTTCAGTTCAACCACGTCACCATAGTAAATGGCGGTGCCGGAACCTGAAGCGATGGGGATCTGACGAGTCGCACCAGCAAAGACCTGACCGCCGATCAAATTGATCGGAATAAGCCCATAGGGGGCTGAAACGGAAGGGTATGCCATTTAAGGACTCCTTGAATTAACGACCTTGACCGAACGAACTCGATGACTTTTTCTCGCGGAAAAGAGGCATACGAGCATCGCTCTCTCTCATGAAATTGTTGTCCACAGCATCCATGTTGTCCTTGGACACCTTGGCGTAATACGCCGAGCGCTGTTCCAAGAACTCCTCTGGCATTTTGCAGAGCAACAAACCTGCGACCTCAATGTTGTCTTTGAATCGACTATTGGGATCAACGAGCAGCTTGAATTGCGGTTGTTCCTCGACGCGCACAGGCTCCCATCCCTCGCGGAACTTGGACGACACGTTTTTGCCGTCTGCCTGGCCCATCATGGTTACCCGAATCCACCTGTAGACGTAGCCCGGCTGTTTGTCAGGTTGGGGCAATGTTTCGGGGCGCTGCCACTGCTTCGGGCGCTCCGAACCGCTACGGGTTTGTACTTCGCGTGCAAGTCTATTTTCAGCCATTTCGATTCTCCTGTTTCACAAATTCACGGGCGTATTCCTCAACGGTAACGCCCAACTTCTTCGCCAAGCGAACTTGGCTTTCGGTTAACACGACTTTTTTGGGGGCCGTGCTTCGTGATGCGGGAGCAACCACGGTGGCAGGTTTGTTTGCGCGTTGGCTGGGCTTGCCGCCCCCAGCTTGCGTTTCGGCGGTGAAGGACTCAGGGAACTTTTCGCGCATGGTCTTGTCGATGCGTGAGTAGTACTCGTCAGTCGTCGCATAGGCTTGCCCATGCTTCTCCACCAATTCTTCATGCAGGCCCAGGGCCATCGCTGTCATCAGACGGTTTTGACCGAACCACGGATTGCGCTCTTGCCACGCTACCGCCTTCGAATCCCTCTGGACAGCTGGCTGTTGAACCTGCTGATGTTCAGTGTTTACCTCATTATCCTCTTTTTGTAAAGGGGCTGGCTTAAATCGCTCTGCCTGGGCTGCACGGAACTGGGCGGCGTTGAGTGCCTGCTGGGCTTCCAGCACGCGATCAGAGTCGCCAGATTCGAATGCGTCCTTGTAGGCGGCCTGGGCCTCTTTGAGCTGGCGTGCGGCGGCCTCTTTGTAGGAGGCGACCAGCGCAGTCTCGCTGTACGAGGTCTTGGCCTTGAGCTTCTTGTTCTCCTCAACCAGGCGCTGGGCCAGCGTGATGGCCTCGGCCCGTTCGCGGTCAGCGGCTTCTTTGGCGCGGCGCTCGTCGTGCCACACCTTCTTCATCTGCTTCAGACGGATCTTCACCTTTTCCGAGTAGTCCTCCAACTCGTCGGCTTCAAGTTCCTTAACGATGTCTTCCGGGAGAGGTTCACGGCCACGGTCTTCTTCGGGGGTGTCGTCTTTGACATCAATCTCGACGGACTCTGCGCCCTCGATCTCTACCGTGATTTCGCTCTCTTGCTCTTGATTTTGTGTTGCCATGATTTCTCCTTATTTGCGTGAAATGCCGCGAGGGTCTTCAACAACCCCTTCGACAGAATCATCGTTGATGATGCGGAACTCCCGACCGTGGATCTTCAGACGTGTGCCTGCGTGGGGGCGCACGAGAATGAAGTCACCTTGTTTGCACCAAGGGCCACTGGGAAAACGTGATGGGTCTTTGTAGCAATCCGGCCCGAGTTTGACCACGAACAGGACTGTGGTTAACAGCTCCTCATGCTGCATGGTGATGTCAGCTTTGACGATGCCATTGTCGAACTTGTCTTCGATCTCCGGGATAGCGCACAGGATGCGATAGCCAGACGGATCAGGAAGTTGTTTTGCCTTTTGCTCTGCGGTTTCCGGCAAGACCGTTGCGGCTCCTGGATCATCGGGGTTTGTGCCGATCAGGATTTCTGATGTCATTCGATTTCCTCGTACCTTTCTGCTGTTTCAGCGATGATTGAATTTGCGACCATCAAGCCACGGATGATGCCAACCGAGTGCTTGTAGTCACCGAAGTCCTTGGCTTTGCCCAAGGCAAGGTCGTCGGTCATGACCTTGATTTCTTCCTGCACCCTGCTTGAGAGGTGCTTGAGCAGATCTACGCTCATTCAGGTTTCCCTTTCTTTGGTTGCGCCGCTTTGGCGATGTCGATGCCGATTCGCATCCCTTCGATCTCCTCTTTCGAGGCCAAGGCTTCCTGGTCTTTTTTGACCTGGAGGCCAAGTCGCATACCCTCGATCTCCTCGGTGGACTGGATGCGTTCCATGTCCACCTGCTGCTTGGCTTGCACACTGGCCATCGCAGCGCGCTCTTGTGACGCGATGCGCTCTTGTTCCAGTTGCAGTTGCTGTGCGCGGAGCTGGGCGTCCGTCTGATCCTTCTGGGCCTTGCGTTGAACTTCCTGAGCTTTGATCTGGAGTTCCTGGGCCTGCATCTGGAGGACGGGATCTTGTGCCTGCTGCGCAGCCTGTTGCTGCTGCGCGTTGGCTTGGTTTTGCATGAGCAGCTGCTGGGCTGCCTGTGCAACCATGCGGGAGAGCGCGGCTTCGAATTCCTCGGGCAGCGGCTCGTCCGAATCGGGAGCAGGCAGCGGTGCGCCGACCTGCTGTTCGATCATGTTGCGATACATGAAGGCATAGTGTTCTGCGATGTGAGCCTGGAGCGCGGCCATCATCTGCTGGGCCTGCGGGTTCTGGCCAATCATCTGGGCCGTCATCGGATCTTGCATGAACGACTGGTGCGTGGCGATGTGCGCCTGATGGTCTTGGTATGCGAAGGCCTTCAGGGGCTTCATGCGCACCACGTCCATGTTCTCGCTGATCGGATCCTTGGGCTTGTTGTCCTCCTCCAGCTTGACCAGCTTGTTGGCGTTCTTCACGCCCAGGGCCTCCAGCATCTGGCGGTGCAGCTGGGCCAGGTCGTAGAGCTGGGGAGCTGACTGGGCCAGTTGCAGCACAGCCTGGTACTGCACGACCTTCTGGCTCATGGTGGCGGCGTTGGGGTCGCTCACCGGGATCACGTCCACACGGTCGTAGTCCGACTGCTTGGCGCGGCGGTCGCCGTCCTCGGGCTGGTAGCTGTACTCCTCTGGGGTGTAGTCGCGGATGATGCCCTTCAGGAGCTTGAACTCCTGCTTCATGCTGTAGTGGATCCGGGCCTGCACGGCGCTCATGATCTTGAGCGTGCGCTCCAGGATGGCCAACGTGGTGCCCACGGGCGACTGGGCGCTCATGTCGCTGATCTTCAGATCGGCGGCAGAGGCAAAGCGGCGGCCCTCGTCGATGATCTTGTCCATCAAGCCAGCCAGCACTTGGCTCGGCTCCTTGTAGGGCAAGGTCATGATGTTGTCTTTGATCGTGCCGCTGGCCACATCCACGTCACGGAACTCGGCTGGCGCGATGGGCGTGTCGTCGCCCTTGACTCGCAGGCCCTTGGTCTTGAAGCCGCCTGGCAGGTTCGACAGCGTGCCAGCGTCCACCAGCTGGCGGATCAGCGAGGTGCCCGACTTGGCGTATGCGCCGATCAGGTGGATCAGGCCGAAGCAGTAGAAGCCGAAGCCTGGCACATAGCCGTAGTGGACGAAGTGCTGGCGCTTGATCTTCAGCTCGTCGTCGGGATTCCAGTTGCGGCGGATGGCCAGCACCGTGGCGCTGTGCTTCTCGATGGTGATGACGTAGGGCAGGCCGATGCCGGTGGGATTGCCGTCTTCATCGGTGTCCTCGTAGCCTGGCAGGTCGAGGGTGACGTGCATCTCCAAGATCTTGTAGCGGTCGTCGCTGCTGGCGCGAAAGCCCATGCGCTCAGCGATCTTCTTCTCCACATCGTCGAAGGTGTCGGTCGGATCACCCAGCTCGATGTCGCGGTAGAAGCCGCTGACTTGCAGCTTGCGCATCTCGTTTTCGGTTTTGCGCATGATGTGCGTCACGCGCTCTGATGTCTCCAGGCTGGATGCGCCATAGGGCACCACGATGTCCTCGGCAGGCACGAAAAGCGCTGTTTGGCGGCCCATGCTCGGGTCGTAGTAGACCTTCTTGAAGGCGTTGCCTGCCAGGCCCAGGCCCCACAAGAGGCGTTCATGCTCAGGCCGGTACTCGGGCATCTTCTCAGTGAGCTGGTAGTTCATGTCCTGACGCACGCGCTCGGCAGCATCGCGGGTTTCGCTGTCTTCCTTGCCGATGATCTGGGTCTTCACCGGGCCTTGGGCCGGGAAGGTTTCCATGATGGTTTCGGACTGGAATTTGACCAGCGCCTCGGACAGTAACGGGTGATACACGCCGCAGGCACCAGGCCACGGCTCTGTTCTGTCCTCCAGCTTCATGCCCAGCAGCTGGATGCCGTCCACATAGGTCTGGATCCAGTCCTTGCGGCTGTCCAGATCGGACTGGAAGTCGCCAAGCAGCTCGGTGGCCAGGCCAGCAAGCTCGTCCTCGGGCATGTACTCGGCCAGGTTGGCATCGAAGTCATCTGGCCCCTCTGGTTCCGGCTCCAGGATCACTTCCACGCCGCCAGCCTTGATGGCCACCGACTCAGGATCCTCGATTTCGATCTCGATGGGTTCGCCTTCTGCGAAATCACCGGCCATGATGCCCATTGGGGCGGGGTTCAATGCCTTGTCGATTGCCATGTTCTGTTCCTCAATAGTAAACGGGCTTGCGTCTGAACGACTTCACATTGTCATCGTCTTCATCGAGGTCAGATGTGATGTACCCACCCCTGCGAAAGCGCATCAGCGCCAATGAAACCGTGTCAACATAGTCATCGTGATCCCCGGACGGGAAAGACGCGACCTCATCGATCACTTCCTCCGCCCAGTTTGTATTCGGTGCCCACACCCGACCAGAAGCGAACAGGTCAGACACCGCATTCAACCTCGTGATCTTATCGTTACCCTTGACTGGCGTAAATTCTTGCACCGGCACGCCCATCGCACGAAGCTCGTAGATCAGCGGCGCACCGCTGGCCTTCTTTTCGATGATCGTGCTGTCAGGTTCCCAGTCCCTTGTCATGCGCAGCACCATCTTCTTGAGTTCTGGGAACTCAACACGGTCACGCACAGCGTTCAAGAGGATGATGTTTGCCTGTTCCAAGCCAGTATCGTCGGGGTGATAGAACACACCCCAGATTGTGCAGGCGGAATAGTCGGCGCGGTTGGATTTTTCGAAGGCCGTGTCCCAGGCCATGAGCGTGAAGGTGCAGTGAGGCGGCGAATCGTCGTGCCAGATGCGCCACCACTCGCGTTTGACGATGGCCGCGCTGTCCGATGTCGGGCTTTGCTGGTACTGGGCCTGCCATTTGCTGTTTGGCAGTTCGGCACGCAGGGCAGACAGCTCCTCGTAGCTCCAAAACTCGGGCCACAGCGGCTTGTCGGAGGGCAAAATCGCGGGAAATTCGATCACTTCCCACTCATCACCGCCGCGCTGCACAGAATCTTTGATCACTCGGCCCGTCAAATCGCGTTTTGACCACCGTGTCATCACGATCACGATGGCTCCGCCTGGTTGCAGACGCTGGCGAGGGCCGGATGTGTACCACTCGTAGACCGAATCGAAGACCGCTGGGTCGGATTCGGCTAGTTTTGCTTCCTGTTCCGAGTGCGGGTCGTCGATGATGAGGAGGTCAGCACCCTTACCAGTGACCGTGCCGCCCACACCGATAGCAAAATACTCGCCATTGGCATTCGTAGACCAACGGCCAGCAGCTTTCGAGTCCTGGCGTAGCGCCACATTCGGGAATACTTTCGCAAAGCTCTCTCCATCCACCAAGTTACGCACCTTCCGGCCAAAGCCCACGGCCAGTTCCGCCGTGTTCGATGTCTGGATGATCTTCTTGCCGGGGTACTTTCCCAAGAACCAGGCTGGCAGCAGGTAGGAGGCGAACTCCGACTTCGTGTGCCGGGGCGGCATGTTGATGATCAGGCGCTTGAGCTGGCCCTTGGCCACCCTCTCAAACGCATCGGCCATGATCTCGTGGTGGCGACCCCCGATGAAGTTGGGCCACATCACCTTCACGAACTCCATGAATTTTTCCTGGCCCTTTTCGCGGCGCAAAGCCGTCCCATAGGCCTCGGCCATCTGGGAGATGCCCTCCTTCTGGCCGTCCGGCAGGGCCTCGATGACCTTGGCCAGCTGCTCATCGGTCATGGTGCCTAGCAGTTTCAGCAGCTCGTCGTCGTCACTCATCTTCCACCGCCACGTTCAGCAGGCGCAGCTTCATGCGCTCCAAAAGCCACAGCACATCACCACCATCCGCATAGGACGAGGCGAAATACTCCTGCCCATCCTTGTCGTAGCCGATGATGATCAAGCCCTCCAGCTGGCCCTTCGTGTTCTCCAGCACCACGTCCGGGTCAAGATCAAGCCGGGTGATCCCGCGCCACTGAATTACATTGCTCATTCGATGTCCCTCACCCGCAGATACGATGGCCGAATCGACCGGGCACGCCGAGGTATCCCCTTGCATACCCCCAGATCCACCAGCGCCTTCATCTTCCGGGCCACGTTCCCGCGACCCTTCTCTCCCGTGACCAACATCACGTCATCAATCGACGGCCCAAACCCATACCGCTTCCACCACTCGTCAATCACGAGAAACACTTCCCTCTGCGCCGGGGTCATCTCACGCTCCTTCGCTCGATTTTTTTTGTACATATACCCCCCACCCATTTCATTTCCAATTCCCTGCCGGGGGTGTTTCCATA
>JACCDS011475719.1_pt1 | contig 20025 bp, 22 predicted proteins | sample 7446441 | NCBI WGS metagenome assembly JACCDS01 (sample SAMN15323445, study PRJNA562643) | freshwater metagenome | isolation source: river surface water | place: USA:Blue River Watershed | collected 2017-08-17
CTCCATATCCCCGCCGTACTCAGCAAGGACGACGTGCGTGAGATGCGCCGCGGCCTGGACGCTGCCGACTGGACCGACGGTCGCCAGACCGTCGGCGAACAAGGCGCCCAGGTCAAGCGCAACCGCCAGTTGCCGGTCGATCACCCCATCGGCCGCCAGATCGGCGACCACATCCGCCAGGTGCTTGCGCGCCATCCGCAGTTCATCTCCGCGGCGCTGCCGCTGCGCACGCTGGCGCCGCTGTTCAACCGCTACGAGGGCGGCGAGCACTACGGCCTGCACGTGGACGGCGCCGTCATGCGCCAGGCCGGCACGGAACAGCCGCTGCGCAGCGACGTGTCCACGACGCTGTTCCTCAGCGAACCCGACGACTACGAGGGCGGCGAGCTCATCGTCGTCGACACCTATGGCGAGCACGAGGTCAAGCTGCCGGCCGGCGACATGATCGTCTACGCCAGCAGCAGCCTGCACCGTGTCGAGCCCGTCACGCGCGGCGCGCGCGTGTGCTCCTTCTTCTGGACCCAGAGCATGGTGCGCGACGACGGCCGCCGCACCATGCTGTTCGAGCTGGACCAGGCCATCCAGCGCCTGCGCGCACGCCTGGGCGACGACGCCGACACCAAGGCCCTGACCCACCACTATCACAACCTGCTGCGGCAGTGGGCCGAGCTGTGAGCAACGCGCCGCAACGGGCCGCCTGGCTGAAAACGCTGCACCAGTGGCACTGGATCAGCTCGGCCATGTGCCTGGTCGGCATGATCCTGTTCTCCCTGACCGGCATCACGCTGAACCACGCCAGCTGGATCGAGACCCATCCGCGCGTCATCCAGCGCACCGCCCAGCTGCCGCCCGCGCTGCTGGCCACGCTGGCCGACAGCCATGCCGGCCCCCTGCCCGAGGCGGCGCGTTCATGGTTGGCTGACACTCTGAAAACAAGCGTTAGCAATGCGGCCCCAGAATGGTCTGCGGAGGAGATCTATCTCCCGATGCCGCGCCCCGGCGGCGACGCCTGGCTGCGCATCGACCGCACGAACGGCGACGTCGATTTCGAGGACACCGACCGCGGCTGGCTGGCCTACCTGAATGACCTTCACAAGGGCCGCCATGCCGGCATGGCGTGGAGCTGGTTCATCGACCTGTTCGCCGTGGCCTGCCTGCTCTTCTCCATCACGGGCCTGCTGATCCTGAAACACCACGCCGTGCGCCGCCCCAGCACATGGCCGTTGGTGGGATTCGGGCTCGTGCTGCCCGCCCTTCTCGCCCTCCTGTTGATCCACTAGAGACGTCCCATGAAGCTCCAACTCACCCTCACCGCAGCCGGCCTGGCGTCGCTCGGCGCTCCGGCGCTGGCCGCCGACGTCCAGCTCAAGTTCGACCTGCCGCGCCTGAACGTGGCCGAGTACCACAAGCCCTATGTGGCCGTGTGGCTCGAAAAGTCCGGCACCAGCACGGCGGCCGCCCAGCTGGCGCTCTGGTACGACCTGAAGAAGCCCAACAACGGCGGCACGAAATGGGTGCGTGACATGCGGCAGTGGTGGCGCGCGGGCGGACGCTCGCTGAGCCTGCCGGCCGACGGTGTCAGCGGCGCCACGCGCGGCGCCGGCGAGCACGTCATCAACCTCAGCCAGCACCCGGCCTTCGCGGGCCTCGCCCCCGGCAGCTACGACATGGTGGTGGAAGTCAGCCGCGAAGCCGGCGGCCGCGAGGTGCGGCGCCTGCCCTTCACCTGGCCCGTCAAGGCGGCCGCCGACATCAAGGTGCAAGGCGACGACGAACTCGGCGCCCTGCAACTCACCGTGAAGCCCTGAGCCCAGGAACCCCCATGCGCAAAACCCTGATCGCTACCGCCGCCGCCCTGCTGCCCCTGCTCGCGCAGGCGCACATGACCTGGCTGCTGCCGAACTCGACGCTCGTGACCAACCGGGACGGCATCGTCACCATCGATGCCGCCGTGTCGGAAGACCTCTTCAACTTCGATCGCGCGCTCAAGCTCGATCAGCTGCGCATCACCGGGCCGGCCGGCCTCGTGTTGCAGCCCGAGGGCCAGAGCTCGGCCCGCCACCGTGAGAGCTTCGACGTGAAGCTGCCCAAGGACGGCACCTACCGCATCAGCAACTTCAGCCGTGCGCTGATGGGCGCCTACAAGCTGGGCGGCGAGACCAAGCGCTTCCGCAGCACGCCCGAGACGCTGGACAAAGACCTGCCCGCCGGTGCCGAACTGACCAGTCTGACGGAGACCGCCACGCGGCAGCAGACCTTCGTCAGCCGCGAACAGCCGGGCGAGGTGGCCTTCACGCCGGAAGGCACGGGCCTGGAGCTGCTGCCGCTCACCCCGGTGACCGACCTCTCCAACGGCGACGAGAGCCGCTTCAAGCTGCTGCTGGACGGCAAGCCCCAGGCCAACGCCAGCGTCACGGTGCGTCGTGCCGGCAACCGCTACCGCTACAAGAGCGGCGAGTTCACGGTGCAGACCAACGCCGAAGGCGAGTTCACCGTCGGCTGGGCCGAGGCCGGCCAGTACTGGGTGGGCGCCAATGCCGGCGAGCGCGGCGCGCCGGGCGGCCCGGGCGGTGGCACCCGCGACAAGCCCATCAAGCGCGCTGCCGTCAGCGCCACGTTCGAGGTGCTTCCCAAATAAACGCGCCAGCACTCCCTGCGGCACGCGTGCTCGTGCCGCTGCATATCGAAGGCAGCCCGCCGCCGTGGGGCCAGACGCTGCAGCGCCTGGCCGGCGAGACCATGGGCACGAGCTGGTCGGTCGCGCTGATCGGGCCCGAGCCGCTGTCGCACGCGCCGCTGTACGCCGCCATCGAGGCGTTGTTCAGCGACGTGATCGCACAGATGAGCCACTGGGACGCCACCTCGCTGCTGTCGCGCTTCAACCGCGCCGCGCCCGGCACGCGCCTGGCGCTGCCGCCCGGCTTCGCCGACGTGATGGACGCGGCGCTGCAGATCGCCGCCGCCAGCAACGGCGCCTTCGACCCCACGGCCGGGGCGCTCGTGCAGCGCTGGGGATTCGGCCCGCCGGCCGACGGCCAGGAAGACCAGGCGCAGCGCGGCTGGGCCGCACTGGGCTGGGACGCGCACACGCGCTCGATCGAGCAACCCGGCGGCCTGCGGCTGGATCTGTCCGCCATCGCCAAAGGGCACGCCGTGGACCGCCTGGCCGATCTGCTGGCAGAACTCGGCCTGCCGCACCACCTCGCCGAGGTGGGGGGCGAGCTGCGTGGCGCCGGGCTCAAGCCCGACGGCCAGCCCTGGTGGGTCGACTTCGAGCCGCCCGCCGCCGATGCGGATGTGCTGCCGCTGCGGCTGGCGTTGCACGGCCTGGCCATCGCCACGTCGGGCGACTACCGACGCTTTCGCCTCGATGCCGACGGCCGCCGGCAATCGCACACCATCGACCCGCGCCGGGGCGAGCCCATCGCACACGGCCTGGCCTCGGTCAGCGTCGTGCATGCCAGCGCCATGTGGGCCGATGGCTGGTCCACCGCACTGATGGTGATGGGCCTGGAGGCCGGCCTGGCCTTCGCCACCGCCCACAGCCTCGCCGCTCGCTTCCTGCAGCGCCATGACGGCGGCTACGTCGAGCGCTTCAGCCCGGCGCTCGAGGCCCTGCTGTCATGAGCCGCGAACTCTGGGCCGCCCTGCTCGTCGCGGGCTATGCGCTGCTGTGCCTTGCCTGCTGGTGGCGCCATCGCCGACGCAATGCCCTCGCCCAGGCCGACGCGGCCGCCCTGCTGCCCGCCAGCGAGGCCGGCACGCCGCTGCTGGTGCTGCACGCCAGCCAGACCGGCGCCGCCGAAGCACTCGCGTGGCAGACCGCGCGCGCGCTCCACCTCGCCGGGCTGCCGGTACGCGTGCTGCCGCTGGGGCAGGCCCAGCCGGCCGACCTGGCCGGCGCGCGGCAGGCGCTCTTCATTGCCGCCACCTGCGGCGAGGGCGACCCACCGGACAGCGCGGTGCCGTTCGTGCGCGACGTGATGGGCCGCGACGACATCGATCTCGGCACGCTGCACATCGCGGTGCTCGCGCTCGGCGACGCCACCTACGCGCAGTTCTGCGGCTTTGGCCGCACGCTGGATGCCTGGTTGCTGGCCCGCGGCGCCCAGCCGCTGTTCCCGCGGCTCGACGTGGACCGCGAGGACGCCGCCACGCTCGCCGAGTGGCGCCGGCACCTCAGCCACGTGGCCGGCTCCAGTGACTCGCTGCGTTGGGACGACCAGCCCTTCACGCCCTGGCGGCTGGTCGAGCGGCGCGTGCTCAACCCCGGCAGCACCGGGGCGCCGGTGGTGCATCTCGGCTTCGAGCCGCTCGGGGCCGACCTGCCCGACTGGCAGGCCGGCGACCTCGTGCAACTGCAGCTCGACCATGCCGAGGACCGGGTGCCGCGCGAATACACGCTGGCCTCGCTGCCCACCGACGGCCGCCTGGAGCTGATGGTGCGGCTGCTGCGACGCGACGATGGCAGCACCGGCCGGGCATCAGGCTGGCTGGCGCAGGGGCTGGCGCTCGGCGGCAGCGCCGCGCTGAGGCTGCGCGCGCACTCGGCCTTCCGCATCGGCGACAACGCCGCGCGGCCGCTGATCCTCATCGGCAACGGCACCGGCCTCGCCGGCCTTCGCGCCCACCTGAAGGCGCGCCAGCACGCCGCCTCGCCGGCACCGGCCTGGTTGATCTACGGCGAGCGGCAGCGGGCCCACGACGCGCATTACGCCGACGAGATCGCGGCCTGGCAGGCCAGCGGCGTGCTGGCCCACGCCGATCTCGCGTTCTCGCGCGACGCCGGCAACGGCCCGCGCTACGTGCAGCACGCATTGGCCCTGCAGCGCGAACGCCTCGTCGCCTGGGTCGACAACGGCGCCGCGATCTACGTTTGCGGCAGCCTCGAAGGCATGGCTGCGGGCGTCCAGGCCCTGCTGTGCGAGGTGCTGGGCGCTCAACACGTGGACGCGCTCATCGCGCAGGGCCGCTATCGACGCGATGTGTACTGATGCTTGGCCGCGACAAGGAGCGCCGAAAGCCCCGATTTCACGGGGCTGTGCGGGTCATCCCCTCTAGGAAAGCCTTCTATTCCTCCAGGGAGCGCAGTACCATCGCCGCCGCAGGGTGCTAGAGAGTATTGAAGGCTTACGCGGCCTTCACCCGGACCCGGCACATCAACAACTTTTGATGGAGTGAATCGACATGGCAACTGCGAAGAAGGCCGCGCCCGCAAAGAAGGCTGCGGCGGCCCCGGCGAAGAAGGCGGCGGCTCCGGCCAAGAAGGCCGCTGCACCTGCAAAGAAGGCTGCAGCACCGGCGAAGAAAGCGGCACCTGCCAAGAAGGCTGCCGCCCCCGCCAAGAAGCGCACGCCCAACGCCGCCTTCATGAAGGCCCTGACCCCCAGCGACGCTCTGGCCGCGATCGTCGGCGCAGCCCCGCTGCCGCGCACCGACGTGACCAAGAAGGTCTGGGAATACATCAAGAAGAACAAGCTGCAGGACGAACTGCAGAAGCGCGTCATCAACGCCGACGCCAAGCTGAAGGAAATCTTCGGCAAGGCCAAGGCCGACATGTTCGAGATGACCAAGCTGATCAACAGCCACCTGAAGTGACACGGCGCCGCGCCAAGCGCGGCATCGTCGACAAGAGCCCGGCACCGCCGGGCTTTTTTGTGCGCGCCCGCCGGGCCACACGCCAGCGCAGCGGGCCGCGCTGAGCGCCACCGGCATCACCCAACGGCTCGCGGCTCAACGCCGTGCGCCGCGGCGCGGCCGCCGCAGCGGCTCAGTCGAACCAGTCGGCCAGGTGGCCCATCTGGTCGCGCTTGGTACGCAGGTACTTCTCGTTCTCGGGGCCGGGCGCCGTCAGCGACGCCTCGCGCTCCACGACCTCGATGCCGAACTCGGCCAGTGCCGCCATCTTCAGCGGGTTGTTGGTCAGCAGCCGGATGCGGTTCACGCCCAGCGCGCGCAGCATGCATGCGGCGGCGTCGTAGCGGCGGGCGTCGATGGGCAGGCCCAGCACCGCGTTGGCCTGGATGGTGTCGGCACCGGCGTCCTGCTCGGCATAGGCGCGCAGCTTCTGCACCAGGCCGATGCCCCGGCCCTCATGGCCGCGCATGTAGACGATGGCGCCACGGCCCACTTCGGCGAGGCGCTTCATCGCGCTCTCCAGCTGAGGCCGGCAGTCGCAGCGCAACGAGCCGAACACCTCGCCCGTCATGCATTCGGAGTGCACGCGCACCAGCGGGGGGTCGTCGCCGGGCTTGCCGGCGAGGTCGCCGATGCTCAGCACGACATGCTCCTGCCCGCTGTCACCCTCCCGGAAACCGTGGATGGTGAACTCGCCGTAGGGCGTGGGCAGGCGGGTGGAAACGATGTGTTCGATCTTCATGAGCTGCCCCCATTGTCCCCCTGCGCGGGAAACCCCCGGCACTTGCGGCAGGATTCGGCCTCCACACCGAATTGCAGGAGCACACCATGGCCCAGAGCCTTCATTTCCAACGTCCCGATGGCGTCAGCGTGCCGGGCTATCTCGCCGAGGCCAACCGGCCGCTCGGCGCCGTTGTCGTCATCCAGGAGTGGTGGGGCCTGAACGACCAGATCCGTGGCGTGGCCGACCGCTTCGCCCGCGCCGGCTTCACGGCGCTGGTGCCCGACCTCTACCGCGGCAAGCGCACCGTCGAGGCCGAGGAAGCCCATCACCTGATGACGGGGCTGGACTTCGGCCAGGCCGCCGCGCAGGACGTGCGTGGCGCCGTGCAATACCTCAAGGGCCTGAAGCTCGGCAGCGGCAAGGTCGGCGTGACCGGCTACTGCATGGGCGGTGCGCTGACGGTGCTGTCGTCCATGCTCGTGCCCGAGGCCGACGCGGGCGTCGTCTGGTACGGCATGCCGCCGCTGGAATTCGTCGACGCCAGCCAGATCAAGATCCCGCTGCAGGCACACTGGGCCACGCAGGACGCGTTCTTCGGCATCGAAGGCGTGGACGCGCTGGAGGCCAAGTTCGCGCAGGCCGGTGTGAACTACGAAGCCCACCGCTACCTCGCCCAGCACGCGTTCGCCAACGAAACCGCGCAAGGCCCGGGCCGGCTGCCGCAGACGCAATACGACGCCGCGTGGGCGCAGCAGGCGTGGGACCGGACGATGCGGTTCTTTGGAAGTACGTTGGCGTGAGCTGGTGGCCGACCGATCCGGTCAGCTCTGCGCATAGAGGTTGTGCGTGACCGCGATGCGGTCAAGCAGATCCTCGATGTCGTCGACTCGGGCATAGAACTTTCGGTCTAGCGCTTCCAAGGTGTCGATCGCCAGCTGGTAATGCGGGTGCTCCTCTGAAGACGTGACCATCAGGTTGTATCGCTCGTGCCGGTCCTTGGGTACGTCGCGTTCCCCGAACAAGGCGCGCCGCGCCTCCTCTAGCAATACGCAGACAGATGGCTCACCCATCTCGGCCAATGCCGAAGCGATTTCGTTGCAACGCTCGCCGCTGGAGTTCGAGAAGAACTGAACGAACCCGCCGTTGAGGACCCCGCCCTTGAGTGAATTGATCAGGTAGTAAAGCCGGTCGCCTTTCGACAATGCGTCGAATCCGCCTTCGGTCTTGTACACACGATCGACGAGAGACAGCCAGTACTGCCACGCGGGCGACTCGCGCCACGCCCGCTCTGCCTCACGTTCCTTGCGGTGTTGTTCTTTCCGTTGTTCGATTGTGAGTTGATTCCCACGCACGCAGGGAACGCACAAGCCTTCGTTTCGTTGAGCCGTGTCCGGGTGAATCGAGTCACCGCATCGGATGCAAAGCAGTCTTTCCATCGCTCTTCCTCAAATCGGCAACGCCGTCGTCGCCTTCACCTCTTCCATGACCGCATAGGTCCGCGTCTCGCGCACGCCCGGCAGCGTCCAGATGACGCTGCCGATGAACTCGCGGTAGGCGCCCATGTCGCGCACGCGGGTCTTGAGCAGGTAGTCGAAACCGCCCGCCACCAGGTGGCATTCCAGGATCTCGGGGCGTGACTGCACGGCCGCCTTGAAGTTGTCCATCACGTCCATGACCGTGCGGTCCAGGTGCACCTCGATGAACACCAGCATGGACGCGCCCAGCTTGGCCGGGTTCAGCCGCGCCTCGTAGCCCAGGATGTAGCCCTCGCGCGTGAGCCGCTTGACGCGCTCCAGCACGGCCGTGGGCGACAGGTGCACCGTCTCGGCCAGCTTCAGGTTGGAGATGCGCCCATCGGCCTGCAGGATGCGCAGGATCCGTTCGTCGATCTTGTCCAGGCGGTTGGCGGGCTCGTCGGTCATCTGGATATTGTTCTGCTGATCAGCTGATTGTCGGCATTTAATCCAGCGGCGCCATCGATAGAGTGCGAAACCTCACCAGGAGTCCATGATGTCCACGCCTTTCGCTGCCCCGCCCGAGCAAACCCGCCTGCCCGACCCTTACCGGGCCGAGGGGCCGGTGGTGCAGGCGCTGGCCGAGCGCGTGGCCGCCGCACTGGACTGGCCCGCCGTCATCGCCACGGCGTCGCCCTGGGTGGAGCAGGTGCGCCGCAACCCGGCGCCGTTCTGGGCCATGGAGTCGCTGCTGCGCGAGTACCCCATCACCAGCGCCGAGGGCCTGGCGCTGATGCGGCTGGCCGAGGCGTTGCTGCGTGTGCCGGACGCCCCGACCGCCATCGCGCTGACGGCCGACCAGCTCGGCCGTGCCGACTTCGACGGTGCCAGCGAAGGCAGCCCGCACAAGATGCTGGCCGCGCTGTCGGCCTCGGCCATCTCGCTGTCCAAGCGCTTCCTGCCGGGGGTGGACGACGAAGGCGGCCTGTTCAAGCGCCTGGGTGCGCAGACCGTTGTGGCCGCCACCGTGCGCGCCATCCAGCTGCTGGGCCGGCAGTTCGTGCTGGGCCGCAACATCCAGGAGGCGATGGGCGAGGCGGACGACGCGCGCAAGGCGCAACGGCAGTTGAGGTTCAGCTACGACATGCTGGGCGAAGGCGCCCGCACCGAGGCCGACGCCGAGCGCTACCAGGCCGCCTACGTCAACGCCATCCAAGCAATCAGCGCCGGCCGCCGTGCCGAGAGCCCGGAGGCGTCGGACGGCATTTCCATCAAGCTCAGCGCGCTGTTCAGCCGCTATGAGGTGCTGCAGCGCGACCGCGTGTTCGCCGAGCTGCTGCCGCGTGTGTGGCAGCTCATCGAGCTGGCCGCTGCCGCCAACATCAACCTGACCATCGACGCCGAAGAGGTGGACCGGCTGGAGCTGTCGCTGGACGTGCTGGACGCGCTGGCCGCCCGCATCGCGGCCGTCTACCCGCAGTGGCGCGGCTTCGGGCTGGCCGTGCAGGCCTACCAGACCCGTGCGCTGGCAGTCATCGACGAGGTCGCGGCCATCGCCCGCAAGCATGGCCTGCGCTTCATGGTGCGGCTCGTCAAGGGCGCCTACTGGGACGGCGAGATCAAGCGCGCCCAGGAGCTGGGCCTGGCCGCCTACCCCGTGTTCACGCACAAGCAGCACACCGACGTCAGCTACCTGGCCTGCGCCCGCGCGCTGATCGGCCACCAGGACGTCATCTACCCGCAGTTCGCCAGCCACAACGCCGGCACCATCGCCGCCATCGTGCAGATGGCCCGCGCCACCGGCGCGCCGTTCGAGATGCAGCGCCTGCACGGCATGGGCGAAGGTGTGTATCGCGAGGTGCTGAAGGACGGCAGCATCCCCTGCCGCGTCTACGCCCCCGTAGGCGAGCACCGCGACCTGCTGGCGTATCTCGTGCGTCGGCTGCTGGAGAACGGCGCGAACTCGTCGTTCGTGCACCAGCTGGCCGACCCGACCGTGCAGGTGCCGGAGCTGCTCGGCTCGCCGCTGCTGGAGATTCGCGCCGCGTCGGCGCTGCCGCTGCCGCCCGCGCTCTACCTGGACGCCGACGGCCGCGGCCGCGCCAACTCCATGGGGGCCGACCTCACCGCGCCGGCCCAGCGGCTGCCGCTGCAGACGGCGCTGGACACCGTCAAACTAGAGCCGGTACCCGAGGCCGGTGCCGCCGACGTGGACGCCGCCATGCAGCGCCTGCAGGCCGGCTTCGTCGGGTGGAACAACACCCCCGTCGCGCAGCGCGCCGCCACGCTGCGCCGCGCCGCCGACGCGCTGGACGCCCGGCTGCCCGAGTTCTGCGCGCTGCTGGTCAAGGAGGCGTTCAAGACCCAGGCCGACTGCGTCGCCGAGGTGCGCGAGGCCGTGGACTTCCTGCGTTACTACGCGGATCAAGCGGAGGCCGAACCGGGCCTGATGCATGGCCGCGGCGTTTTCGTCTGCATCAGCCCGTGGAACTTCCCGCTCGCCATCTTCGCGGGCCAGGTGGTCGCCGCCCTCGTGGCCGGCAACGCGGTGGCCGCCAAGCCCGCCGAGCAGACGCCGTTCGTGGCGCTGAAGATGGTCGAGCTGCTGCACGCGGCCGGCGTGCCGGCCGATGCGCTGGCGCTGCTGCACGGCCCGGGCGAAACCGTCGGCGCCGGCCTGGTGGCCCACGCCTTCACGGCGGGCGTCTGCTTCACGGGCTCCACCGCCGTCGCGCAGATCATCAACAAGGCGCTGGCGGCCAAGTCGCTGCCGGTGCCGCTGATCGCCGAGACCGGCGGCCTGAACGCGATGGTGGTCGACTCCACCGCGCTGCCCGAGCAGGTCATCGATGCCGTCGTGCAAAGCGCCTTCCGCTCCGCCGGCCAGCGTTGCTCTGCGCTGCGCCTGCTGTGCGTGCAGGACAGCATCGCCGACGGCATCATCGAGATGCTCAAGGGCGCGCTGCAACAGCTGTGGGTGGGCCGGCCTGAGCAGTTGGCGACCGACGTCGGCCCCGTCATCGACGACGAGGCCCACGCCAACATCGCCCGGCATGTGGAACGCCTGAAGCGCGAAGCCCGGCTCATCGCCGAGTCGCCCATCCACGACGCGCTGCCGCGCCAGATCCGCCCCGTCGCGTTCGAGATCGCCCGCGTGGCTGAGCTGGGCGAGGAAATCTTCGGCCCCGTGCTGCACGTGGTGCGCTTCAGCGGCACGGTGGACGACGTCATCGCCGACATCAACGCCCTGGGCTACGGCCTCACGCTGGGCATCCAGACCCGCATCGACAGCCGCGCCCAGCGCCTGGCCGACGCGGCGCGCATCGGCAACGTCTACGTGAACCGCAACATCATCGGCGCGGTGGTGGGCGTGCAACCGTTCGGCGGCGAGGGCCTGTCCGGCACCGGCCCCAAGGCGGGCGGGCCCGACTACCTGCGCCGCTTCACCACCGAGCCGGCGCTCGACGCGCCCGCCCTGACGCTGAATCTGGACGGTTCCTCCGGCGCCGTCGCGCTGGGCACGGACGCCGGCTGGCGCGACACCCCGCTGGCGGACCGCATCGCCACGCTGCGCCGGGGTGCCGACGCGCTCGACGCACCGGCCGCACAGGCGCTGCGCGGCTTGTTCACGGCCGCGCAGTCCTTGTTCGCCGACGCCGTGCTGCCCGGCCCCACCGGCGAGAGCAACACGCTGCGCCACCACGCCCGGGGTGCCTTCGCCGTGCTGGGCCGCGGTGACGCGGGCCTCGCGGCCGTCGTCAGCGCGCTGCTGGCCGGCAACAGCGTGGTCTGGATGGGCGGCGACGAGCGCTCGGCCCAGGCGCTGCTGCACGCCGGCCTGCCCACCCAGGCGCTGACGCTGCTGGCCGACTCCGCCACGGCCAGCATCCTGGCCGCCCCGCAGCTCGCCGGCGTGGCGCTGGCGTCGTCAGACGCCGCCGTGGCCCACCGCCTTGCGCAGCGCCTGGCCGCCCGGCCCGGGGCCATCGTGCCGCAGGTGGTGTCCGCCGGCCATGTGCGCCAGCTCTACCGTTTCGCGGCGGAGCAGACGCTGACCGTCAACACGGCGGCGGCCGGCGGCAACGCGGCGCTGCTGGCGGGCGGGCACTGACGCCGCCCGGCAAGCTGGCGCGTCAGTAGAAGCCCTCGCGCCGCCGGTAGCGCTCGGCGCGCTCGCTGTCGTAGCGCGCCGCGTCGAAAGCCTCGCCCTGGATGGCGCGGTGCACCTCACCGCCGGTGGGCATGCTGGCGGGGTCGATGAAGCGCGCCGCGTCCCAGAACTGCGAGCGCAGGAAGGCCTTGGAGCACTGCGTGTAGGCCTCTTCGATGTCGATGAGCAGGCCCAGCTTGGGCGTGCGGCCTTCAAGCGCGCACGGCGCCAGTAACGCGGCATCCGTCGTGATCACGGCCCGGCCGTTGACGCGGAAGGTGTCGGTCACGCCGGGCACGATGAAGATCAAGCCAACCTGCGGGTTGGCCAGCAGGTTGCGCAGCGTGTCCGCGATCCGGTTGCCGGGCCGCTCCGGCAGCAACAGTGTTCGGTCGTCCAGGATGCGCACGAAGCCCGCCGGGTCGCCGCGCGGGCTCACGTCACAGCGGCCATCAGCGTCGCTGGTGGCGACGCAGACGAGCGGCGAACGCTCGATGAACACACGCGTCGCGGCATTCAACCGGTCGGTGATCTTGGCGCAGGTCAGCGGCAAGGGCTCGCCGATGAGTTCGCGCAACTGTGCTTCGGTGTGGATGAGGTTGGCGGTGAGTCGGTGGGCGATGGTCATCGGGTGATACGGTGACGGTGAAGGACCAATGGCGGTTGGGGGTCTACTTGCATCCGCCCAACACCTTGCGGATCTCCTGAACAAAGCGCTCTGCATCCTTGGCAGCTTCCGCGTCACCTGTGGGGTGACTGACTCGCAGCTTCACGAAGTTGTTCTTCAGCCCAGTGACATAGGTGTAGGACGTGATCGTTCCGGCGTCCAGCACCATGTCGTAACCACGCCAGATGAACTGCGGACCGCAACCGGGGTAGCGCGTGACTTGCTCCGAAGCGCCAGTCAGCGTGACCGAGCGGGCTTGACCGATGGCAGCCATCTGCTGCACTTCGCCGATGACCTGGTTGAAGTGGCGCCGCACGATTGGCGCTTCGGTACCGTCAGGGACCGTCTTGGCACCCGCCGTGTAGATGTAGACCGCTCCACGCGTCGGGCCATTGCGCTGCCAGGCGTAGTTGACGCCCAACTCTTTCTGTGGAAATTCCTTCTTCCCGACGAAGGTCAGTCCGGCCACTGCGTCAGGCAAGCTGACACCGAGCGCAGGCTCGAAGGTGGCAGCGCGGACTGCTGTGGCGGCGAGGACAAGGACCAGGACAGGCAGGTTGGGGCGCATGGCGATGGGTGGCAGGTGTGTGCTCGTAACAGAGGCTGGCATGCTCAGCGCGGCAAGCGGGCGGCGTCCGTCAGCTTGAAGCCCCTGGCGTTGCCCAACACCCCATCGCCGACGGGCCGTGACTGGCCGGTACGAGACTGTCCAGACGGGGGATGGTCTCTCGCGGTGCTGACGTCATGTTCGGGCGGCCGCAGGGTACCTGCATCCTAGTCCAGCAAGCTGACCCGCCGTCGCGCCCCTGCCTCCTGAAGACGGCCCCACACTCAGCCGCGCACGACCGGCCGCCTGACCGCGCGGATCTTGCCCGTGCCGCCGCCGCCGGCGTAGAACAGCTCGGCGCCGTCGGACTCGAGGCCGCTGACGTTCACGCCTTCCGGCATCTGCAGCTGCTCCAGCACGGCGCCGCTGGCGGGGTCGATGCGGCGGATGTCGCTCGCGTCGCCCTCCCAGGTGCCATGCCACAGCTCGCCGTCGACCCAGGTCACGCCGGTCACGAAGCGGTCGGACTGGAGAGTGCGCTGGATGGCGCCGGTAGCCGGGTCGATCTGGTGGATGCGGCGCTCGCGGTACTCGCCCACCCACAGACTGCCCTCGGCCCAGGCCAGGCCCGAGTCGCCACCGTGGCCCGGCGCGGGGATGGACGACACGATCTCGCCGCTGGCCGGGTCTATCTTGTCGATGCGGGTCTCGGCGATCTGCCACAGATAGCGGCCGTCGAAGGTGGTGCCGGCGTCGGCGGCACGGTCGAGGCGACGCACCACCTCGCCGCTGTCGGGCGCAAAAGCCAGCAGCGCGGGGCCGGTAGCGGCCCAGACGCGTTGGCCGTCGTGCGTGACGCCGTGGATGGCGGGTTGGCCTTCGAAGGGGCCGTACTCGCGAACGATGTCGGCAGGCTGGGGACGGGTGGTCATGGGGTCTCCTGGCGGAGCGCCGGGGTTGGCGCCTGACCGTCAATCTACGCAGAAGGCGGCGCTGTGGGGAGTAACAAGATCGTCGTGAATCCGGTCAGCGGTGGCGCCAGCCAGCGGCGGGTGCGTGTCTGGCCCACGGCGCGCGCACGGCCCTCGGCCGCCAGCGCGGCCAGCTCGCGCTGCACCTGGCGCTGGCTGCGCCCCAACGCCAGGGCCAGCGCGGAGGTGGACCAGGCCGCACCGTCGGCCAGCAAGGCCAACAGCTCGCCGGAGTCGCCTTCAAGCGGCGGCGCCAGCAGGGTCACCGCGCCACCCAACACCGGCTGCAGCGCATAGCCGCGCCGCGTGGCACTCAGCGTGGCCATGCCGGCCAGCAGGGCGCGCAGCCGGCCGATCTCCACGCGCAGCCGAGCACGGTGCGTGTCGTCGGGTTCACGCAGTCCAAACGCCCGGGCGATCAGATCGTCACGGCCCGCCTCGCCCGGCCAGGCCTCGGCCAGCAGCCGCGACAGCGTGAACAAGACGGGCCGGCTGGCCAGGGGCAGCCAGCGGCCGCCGGCGTGCACGCCATGACGGCAGGCATCCACCACGAACGTGCCAGCCTCGCGCAGCGCGGCCACGTCGGCCAGGCGCAACGGCTCGCCGCGCCCGTCGGGGCCGAGCCGGCGCGCGGCCGGCTGGCCCAGCACAGCACCGGTGTGCGCCACCTCGGCTTGAAGGGCCGGGATGCCGCAACGCCCTGCCGCTTGGTGAGCAGACCGCAGGGCCGTCTCTGCATCGGCCACCCGCAGCGAGCGCAGTGCCAGCTCGGCTCGCGCGAGCGCCGCGATGGCCGCCGGCAGCGCCGGCAGCCCGTGCGTCGGTACCTCGCCGAGCAAGCGCGTCGCGTCTTCCAGCCGGCCCAGCAGCAGCGCGCGCCGCACAGCAATCAGCTGCGCCTGCAGTGCGTTGCCGTGGTCGCCCCGCGCCGCCAGTGTGGCGTGGGCCGATGCCAGCGTGCGCGGCGGCGCGGTGAAGTCGCGCAAGGCCAGCGCCACCTCTGCCTCGGCCACCACGCAGCGCGCCCGTGCCAGCTCCTCACGGGGGCCGAAGGCGCGCGCCGCCTGGCGCAGCAGCTCGCGTGCCCTGGGCAGCTCGCCCAGCTGCGCCATGGCGATGCCGCGCAGCGCCAGCGCCGGCGGGTCATCGCGCAGGGCGACGCGCTGCAGAGCCTGCAAGGCATCGCCCGCAGCCAGCGCGCGCGCGGCGGAGGAGATCAACGCATCCATCCCCAAAGGCTACCTTGTGGGCTTCCCGCGCCTGGGCCACCATGCGGCGACGCGCCTGCGGTCGGGCGCACAGGGAGAGCGACATGTTCCCGTGGTTCTGGCTCTGGGCGCCCCAGGTGCGCCTGCCCTTCAGTGGCGACGTGGCGCAAGACATCGAGCCGCGCGTGGACTGGTTCTTCAATGCCATCAAGCCCCAGGCGGGCGATGCGCGCATCGAGCGCCAGGCCTTCGATGTCGCCAGCTACGGCGATCAGCTGGGCACCATCACCGAGTTGCTGCTGGCCTGGGCCGAGCGCCTGCCCGCCGAAGACCAGGCCAGCTCTGCCCCGCTGCAGGAGCTGCGCGCCATCCACAAGCGCATCGCGGCGATCAAGACGGCGGAACACGCCCGGCGCGGCTGAGGCTGCCGCCCGCATCGCGCCAGCGCTCCCAGGCCACGCCCGCGGTGGCAGCAAAGAGGGCGCTGGCCGGCAGCATGTCGAACGGCGAGCCCGCAAGACAATTGACCGCGATGACTGCCGACCCCACGCCGCCCGCCGCCGACCCCATGCCCCTGCCGCCCCCGCAGCCAGACTTCGATGCCTGCTGCGGCAACGGCTGCGATCCCTGCATCTTCGACCTGCACGACCTGGCGATGGACGAGTACCGCAGCGCGCTGCGGGCGTGGCGAGCGCGGCATCCGGAGGTAGGCGCGTAGCGCCTATAAACAGGATGCCAGGCTAGATCTTGTGCGTCGGGTTGCGGCCGCGCAGGGGCTCGTAGCGCTCACCCTGGCGGCGCAGCACCAGCGTCTCCCGAATCTTGTTGACCCGGGCGGCACCGTTGCGGGCATCGATGCCGGCGTCGCGCCCGACGAAGTGGACGATAAGGTCCGCCTCCTCGCGGCCCGGTGCCGTGGCGAGCTGCCAGCGGCCGCTGATGTCGAAGCAGAGCTTGGGATCGTGCGGCCCAGGCAGCGTGGCCCGGGCGCCCTTCAGCCACGCGCTGCATTCCGGCGTGGCGTTCACGGAGGTCGAGCCCGTCATCAGGTGCAGGATCTGCCGGGCGCCATCGTTCGCAACGGCAAATAGCGTCAGCCACTCACCGCAGAAACCCTGCCAGCATTCGTCGTTCTCGACAGCCAGCCCGACGCGGCCGCCGCCCAGTTCCACGCGATGCAGGCGCCCCGGCTTGCCGAAGAAGCCGGTCCAGCCCGCCGACGGTGTGGCGTGCGACGCGGCCCAGCGCCCGCCACGTTGCGTGAACACATAGACCCCCAGGTTGGCCGGCGCGCCGTGGCTCTCGTTGGGTTGGCCGCCATCGAGGAGCCGCACACCGCTGACGACCAGCGCGCGATGGCTGGCATCCAGCGCCAGCACCAATTGGGGCACGACGGTGACCTGCTGCGGCGAACCATCGGCACCGGTGGCAAGGATCGTCGTGACCTGCCCTGGCTGCCACCCCGTGAAAGCCTCGCGCATGAGTGCCTCGGGGCTGTCGTCGGGTGCGTCGGCCGCCCCAGCCAGCGAGGCCGACAGCAGCAGCAAAACGTAAGCCAGCAGGTATTTCATAGGTGGCCACAATATGCCCTGGCGGTGACTCGTTAGCATGTGCCGATTCACCCCACGGGCTGCCATCATGTGCCGCAACATCCGCACCCTGTTCAACTTCGAGCCGCCGGCCACCGAGGTGGAGATCCGCGACGCGGCACTGCAGTTCGTGCGCAAGTTGAGCGGTTTCAACGTGCCGTCCAAGGCCAATGCGGCGGCGTTCGACCAGGCGGTGGCCGCCATCGCCGACGAAGCCCGGGCGCTGATCGCGGCGCTGACAACCACGGCCGAACCCAGGAACCGCGAGGTCGAGGCGGCCAGGGCCCGCGAGCGGTCGGCCGAGCGCTTCGGTCGTGCGGTGAAATGACCCGCGGCTGACGCACAATCGCCGCGCCTCGACTCCGCCTTCTGCCATGCGCCTGAAGTTCGCCCTGTCCATCGTCGCCCTGCTGCTGCTCGTCGCGGCCTGGTTTGTGTTCGCCTGGCATTGGAGTTATTCGGAGGGCGAGCGGGCCGGCTGGGTGCAGAAGCTGTCGCGCAAGGGCTGGGTCTGCAAGACCTGGGAGGGCGAGCAGGCGCTGGTGTCGCTGCCGGGCACGGCCACGGTCGAGAAGTTCCAGTTCACCGTGCACGACGAGGCCACCGCCGCAGCCATCTACAAGGTCATGGGCAAGCGCGTGAACCTGCATTACGAAGAGAAGGTGGGCCTGCCAAGCTCCTGCTTCGGCGAGACCCGCCACTTCGTCACCGGCGTGACCGTGGTGGACGAGATCTCGTTGTCGCCGGGCGTCGTGGTGCCGCAACCGGCCGCCGCGGCGTCGCCCGCCAGCGCCGTGGCGCCCTGAGCATCGAGCTCCGCCGCGCGACGTTGACGAAACCAGGGGTACGACGCCCCGGTCAAGCACCCAGGCTGCCCGAGGCCACCTGATACACCACCTCATGGGCCTCCCAGGGCAGCGGCACTTCCCAGCGGTGCAGCATGCGCGCCAGGTCTTGCTGCCTCAGCGAGCTGTCGCGGCGGGCGTTGCGCCGGAACAGCGTGTCGCTCGGCACCTCGAGATAGACGAGGCGCACCTGGGCGTCATAGGCATAGAGCAGGTCCAGCGTCTTGCCGCGCATCTGCTCGCTCGCGCCATCACGTGCCACAAGGCTCAAGGCAGTTCAGCCGAGGCTGTTCTGGTCGCGGTCGACGACACCATCCTTGTGATGCGCGAGTGGCTCTACACGGCCATGACCCTAGGTCGCGAGCGTGTCCTGCTCGCCGGCGGCCCGGAGGACGTAGCCAGCGCCATCGAGCGCAGAACAGCCTGCACTACGAGCCTTGCGCTGCAAGCGCGCCGTCAAGACCAGCCCCTACTCTCCGACTGCTCGGCAGCGTGGCTCGTTGATTTCCCAACGCCAACGCATAGAAGCCGCAGGGAGCGTCCATGGCACTCGTCACCTATATCCTCGGGGACTGCCCGGGCTGCAATGCGCAGAACACCTTTGGCAATGTCGACGTCTACGGCGACTACGTCTACAGGGGTTGCAAACGCTGTCGCTACAACGAGCACGTTGACTTGCCGCCGCTTCACAAGAAGGTCCTCTACCTGGACCAGTTCTTCTTCAGTCACGCGTTCCGCGGTGGTGATGCGCGCTTTGTAGCGGCCGCCGAGCGCATTGCGCGGTTGGCCTCGCTGCAGTTATTGGTGGCCCCGTTCTCCTCGATTCACGAGGACGAGACCCACCAGTGGGAGAAGCGTGACGCGCTCTTCAGGTTCATCAAGGCAACAGCGCGAGGACATGAGTTCGACGCTGCCTACGAAGTAGAGCAGGCACAGATGGTCAAGTCGTTCCAAGCGTGGCTTGCAGGCAAGCCAGCGGAGTACGAGTTGGACCCAGCCGATGCCCTCGAGGACGATGTGCGCCACTGGGACAGCTACATGCGCATCGACGTTGGCCGCTACATGGGCAACATCGAGCTAATCCGGGACCTGAAGAAGCAGTCCATTGAGGGTCTGGTCAATCTGTTCGAGGGCTGGCGGAAGCTGCAGACCCCCGTCGAAGACGACCTGCAAGCTGAGTATCAGGTGGCGGGCAAAGCCTACATGGACTTCTACTTGGAGTTCGCGTTGCGTGTCGCCGGCGGCGACTACACGGCCATGTTTGACGCACCCATCATCTCGCAGGTGGTCCAAACGATGCTCCACGCAATTCCCGAAGCAGTACCCCAGGACCAGAAGCTACGCAAGTGCGCACAGTTCCTCGTCTCCGACCACTTTAAGGAGATGCCCTACCAGTGGCTCAACGCACACATGCTGGCAACCCTCAAACTGCTGGTCAAGAACGGCGCCTATGCCAACCGGGACCGCGCGCTCCAACGGTTGTCCGGCGTGTTTTACGACGTAAAGCACATCGCGACGTACGCGCCATACGTGGATGCATTCGTGATGGACCAACCCATGGCCGACCTCGTGTCTCGCCCAACTGTGCGGCTTGAGGAACGCTATGGGACGAAGGTCTTCAGCCTGAACAACTGGGATGACTTTCTTGCCTGGTTGGACCAGCTGGAAGGTGCGATGAGCGCGGAACATCGAGAAGGCTTACGCGTTGCCTACCCGACCAGAGGATGAGCAACCGGTCGGTGGGCCCTTGTTTCTAGACTCGCGGCATACCCCGTCCAGAGACGGCTACACATGTTCGAATGGCTGAACATTACGAAGTCTGCAGTAGCTGCGCAGCCAGCACCGGCACCCTCCAAGCCGGAGCGTGGCCTTAGAGCGGTCGACGGCTTAGAGGGCTGCGATGCAGCGGCGCACGATCAGCTCCGGGGGCAAGCGGTGGACGAACGAAGGGCACGCAATCTATGGATGGCCTCAGCGCGACGCAAGCCCCGCGTGTCAGCCTGACAACGACGCCATGACGGTACCCGTCAGCGCAGCCCGGTCCTCGACAGCTCCTTGAACCGCAACAGCGCGCGCCGACCCCAGGGCGCCGGCGGTGGTGCGCTACCTCCCGCCGGCCTCGCTCGCGGCGCGGTCACGATGCAGGAGCAACGCCAAGCGACACTAGTGCCATGGCTTCGCTGTTCCAACCGCTGGTGTCGCGCTTCGAGCGCCTGGTCGACCCCTATCCAGA
>JACCDS012101793.1_pt1 | contig 20016 bp, 17 predicted proteins | sample 7446441 | NCBI WGS metagenome assembly JACCDS01 (sample SAMN15323445, study PRJNA562643) | freshwater metagenome | isolation source: river surface water | place: USA:Blue River Watershed | collected 2017-08-17
GCCCTTGGAACACATGCCCCTGCTCATCGCGTAATCCATTAAAACGACAGGCAAACCCCGAAAGCAGCAGGTGCATCCCTCGGCCCAGATTGGCGCGTGGCGTCCGGAGCATGAGATGAAAGTGATTCGGCATGATGGCATATGTATAGACATGCCAGCCTGCCCTGAGCGCGACCTCGTGAATGGAGGTCAAGAATGACCCGGACGCCCCGACGTCATCAAAGATCTTCTGACGATAGTTGCCGCGGGAGTAGACATGGAAGATTGCGTCCGGACTTTCCTGCCGAAGTTTGCGAGCCATCGGCAGATGCTCGTCGCCGTTATCGGCAGCTCAATCGCCGCCACTACCTGACCAGGTCACCTTGTTATCTGATGGGGTCAGACCCCCTTAATAGGGTCAGACCCCATTAAGGGGGTCTGACCCCGTTGAGTGGCCTCGCGGCCATGGGACAGGGGTGATATCATGGAGGGAACACGTCCGACATGATGCACTACTTCTCCTATCAGGATTACGAACATCGGGATTATCCCGCGGAACAGCTGCCGCCCGATTGGGCCAGCCGCGAGCAACACGTCGAGAAGCACCAATGGCTCGCCCTCCAAGCCCATCCAATCAAAGAAACGATCCGGGTCTTCGAGACCGAGTACCAGAAATACCCAAACGCCGCGCAGTATCTGGACCCCCTCCGCCGACTCATGCTGGTCGCGTATGGGGCGCATCCCTTGTTCGGAGCGCACGCGGCCCTGCGCCTCACCGGATTCATCCGCCTCTCCCACCACCACGAGCGCGAGTTTGAAGCCACGGCCCTGGCCTCCGACACCTTCGCCCGCTACGGCTTCGCCGTGGAAGAAGCCATCCTCTGCGCCCAGCACGCCGCCGAATGCGCCGAACTCGCCGGCAAGCCTGCATCAATCATCAACGCCTGGCGGAACCGTGCCGAGCAGCTGCACGCCCATCGGGAATCGCTAAGCCCACGCCTAACCAGGCCTGACCCTATTAAGGGGGTCTGACCCCGTTGTTGGTGCGCTTAGCGCTGCGGGACGCGGCGGAGCTTGCTGACGTCGTGTCCTGTCTGGGACAGCAGACCAACGAGTTCCTGATATCGCTTTTCCGGAAGGGCCTTGGAGCGAGCCATGATCCAGGCGTAGCCACGGTCCGGCACGCCGATGATCGTCGTCTCGCAGGTATCGTCTAGGTAGACGATGAGGTAGGCGGACTTGAACGGCCAAAGGAACTGCATCCTGACCACCTGAGCCGCACGCAGGCCTACCCCGACGCCAGCCACTCGACTCAGAGGCTTTCTTTCCAGCCATTTTAGGCTGATTCCTTGGGATTCTCGCGACCTTGGCGCTGCCGATTCGGGCCTTCATACCCTTGGTAGCCCGGTCAACCTGCCGCTTCGTTTTTTGTGGTTCGCCATACATGCGGGCGGCAGTCCAGCGCTGCAGCCCCACGGGGCTTCCCCTTCTGCTAATGATAATGTCGGCCATCTTACCTCTGGCCCTGGAGTTTAGTTTCTCGTCGGGCGTAGACGGGGTACCTGATCGTGCTTTCAGCCTCTTAGTTTGGGGCTTCATGGCTTTAGCCCCGTGTCAACATGCCCACCGCGACGACGCGTCGTGGCATGTGGCTCCTGCCTCCGGCTACCTAGCCAAAAGAACAGGGGCCACTGCGTGGCCCCTTAGGTCAGTACTCCTCGAAGGATTTACTTACGCGGGCCGTTACCGCGACCGCCGCCGGACGGATTGCCGGTGGTGCTCGGGTAGTTGCCGCCGTTGCCTTGTTTGGACATGTTATGCTCCTTTCTATGGTTGGAGGTTAAGTGATCAGCCTTACGCCCCACGGCCGTGGCGGCCGAAGCGGGCGAAGCGGGCGAGGAGAAGTTTCCGGGCGACGGGGTCCCAGTCTAAGTAGACCGACATGCAAGAATGGTGGTGCGGGAACGACACGATTAGAGCCCTCGAACTTCGGCCCAGTCCCTGAAGACGTGCACCGGGTCGCAGAGGCTTCGCATGGACGACATGCCATAGGATCCTTGATAGCCGTTTGAGACGAGCAGGCCATGGACGCGGAGATTATGCTTCTGCTTAGCTTCAGTGAGGATCTCCTGGGTATGCGTCGGAACTTCGAATTCGCCATCGGAGACCATAATGATGTCCGCGCGCTTCCACTTGGCCTCCTTGAGCTTGCTCGTCGCGGCACTGATAGGCCCCGAGACGTCGGTCCCCCCGTGGAAGGACATGCAAAGGAACGCGCAGAGGCTTTCGATGCCGGCCGGACTGAGATCAAGGTCGTGTTCAACGACGTTTCCTCTCCCGCTGAAGGCGTAAAGGAGGCACTCGCGATTCTCGGCATGCGCCAGTCGCATGGCCTCCAACGTGATGGCCTTGGCCACGGTCTCAGGCACCCCATGCATGGAACCAGAGGTATCCAGGCACACCATGATCGGACCACGCTCCAGTTTCTTACGGACAACCTGCTCTTCCATCACTTGTTCTTCGGAAATCTTGCGACGCTGCGAGAGGCCCTTGATCTGATAGCAGGCCAGAGAGCGCTCGATGAACTTCGCCTTCCAGAGCTTGCGAAAGACCGGATGCAGGTAGAGCGAACCCTCCATCGGCAGCATCCGCGGGATGTCGTCGGACTTATGGATTCCATCCGTGTGGGTACGCGCATCCGGGGCCTCGATCCATTGGAGTTCTTCGCGAACCCGGGATACCTTTGCCATGATGCGCTCCTCCGGGCCTAGCTCCTTCTCCGACGATTTCGCGCGGCCAAGGGCCTTGGCGATTTCGGAGATTTGCGGGAGGGACTTGAGGAGCTTGTGCATCTGCTCGACCTTCGCCCAGCCGACGTGCTTCAGGATTCCGCGAGAGAGATCCCAGCCGAAGGAAGCCTCGGACTGCAGCCCATCGAAAACATCGGCCAACGAAGTCCACCCGCCGAGCTGCTCGCCCCAGGCGGCTTCCATCTTGGCCGTAGCCCAGCCAGGGAGTTGAGCCTCAAGCTGCGAACGAATCCCTTTTTGTTTCGCTTTGATCTCCTCCGGCGCGAGCTCCAGCGACGCCGCCTTCTTCGGCTTTTTCACCATTTTCTCTTTATCCACTGCATCCGCCTCCGGTTCGGCCTTGGCCGCGTCGGCAAGCTTCTGGCGTTCGGCCTGCAACCAGTCCTCCAGTTCATCGGCAGCCTGCGAATCCCAATCGGAACGCAGTCCATCGGCAATCTGCAGCAGGTTCCGGACGACGGCATCGGCCACCTCTTTGTTGCCCTTCGTGAAGCGAAGCATCCCGCGAGGGAAGGACTTGTGGATTGCCTGCCCAATAGGGCCTGCCGGCCAAATGCCCTGGCCGATAGGCATGGCGCCCTTGAGTAGCGCGTCGCGCCAGGAGGCCGCCCCTTCAATGGTCTGTCGAAGCCCGTCGACGCGGCATTCGACGGCAGCGGTCACCAAAGCCGGTGGCAGGCGGCCCAGAAGCGCCGCGCTGTCAAGGTCGAGACTCTGCAGGGACGTGCTCATGCCTGCGGATCGGTGAGCTTTTCGGGGTCGATGGTCGTCAGCAGTTTGTCGTAGCCAGCGATGACGTCTTGAAGGGCGTGCTGGAACTTTTCGAGTTCCTCCAGATTGCCCTTCAGGCCGGCCAAGTGGCTCTCCTGGTATTCCTTGGGCGCCCACGGGGAGGCGTCCATCGAAAGCGCAAGCGTCTCGACCTGGTGCGAGATCTCTGTGCTCTTACCCTTAAGCTTGGACAAGACTTCCGCCGCGCTCGCCTTAAACCTTTCTCGCTGCTCCACGGTGTAAATACCGTCCTCGAACTTTGGCTTAAGCTGTCTCGTGGTCTCTTTGCCGCCGTAGACACTCTCAAAGTGCTGGTTCAGCTCGACCCAATTGTTGTTAACGTAAATCTGCTTACCAGACCTGTAATGGTCCTGATGCTGATATTCCTGCAAGAGTTTCGCGCAGACTTCATCCTTGCTGTAGAGAAGCCCGTTGTTGTCGTCGCTAGAAGTGTAGGCATATCCCTTAATGTTGGCCTTGGTGGACTCCGTGCCATTCGCAGCCAAGTAGATGAGTTTCCCCTTCGCGTCCTTCTTCTGGATCTTGGCTTTGGCGACGTAAGCTTTCTCCTCGGCATCAACCAAGGCGCGCAGGCCGGCAAGGTTGTGCTGCTGCTTATCGATGCGGCTGTCGAGCCACTCGGCTAGCTTCTCGGCCTGGTCGGTGGTGAAATCGTCCCAGGCGCAATGGCGCACGACCCAAGCGTCGGAGAGGCTGGTCGTGGCCCGACCGGAAGTGTAAGCGGCCACCTGCAGCAAGCGTTTGATCTTACCTAGGCGACGATCCGAGAGTTTGATGCCTTTGCCCTGGCACCACTCACGCAGCTCGACCAAGAGTTCGATGACCGGGGCTTCGACCGGCAAGGCCTTGGCGGCCTTCGCCACAGCTTCGAGGTCTGCCTTGGCGAGACGAAGCTCAGCCGCAGGCTCAACGTACTCCGTGGTGTTCTGCAGGAAGAGGGCCAGCTGGCCCTCGTCTGCGAGGCGGTCGACGCGCATGCGGATGATGAAGCGGTCGTAGAGGGCCTCGAGCTCGGCCTCCTTGGGCATTTCGTTGCTGGCGCCGACGACGCAGCGCAGCGGCACCTTGATACGCTCGTTGCCCGTGTCGAACTCGCGTTCGTTGAGGATGGTCAGCATCGAGTTCAGAATCGCGCTGTTGGCCTTGAAGGTCTCGTCGATGAAGGCGACCCCGGCGCCAGGCATGTAGCGATCGTAGACGCGGCGGAAGATATCCTGCTCCAGGCCCTTGAGGGAGACCGGGCCAAAGACCTCCTCGGGCATGCTGAACTTGGTCAACAGGCACTCGAAATACTTGATATCGTCGGCGAAGCAGTCCTTCAGCCGCCGCGCGAGCAGGCTCTTGGCGGTACCGGGAGGCCCGAAAAGAATGGCGTTCTCGCCGGCGACGGCGGCGAGCAGCAGCATACGGGCGTGGTCACGGCGACCGATGAGGCCGCCTTCGAGGTGGGCGGAGAGTTGCTTGAGCTTTTCGTTGAGTTTCATGGAGGCGCTGGGTTGGGGGCTTCTGGTTGGAAATTGTATTTTGCGGGATACGCGGCAATCCCTCTCGTTCTATTTCCTTGTTAAATAATCGACCCTTTAGGGGACACCCTACGGCCGGAGGTCGACCCTTCGCATTTACGAGGCATATCTCGGCGCGGACTTAGGTGGGGCGGGGCCGGCCAACCGTCTGGGCGACCTCTGGTAATGACTTTACGCCCAGCATCGAATCGATTGCTATCCGTCGCGTGACCCCAAGCCCCTCCAACGCTCCGGCCCTCGACCCCAACTGGCGAGAGATGACGTTGCCGCATTACCTGAAGGCGCTGCGCTCGGAACTCCAGGAGGTCTGGACCAAAGACGCCGCGACTCCGAAGGCTGATGTCGAGAAATACGAGAAGGTCCGCAAGGGGAAGAAGGGCGCGGGGGCCAATGTCTCCGACGCGAAGAAATTCCTGGAGGACTCCGTGGGCGTGATCGTTCGTTTGTTGCGCCGCGAAGTGGTCGAGGGCAAAGAGGCCAAGGTCCTCGGGGACGCCAGCCAGGTGGCTCTGGCTATCAAGAACGAAGAAGAGCTGCTCCGGCTGATCGCGCCCGATTTCTCGGTCAACCCCAGCGGACGGTGGCCTGGTCCGGTCGGCTATCGCTCGGCCGTCAACCACCTCATCGCCGTAAGCATCCGCGTGCACTCGATGTACCCGGATACGAAGTTCGAGGTGATCCTCCGTGCGTCCATCCGCCGGATCCTCGTACCGGCGTTGGCCCATAACCTGACGTTCCTGCGCCGCAGCGCCCCGGCCACCTTCAATTATCTGCTCAAGGAAGAGGATGGTCTCGAGCGGCTATGTGGCGGCAAGGACATCCCCAAGCCCGCCCCCGGCAAGCTGCCCGAAGAAGAGTTCGGAGCCGCCGAAGCCTGGATTCGCCTGCTGAACGCCAGCCTGCATTTCGCACGAAAGTCCGTCGTAAATACCGGTGAGCTGTTCGCGGAGATTAAACGGCTGACGCTGGAGCATGAGGTCAACCCTGCCGGCAGCGCTTTATGGAATGAGCTCAGCCTCATCGCCTCGGGTGACCTCTCGATCGACGAGCTGCTGGTTTCACGAGTGACGACCGACCTACAGGACAAACTGGGCGCGGCCCCGCCCCGTCCGATCGTCTTCTGCGCCCGGGCCCGTTTCGGGCTGCTCCGGTACTCGTATGCGATGTCCGACGAGCGCGAGCTGGTAGCTAGTGCCCCGAGCAAAGCGCTCGACGACGCGACGACCTTCCTGAACGCCCTCCTGAGCACCACGGACAAAAAAGGGAAACTAGCCGACGAGGCCTGTATCCGCGCGTTCGGCTGGGCGTATCTCTGGTCCCGCCATCTGCTGCTCGGCCGAGCCGAGGACAAGCGCATGGACTCGCCGGAGTTCAAGGCCTCACAGGATAAGGCAGGGTTGCTGCTGGAAGACCTGCTCTACCAGGTGTATCGGCACGCCGAGAAACCCGAGTACCGACAGCTGGCGCTCCGCTACATGACCGGCTTCCTAACCAATCCGCGCTTTGTGAGGCCAAAATCGCTGCGCGGCGACAACCACGCCAAGGCCAAAGTTTACATCAAAGCCATGAAGGAACAGGCCCTACCCGGAGGCTTGATCTCAATGATGACCGCGCGTCTGGAGCTGCACGAGACGTATGCTCTCAAAGGCAAGGAGGGGTTCGCCGACGCACTCAAACGCACGCTCGAGACCTACGCCGAAACCTTACGGTCGATCAGCGCGTCCGAGAAATCCGAGAACATGATGGATGGTGAAGTCGCGGCTTGGGCGATTCCGGAAATGCGCTTTGCGGTCGAACTCCTCAAGCAAACCGTCACCGAGACGGGCAACGCGAAGAAATCGAAGATCAGCGAGCTCGAGCGCATCCAAAAGGCCCTCGATATGGTCGGCGAGATGCAGTTCGGTGTTTACTTCAATCAAGAGGAAGAAGCCGGGCGCCTGAAAAAGGGTCTGGAACTGGGGTGCGCCGAGTTAGGGTAGGCTAGCCGGCCCTAAGCCAAAACCCGTTTAGACAGCCTTTTTAGCCTCCTAACAGGGGTATAGGGGTGCCCACTAAAGGAGCGAGAGTTTGTCCTTAGGGGGCTCCCTGGGGGCGTTGGAGCCACCAAGAAGGGGGTCAATTTGGGGATATGGAATCGCCCATATCCAGCACGCAGGTCACCACCGTCAACTTCCACCTGGTCAAGCACTGCCCCATGGCGTGCAACTTCTGCTACGCGCGCTTCGACGACGTCATCCGCGACACGAAGGTGAGCAAGCTGGGGCTGCCGACCCACCAGGCCTTGGCGGTCGTCACCGAACTCGCCCGCCTCGGCTTCAAAAAGATCAACTTCGCCGGAGGGGAACCTCTCCTGCGTAAGGACCTGCCGGAGCTGATTCGCTACGCCAAGTCGATCGGTCTGGTGACGAGCGTAATCTCGAACGGCCAGCTCATCAACGTCCAGTGGATCGAGGCCGTGTCCGGCCATCTTGACCAGATCGGGGTCAGCGTCGACAGCGCGCTGCCCGAACGCCGGGCCCTGATGGGCCGTGCCATCCAAGGCCGTCCGCTCTCGAACGATGATTACCTGCAGCGGGCGACCCTCGTCCATGACGCGAACATCTCCCTCAAGATCAACAGTGTCGTCACCGCCCAGAACTGCACCGAAGACATGACCGCCTTCATCGCCCAGCTGACGCCGCGTCGCTGGAAGGTCTTCCAGGCGCTACAGATCGACGGCCAGAACGACCTCGACGCAGCTCTCATCCGCTGCCCTGACCAGGCCTTCGCGGTCTTTCGCCAGACCCATGCTGGACTGACCACCCGGGGCATCCGGACGGTCTTCGAGGGCAACGAGGATATGACCGCCAGCTACGCCATGGTGGATCCTTTCGGACGTTTCTATGACAATGCCGCGGGTACCTACCGCTACAGCCAACCCATCTGGCAGGTCGGTGGGGTGGTTGCGCTCGGCCAAGTCGTGGTCGACGCAGGCAAATTCATCGCCCGCGGCGGCGAATACAAAATCTGAGCCCAGATCGACCTACCCGTCCCCCGACTTCTCCCCGATTCCGAACCGATCCGAAACCTACTCATCCACACTACACCTGAATCTTTCCTCCCACTCCAACCATGATCAACGAATCCATCATCCAGAACCGCCCGAGCTTCGCCGAAGCCATCAAGGAGGTGCAGGCGAACGGCAAGGCGGACTTCCTCCTCGCCAGCGGCCAGGTCGCCAAGCTGAACCGGACCAAACTCCTCCAGAACTACGAGGCCATCCTGCAGATGGCCGGAATCGAGCAGATCCTCGCCGAAAGCATCGGGCGAGCCCACGGCTCCTTGGAGTTCAAGACGGCCGACGCGAAGCTCAGCCGTTTCGCCGATGTCCCCGCCTATTGGGTCCTCCCCCTCGGCGAGCTACTCAAGCGCGCCGGGAAGCAGCGAGCCATCCCGGGCGAAATCCTGGCGAACTTGGCCCAGCTCAAGAAACTCCGCGATGCGGTGATGCACGGGGAGATCGACACCTTCGGCCAACAGACCCGGAAGGCCATCAAGAGCGCCTACGTGCAGCTTCTCCAGCACGGCGTCCACGCCCCGCGTCCAGAACTCCGTGCCCGAATCGACCAGGTCGCCCAGGCCAAGGTAGACGGCCTCGGCGCGGACGAGATGCTGGCCACGCTGGGCACCCTCTACAGGGCCATCGAAGCGGAGGTCGAGATCCGCAAAGCGCTCCAGGAAGCCGGCGTCTTCAAAGGGGAAACCCCGCTCGTCGAGAGCATCTTCGAACTCCGAAACGCCACTGGCACCCACCAGGCAATCTTCCACCGGGACAACCTGGCCTGGAAGTTCCGGGCCAGCGCCTTAGTCCGGAACCATCTCGTACACGGGACCATCATCGTCCCCAACTCGCGCCACATCCAGGTCATCAACCAGACCTTCGAACTGCTAGGGCAGACTCTCGCCGAGCTCCGCTTCCGCAAGAATGGCGGCCGAACGTCACAGGGGGATTTCCGCAACGGCTTAGACCTCTGACCTCCTTTGGCCAGTCCATCCCGGACCTCCAACATAGAAAGGATCAACAACATGGCTAACAATTACGGTAACGGCGGTGGCTACCCCAGCACGACGGGCAACTCGTCGGGCGGCGGTCGCTCCAACGGCCCGCGCGGTAAGTAAACCGAATCGGATGAAATCAGAGGGGCCGCGCAGCGGCCCCTCTTTGTTTCCCGAAATCAGTCGGGGATGGCGAGCTCGCGGGCGGAGGCGTCGAGGGCGGCGAGGCGTTTCGGGAAGAAGGTGCGCTCGGTGTGCCAGCCGACGAGGGTGACCCAGAGGCCATGCGAGGTCTGGTCCTGCTGCACGGCGACGGCTTGCGGGGTCAGGCGGCTACCGATCTGCACTCCGGCCGAAAGCACGGCGAGGCCTTGGTGCGCGAGGTGGCGACGTCCGGCCGCCCAAAGTCCGGCGCGGTCCGCCGAGGCTTCCTGGCAGCGGCGATACCAGGCGAAGAGCGGATAGACGACGCGGCCGACGTGCGCGAGGGTGGTCGAGACGAACCCGTAATGGCCAAAGGCGACCTGCCCGCACTTCCTGCCGATGTGGAAGCGGAGGACGTCGAGTTCGCCTTTCGCGAGCGCGGCGTCGACGAGGCTCGAGCGCAGCAGGAGCTGGCCGTCGTCCCCGAGTCCGAGCCCGGATTGCTCGATGACGAGGTCCTGCACCACGTAGGCCTTGAGTCCGCTGAGGCCCAGGCGGGCCTGGCAATCGAGGACGATGCGGTGCAGCTCCGGCCATTGCTCGGCGGAGATGAGGATGGCGTTGCCGCGCGCGCGGGCCGAGCGGACGGTGAACCAGAAGGCCGCGACGAAGGCGGCGGCCAAACCAGCGCCGACGGTGCCGGCGAGCTGCGGCTCGGTCCCGATGAGGACCAGGATGCCGAACACAACGATGAGTCCGGCGACGAGGCAAAGAGTCTTGGCCAAGGTTTCCCGACGGTGCCGAAGACGCGAAAGCGGGAACGGGAGTTCCGGCGGCGTGGCGACAGGCAACGGCGGCGCCGAGGTCACTTCAGGGGCGGGAACAGGCGGAGGTGAGGCTTCGGTAGACAAGAGCTGATTTCCTACCGGATGAATAGTCGGCGCGAAGCGGTGAGAGAAGCAGAATCGAGGAATGGGGGCTGCAGAGATTACGGAGAGAGGCAGAGGAGGCCGGGCGGAGTTCGAGTGGGTTGTGGGGTGCGGGTTGGGGGTTGAGGGGAGTGCGGGCGGATGTCTCGGGTAGGGTCGGGACGGCGTCACGACCTAGCACGTTGTGGAGCGAACGGACGCGACGCGGGCCCGTCCCTACCCCGAGGCAGCGCCAACGAGGTCAGGCCACGTCGCGAGAACGCGACAAAGCCTGACCCCCTGCGCGAGGTTGTGACGCCGTCCCGTCCCTACCCGAGGCAGGACAACTCGCGACCCTCAACCCACACCCCGCACCCCTCATCGGTCCCTCCCTTCTTGTATTCTTATGCTGTGGGGATTAGGGATGGGGACGATGAGATCCTGGAAGCAGCGCGTGAATTGGGTCGGGCATCAGGGGCTGCGCGCGTTCGTGCGCCTGCGGCTGCCGGTGGCGCTGGGTTTCGTCGCGGCCTTCGGCACCTACGAGGGTTGCCGGCTCTACCGGACCAACCTGCTGGGTTTGCCGGCGGCGCTCGGCCAAGACTTGTCCGATTGGCGCGATGACGTGTTCCTGGGCGAGGGCTACCTGGAGAAAGCCCCGGAGGAGCTGAAGGCGAAGGCCGACGCAGGACATGCGTTCGCGCAGTATGTGTACGCGCTGCGCCGGACCAACCGTCCGCCGCAGGCCCACCGCATCCTGCCCGAGGACGCGAAGGTGGCCCGGGAATACTACGCGAAGGCGGCGGCGACCGGTTTCGCCCGCGCGGAGGCGGTGATGGCGCTCTACCTGCAACGAGGCATGGGGGGTCCGGTCGACCTGCCCCAAGCCAAGGTCTACGCCCGGCGCGCCGCCGAGAAGCAGGAGGCGATGGGTATGCGCCTGCTCGCCGACCTGCTGCTCGACGAGGCCAAGGCCTCCGCGGACCGTGACCTGGAGCAGCAGGGCTATCGCTGGCTGATCAAGGCGGCCGATTGCGGCAACCGCGGGGCGCTCCGCAAGCTGGGCGATCTGCACGCCGAGGGTCGGCTCGGCTTCACCGACGAGACCGGCGATCCGATCCTGGTCCAGAACTTCGAACAGGCCCTCGGCTACTACGAACAGGCGGCGACCCGACGCGACTTCGAGGCCTGCAAGCTGCTCGCGGCGGCCTACGACGACAACGTCCTCGCCCCCATCGACCTCGCCAAGGCGTACGGCTGGACGCTCGTGGCCGCGCAGTTGGCGACGAAGAGCGACGAGGTCGGGAAGCTGCAGGTGCGCCTGAAGGAAATGGGCGAACGGCTGCATCCGTCCGATCTCATCGCCGGCCAGAATCTCGCCCGCTCGATCTTGCTGCGCATGCCGACGGAAAAGGAAGACGCGGAGCGCTCGTTGCTGAAGGCGCGATAAGGGAGCTAAACGGAGAATCGATGAATGAGTCGAGGGCAGCGTCGAGGACTGGGTCGATGGTGGAGTCGAGGAGAAGATTACGGAGTACGGATTACGGAGGGAGGCAGAGGGGGTTGGTTGACCGGGTGAAAGCCCGAGTGGGTTGAGGGCACCAGCGAGGGTTGTGGGGTGCGGGTTAGGGGTTGAGGGGAGTGCGCGGCGAAGCCGCCATATCATTCGACTCAGTCCTCGAGGCTGCGCCAACGAGGTCAGGCCACGTCGCGTGAACGCGACAAAGCCTGACCCCCTGGCGCAGGTTGTGACGCCGTCCCAACCCTACCCAAGGCAACTAGGACAGCACGTGGTGCTGTCCCTACCCGAGGCAGCGCCACTCGCGACACGCAACCCGCATCCCGCAACCCTACTCGCGTCTTTAGACGCTCACTTCCAGATCCACTCGAGGGCGGAGGGGAGCGTGGCGGCGACGGCCTTGCCGTCGACGTGGCCGGCTTTCCTGCAGAAGACGTATTGGTAGGCGTAGCCTTTCTTGGCGAGGACTTCGGCCATGCGTTCGTTGGCCATGACCCAGTTGTGCAGCGAGGCTTCGTTGCGGTCCCAGCCGTTGTCCTTCTCGCCGACCTGCAGCCAGATGCGGAGGGGTTTCTTGGCGGTCTTGGCGATAAGGTTCTCGTGATACTCCCAGGCACCGTGCGGGGTCTTGGGGTCGGTCGGATACTGCTGGTCGACGAAGGTGCCGGAGTAGCTGAGGACTCGGCGGTAGAGCTCGGGGTGATACCAGGCCATCGTCAGGGCCGCGGCCGCGCCGGAGCTACCACCCATGGACGCGCGTTCGTCGGGGTTCTTGCTGAAGACGACGCCAGTCTCCTTCGTGACGCGCGGGAGGATCTCGGTCTCGATGAACTCGGCGTACTTGCCCGACATCGTGTCGTACTCGAGCCCGCGCTGGCTGCCCTTACTGTCGCCGCCGCCGGATTCGACCATGACGGCGACCTGCACGGGGACGCGCTTCTCGGCGATGAGGTTGTCGAGCGCCGTGGCCATGCGCTTGGTGTACCACGGGCCGTCGGTCACGACGATGAAATGGGCGGGCTTGCCGGCAACGTACTGGGCGGGGATATAGACCTGGACTTTACGGCGATACGGCACGACCTCGCCGGGCTTGTTCTTGGCGATGCCGGGGTACAGCTTGCTCTCGGTCGACTCGATGACGAACTCCTTGATCGTGCCCTTCGGCACACCGGGCTTCGCGGCCATCTCCGGCGCGGGCTTGTAATCGGGCCCGATGGACGAGTCGTTGGGGCCGGACGCCGCGACGGCGGCGGCGCAGGCGGCGAACAGGAGGGCGGCGGGAAGGCGGAGGCGCATGACGGGGATGACCCTATCCCAGCCGCGCGGTTCCGCGGACGCAACTGATTCTACTTTATTCTCGTTGACCCGTTTTCGGCGCCGGAGAAGATGACGGCCTCGTGATAGCCACTTCAGCCAATCTCCATCCGCAGGACTACGGCATACGCCGAGCCCTCGGGGAGACGCGTTGATTTCACGTCAAGTCCACCCGTCGACTCCAACCCCGCCGGGCGCCCATGCGTCCGCGGCCCTCGTGCTTCCGGCGCCCCGTGCGGCGCCGCGCGGCCTCTGCTTCGCACGGAAACCCTATCTTTCACCAAAATGAACATCGCCGCCGTCCTGGACGAAGTCCTCCAGGAACTCCGCCTCCTCCGCGAGGAAAACGCCCAACTCCACACCCAAGTCGCCGAACTCCGCGCCAAGCTCGACCTCCTCGAGCATAAGGTGGACACCGTCGCGGAGGAGATGGGGATGATCTGAAGCATGCGAGCATGCTTCAGATGAGGGTTGGGGGGCCGATGTGGGTTGAGGGTCGCGGGGAGTGCGCGGCGAAGCCGCAGCATTATTCGATTCTGTCCTCGATGCTGCCATCTATCCATTCCTCGACGCCGTCATCGATACCGCCTGTGGCAGAGAGAAGAGCGGACAGAGACGACGGGGCCGAGTTGCTCGGCGAACGGACGCGACGCAGTCGCGTCCCTACCCGCGGGCAGCGCCAACGAGGTCAGGCCACGTCGCGTGAACGCGACAAAGCCTGACCCCATGGCGCGGCGGAGCCGCAGCACAACTCGCGACCCGCAACCCACACCCCGCAACCCGACGAAAGGCAGCTAGGGCAGCACGCGGTGCTGCCCCTACCCTCATTCCGCAACCCTCGCCTGGACGTCGTCAGACGTTCAGGCGATCTTCTTGAGTTCGCCGGTGCTGTCGCCGAACTGGACGTCGCGGATGTCCATGCGGTTGAGCATGGAGACCCAGAGGTTGTTCAGGGGCGTTTCCTTGCCGTACTGGATGCTGCGGCCCGGACGGAGCGTGCCGCAACCGCGGCCAGCGAGGAGGATCGGCAGGTCGTCGTGGTTGTGGCGGTTGCCGTCGCCGTTGCCCGAACCGTAGACGATCATCGAGTGGTCGAGCAGCGTGCCGTCGCCTTCCTTCACCGACTTGAGGCGGTTGAGGAAGTACGCGAACTGCGTCGTGTGGAACGTATTGATGTCCTGGACCTTCGCGATCTTCTCGGGATCGCCTCCGTGGTGCGTGAGGTTGTGGTGACCTTCGCGCACGTTGATGAACGGGTACGAACGGTTGGAACCTTCGTTGGCGAAGACGAACGTCGAGACGCGCGTGGTGTCGGTCTGGAAGGCCAGCACGACGAGGTCGGCCAGCAGGCGGAGGTGGTCCTCGTAGCTCTGCGGGATGCCCGTGGGCGCCTTGACGCCGGCGGGGAGCTTGGGCGCGGCCATGGAGCCGGCCTTGGAGATGCGCAGCTCCATCTCGCGGACCGCGGTGAAGTATTCGTCGAGCTTGCGCTGGTCGTCGGCGCCGAGGCGCACGTTGAGCTCGCGGAAGTCGTCGCGGACGGCGTCGAGCACGCTCTTGCGCTCGGCGTCGCGGCGCGCGCGGTCGAGGTCGGTGCCCGAACCGAAGAGACGCTCGAAGATCAGCTTGGGGCTGACCTCCTTGGGCATCGGCTGGGTGGCGGAGCGCCAGGAGAGGTTGGACTCGTAGATGCAGCTGTAGCCGGAGTCGCAGCCGCCGGCCATCTTGCTGGAGTCGGCGCCGACCTCGAGCGAGGCGAGGCGCGTGCGGTCGCCCATGCGCGCGGCGGCGATCTGGTCGACGGACACGCCGGCCTTGATGTTGGCCCCGTCGGTCTTGCGGGGCTGGGCGCCGGTGAGGTAGGCCGCCATCGCGCGGGCGTGGTCGCCACCGCCATCACCGTGGGAGCGGGCCTTGTCGGCGGTGAGGCCGTTGAGCACGGAGAAGTCGGCGCGGAGGTCCGTCAGCGGCTTCATGATCGGCGGCAGCTTGGCGGGCAGCGCGCCTTCGGAGGAGATGCGCCAGCCTTCGGTCACGACGCCGTTGGGGACGTAGACGTAGGCCATGCGGTTGGGCGCGGCTTGGGCGACGGGCGTGTTGCCGGCGGCCCAGCTGGTCTGCATGCCCATCTTCTCGAGCCAGGGAAGCGCGAGGGTGACGCCCAGCCCCTTGAGGACGGTGCGACGGCTGAGGACTTTATCGTGGAGCATGACGGGGACGGTAAGGGGTTTACTTCTTTTTGGCGGGGGTCTGGACGCTTTCAACCTGCGAAATGCCGCGACGCAGGCGGAAGGGGTCGCTCTGGACGACGCCGAGGACGAGGGCCGAGAAGCGGTTCTGGCCCTTGCCGGCGGAAGCGACGATCTTGTCGACCGCCGGTTCGTCGTAGAACTCGAGCCCGCGGCCGAGGCCGTAGGTGAGCAGCTTCGCGGACAGGTTGCGGACGAACTTCTCGCGATCGGCCTTGAGCACGGCCTTGAGCTGGGTGGCGCCGGCGAAGGCGCGGCCATCGGGCAGCTTGCCGGACGGGTCGATCGGCTGGCCCTCGTCCGTCGTGCGGTCGCGGCCGATGGCGTCGAACTTCTCGAACGCGAAGCCCAGGGCGTCCATGCGGTTGTGGCAGGAAGCGCAGCCCGGGTTGACGCGGTGCTCCTCGAGACGCTGGCGCAGGTTGCCCTTCAGCTGCTTCTGGGCCTCGAGCGAAGGCACGTCGGCCGGAGCGGGCGGCGGGGGCGTCCCGAGGATCTGCTCGAGGATCCACTTGCCGCGCTTCACCGGCGAAGTGCGGTCCGGGTTGGACGTCGCCGTCAGGATGCTCGCGTGGGTGAGCACGCCGCCGCGGTCGCCCGCGGGCAGCTTCACGCGCACGAAGTCGCCGGAGCGGCGGGAGTCGACGCCCGAGACCTTGTAGAGATCGGCCAGCGGACGGTCGAGGTAGGTGAAGTCCGCGTCGATGATGTCGAGCACGTTGCGGTCCTCGCGGACGATCTCGGACAGGAAGAGCTCCGTCTCCTTGATCATCGAGGCGCGCAGGGCGTCGTCGAACTCCGGGAACATCTTGGCGTCGGGCGTGACGAGCGCGAGCCGGCGCGTCTGGAGCCACTGCAGCGCGAAGCCCGTCACCAGGTACTGCGCGCGCTTGTCCTTGAGCAGACGGGCCGTCTGGGCCTCGACGTTGGCGGAGAGCTTGCCCGAGTTGGCGAGCATGAAGAGCTCCTCGTCGGGCATGGACCCCCAGATGAAGTAGCTGAGCCGCGAAGCCAGCGCGAACTCCGAGATCGCGTGCGCGTCCTTCGCCATCGGCTGGTCATCCTGCTCGAGACGGAAGACGAACTTCGGCGACGCGAGGACCGTGGAGATCATCGCCTGGGCGCCGGCCTCCCAGGAGTTGCCCGCGGCCTCGGCGGCGTTGAAGACCTTGACGTAGCGCTGGATCTCGGTGGCCGTGGCCGGGCGGCGGAACGCCCGGCTCACGAAGAGGTTGGTCATCGCGCGGGCGCGTTCGTCGCCCTTCTTGCCCGCGGCGAACTCGGCGAGCTTGCGCTGCAGGTCGGTGCGCGTGTCGGTCGGCCCGAGCAGCTGGTAGCGGTAGGTGCCGAGCCGGCGGCTGGAGGAGGAAAGGTCCGACGGCGGGTTGGTCCACGTCACGGCGAGCAGGTGCTTGCCGGGCGTCAGCTTGACCTTGGCGTCGACCTTCTCGGCGCCGCGGCTCGTCTTCACCTTGAGCGTCTGCATACCGATCGTCTTGCCGTCGACCACGAGGTTGACGTTCGCGGCCTGGTCGCCGGGGTTGCCCATGCCCACGAGATGGGCGCGGAAGATGTACTCGCCCTCGCGCGGGGCCTCGAACTCGGCCGTCAGCGTGGCGGCGTTGAAGACGCGCATCTGGTCCTCGGAGCGGCCGCGCGGCAGCATCTTGTAACCATCGACGTTGAGCACATCGAGCTTCTGCTCGTCGGTCGGCATGGCGCGTTCGGCGACGACCTTGGCGGCCGCGAGGAAACGCTCGAGATGGACCGGCGAGAACGTGAGCACGTCGCCGCTGTTGTCGAAACCGTAGCCCGTGTCGTCGGCCGGGAAGTCGACGGAGAAGTTGCCCTCGACATAGCAGAGGTCGCGGACCGTGTTGTTGTACTCGGTGCGGTTGAGACGGCGGACGGTGACCTTGCCCGGGTCGACCTTGGCGGCGGCGACGGCGGAGGTGAGCAGACCGCGGATCTGGCCTTGGACGGCCTCGACCTCGGGGAGCGCCGGGCGGACCTTGCGGGTGGGCGGGGGCATCTCGCCGGCGACGACCTGGCTGACCACCTGGCGCCAGAGACGCTGGTCGCGGTAGAAACCGGACGCGTCCTTGTACTGCTCGAGGTTGAGGTCGCCCTTGGCCTTCTCGGCGTTGTGGCAATCGTAGCAATGCTTCTCCAGGAACGGCACCACCCCATGGGCGAAGTCGGGCGTCGCCGCGGACACGACCGCGGAAGCCACCCCGAGGACGAGGAAGCTAGCCGAACGCCAAAGGCGCCAGTGGGAGGGGGAGCAAGTCACTGGATATAGAACAAGACCTCGGACGATTGGTTGCAATCACCCGTCAAAATGGCTCAAAACCGCTGAGGGGTATTAATTTAGATTTAAATCGATGATTATCAATGGTTTAAGTTAAATAAAACCCCCGGAAATCCCGCCTAGGGTGGTTCTCTGACCCCAAGACCGGGATCCGGCCTAGGAAAAAACCCCGAGGACCCCCGAAAAAAGGCAAGATTGGACAAGAACTTACGAAACCAAACACTTCGTTTGGGGTTCTAAACTTACCCACCCCTGCCCCCCTTTTTATGCGACCCACCCACAGCACCTTGCGCCAGCTCCTGATCGTCGCCGGACTTGCCGTCGTCCCGGCCTTCGCCGCCGCCGCCGACCTGGACAACCTCGTCAAGAACTCGCCCTTCGGCGAAGGCAAGGGCACGCCCCTCGCCGAGAAGCCCAGCAACCTCGAGTTCCGCGGCATGTACGTCGACCATGGCGTGACCTATTTCAGCATCTACAACACCACGACCAAGCTCTCCGCCTGGGTCGCGCAAGGCGAAGCGCCGCAAGGCCTCGTCCCCGTGTCGGTGAAGAGCTACGACGCCGAGACCGATTCCATCGTCCTCGAGAACGCCGGCCAGCCCGTGAAGCTCTCGCTCAAGCAGGCCGTCATCGGCACCACCCCGGCGGCGCCCGCGCCGCAGGCCACCACCCTCAACTTGGCCACCGACGCGCAAGCGCAGCCCCAATTCGTCGGCTTCGGTCGCGGCGGCTTCAACAACGGCCAACCCCCGACCCCTGAGCAGATCGCGGCCTTCCGCGAGCAGATGAAGCAGCGCGGCATGGACCGCGGCAACAACGGCGGCGGCGAAGCCGGCGCGGCCCCCACCGAAGGCGGCAAGCGCGACCGCGGCAACTTCACGCGCGGCGGCGAAGCCGGCGCGACCACGAACGCCGCCCCGACCAACGGCGCGACCAGCAACTTCGGCGGCAAGGGCGGCCGCGGCGGACGCTGAACCTTTTCCCCACCCCCGCTCCCCTTTCCACACACCATGAACCGTCGTCCCCTCCTGGCCGCCCGCCGCGCGCTGCGCAAAGGCTTCACCCTGCTCGAGATCCTCATCGCCGTCGCGATCGTGGGCATGCTCGTCGGCATCGCCGTCACGAACATCGACAAGATCCTCGGCCAAAGCCAGGAAGGCGTCGCCAAGCTCTTCGTGAACGAATCGCTCAAGGCCTCGCTCGTCCGCTACCGCATCGACCTCGGCGACTACCCGACCACCGAAGAAGGCCTCAAGGCCCTCATCACAGCGCCGGAAGGCAAGCAGGACCGCTGGCGGGGCCCTTACGTCGAAGCCAAGGGCGGTGCGCTCCCGCTCGACCCTTGGGGCGCCGCCTACCAGTACCGCTACCCCGGCGCGAAGAACACCGAGTCGTACGACCTCTTCTCGGTCGGCCGCGACAAGGCTCCCGACACCGCTGACGACATCGGCAATTGGTGAAGCGCCCGGACCAGTCTCGCGCGCGCCGCGGCTTCACCTTGCTGGAGACGCTGCTGGTGCTCGGCCTGATCAGCATGCTCGCCGCCGTCCTCATCGGCGGCTCGGCGTCGCTGCTCAAGGGCACCGCGCGCGATGACCCGGAGTCCGCGCTGATGGCCTTGCTGCAGACCGTGCGCCGCCAGGCCGTCGAACAATCCAAGGTCATCGACCTCCGGCCCGACATCGAGCCCGACGGCGAAGAAACCGTGCTCTCCTATTCCTGGGACGACAAGAAGGAGACCCTGCCCCTCGCCGCGGACGTGAAGGTCAAGATCATCGCCCCCGAGGTGAAGGAAGCCGTCCTCCTCGGCGGCCAGGTCGAGGAACGCGCGCTCATGCGCATCCGCTTCTACCCGGACGGCACATGCGACCGCATGCGCATCGAGATCCAGCGCGCTCAGGCGCGCCGCGTGATCCCCATCGACCCTTTGACCTGCGCGCCCCTGCCGGCGGAAGACGCCAAATGAACCGCCGCGCCTTCTCGCTCATCGAGGTCCTCGTGGCCTTGGCCATCTTCGCGCTCGCCGCGGTCGGCCTCGGCGCCGCGTATTCGAACGTCCTCCTCGGACGCCAGGCCCTCAAGCAGTACGACGTCGGCGCGGAGGACCTGGCCCGTTGCCGCGCCGCGCTGCTCGAGACCGTGAACTTCGACGACATCGAAGCCGGCGGCGACGTGTACCTCCCCGACGACCGCATGGCCCGCTGGCACGGCAAGGTCGAGCCCACCACCGTCAGCGACCTCTTCTCCGTCACGCTCAGCGCCGAGATCCAGCGAGAGAGCGGCGGCGAGTACATCCCGATGAAGGAGGAGACCCGCCTGCTCCTCCGCCCGACCTGGTCCAACGCCTCGGACCGCAAGCTCATCCGCGACGCCGCGAAGGAACGCCTGCTCAAGGAGCGCGGCTACGACGAAGCGACCGGCGGCGGCACCCC
>JACCDS011016827.1_pt1 | contig 20000 bp, 12 predicted proteins | sample 7446441 | NCBI WGS metagenome assembly JACCDS01 (sample SAMN15323445, study PRJNA562643) | freshwater metagenome | isolation source: river surface water | place: USA:Blue River Watershed | collected 2017-08-17
CCGCCGCTCTTCTTCGACTGACCCTTGCGATTGATGATCGAGCCCTTGACGGGACGGCGACCGGTGACTGCACAGATTCTGGCCATGATGATTTCGAGTTGGTTAAAGGGTCGGGAGTAAAGGTCGGGCGTTTCGTGAAGCAAGGTGATTTTTGCCTCAACGCACGGCATGCAGCACCTGGAACTTCTGGCCCATCTGCCCGGGATGAAGCAATTGCATCAGGGCGAGCTTGCGGCGGGTCAGCTGGGTGGCGTCCGCCGCCACCGCGGCCGAGAGCCAGTCGGCCGCGCGACGCACAAAGAACGATTCCTGGAATTCCATCGTCGGCTCGGCAAAGCCGGCGGCGGTCAGGGCGGTCGCCAGCCAGTCCCAGCAGACGTGACAGGTGAGATCCTGTTCGCCTGGCTGGGCCAAGACGGCATTCGAGAGTCGGTGCCGGAAATAGGCCCGAACGGTGCCTTCCGGGGTGTTCTCCAGCAATTCGCGGGCGGTTTTCCCGTAGTCGAAGGCCAGAAACAGCCCGCGCCACGGTTGCGCGGCGATGCCGGCGGCAAGGTCGGCGGCGGCGAGCGGGCGATCGAACCGGTAGCCCTCCGGCGCATCGTCCGGAAAGTCCGCGGGCCGTTCGAGCTCTTCGAACCGGTCGCCGGCGGCCCGCACGTGGACCTCGTGCCAGACGCCGGCGCGGCGGACGGTGCGCCGGCACGGCTGGGCATCGAACAGCTCGTTGGAAAAAACCACGCAGTCGCCGTCCAGGACGATCGGCTCCCCGATCCGGACAGCGCGGTGCGCGCGGAACGGCAGGGTGAGCCCCGTGAAAATGCCGGCCCCGGGCTCGGCCCCGATTTCGACCAGCGTATGGAGCGCGGGGTCGCGGCCGTGCTGGCGCAGGAGTGCGCTGGCGGCGTGGATGACCAGCTCGCCGAAGGTCGTTCCCAGGCTGCTGGCGGTATAGAAATCGGTGCCGGGTCCCCGGCCGACGCGCGGCCGGTCGCGGCGGTAGTAGCCGACCTCCGGGTGATAGAGCGCGAGCGCCATGAAGCGGTCGAACGGCAGGGTCCCGTCGGGCGCCGCGTGCGCGCGGAAGACCGCCAGGAAGGCGGGCGAGGCGGCGGCGGACGTGTCGAGCGACGAACCCATTTACAAAGCGATGCCGATGCCCACAGTGCCGGCCATGTTCAAACGCATTCTCAGCCTCGCGAGCGGCGCCGTCCTCGGCATCGCGCTCACGGTGGCGACGCTGCGGATGGCGACGGCTTGGAATCTTTGGCCGAACCGCGACCTGTCGAAGTCGGCGGGCTACGTGAAGGACGTGATGCGGCTCGTGAACGAGAACTATGTGGACGAGAAGCCGGTCGCCTTCGATGCGCTCGCGCGGCAGGCGTTGCACGGCATGGTGGAGTCGCTGGACCCGCATTCCGAGTTCCTCGAGAAAAAGGAAAACGACGAGTTCGAGGAAGACATCACGGGCGAGTTCGGCGGCGTCGGGATCCAGGTCGAGACGCGGCAAAACCGCATTGTCGTGATCGCGCCGCTGGCCGGCACCCCCGGGGAGCGCGCCGGAATCCGGCGCGGCGACGAGATCGTCAGCATCGACGGCAAGCCGCTGGAGTCCGGCGGCAACGTCGACGGCATCGTGAGCCGCCTGCGCGGCAAGCCGAAGACGCCCGTCACCGTCGGGCTCTACCGGCCGGCGACGAAGTCGACGCTGACGCTCACGCTCGTGCGCGAAGTGATCAAGGTGGAGAGCGTGCGGCTCGCGCGGCTGCTCGGGGACGGGATCGGCTACGTGCAGCTGACGGAATTTTCGGATCACACCGCGGAGCAATTCCGGCGGGCCCTCGACGGCCTGCTGACGCGGGGAGCGCGGAGCCTGGTCATCGATCTGCGCAACAACCCCGGCGGCCTGCTCGATGCGGCGGTGGAAGTGGTGGAGCCCTTTTTCCGCAAAGGAGAGCTGATCGTCTACACCAAGGGCCGCAAACCGGCGGACCGGGAGGATTTCCGCGCCGAGACGGCCGCGCCGCCGATCGCGATCCCCATCGCGGTGCTGATCAATGCGGGCAGCGCGAGCGCGGCGGAAATCGTGACCGGCGCGCTCAAGGACACCGGCCGCGCGATTGTCGTCGGGGAGCGTTCCTTCGGCAAAGGCTCGGTGCAGTCGGTGTTCAAGCTGGAGAACGGCGAGGGGCTCCGCCTCACGACCGCGCGGTATTACACGCCGGGCGGCGCGACGATCCATGAACGCGGCATCGAACCGCACGTCGAGGTGGTGATGACGCCGGAGGAAGACCAGAGTCTCGCGCGCCAGCGCGCGCGGGCGGACATCACCGATCCGGCCGAGTTCAAGGAGCGCTTCGGGGTCGACATGGTCGTGGACCGGCAACTCGACACGGCCGTGGCGATGCTGAAGGGCGTCCGGCTTTTCGCGGAGCGCAGCGTGGCGCGGGCGACGCCGTGACATGATTCTCGCGCTCGAGAGTTCGTGCGACGAAACCGCCGTCGCGCTTTTCGATCCGGCGCGGGGCCTGGCCGGCGAATGGGTGCACAGCCAGATCGCGTTGCACGAACGGCATGGCGGCGTGGTGCCCGACCTGGCGACCCGCGAGCATCTGCGGACCTTCGGGCCGTTGCTGGAGCGCGCGGGCCGGGAAGTCGGATTTGCGGGGATCGAAACGGTCGCCGTGACCAGCGGACCCGGTCTGGCGGCGTGCCTCGCGATCGGGGTGGCCGCGGCCAAATCCCTCGCGCTGGCCTGGCGCGTTCCGGTCGTCGGCGTGAACCACCTCCGCGGGCACGTGTGGTCGCCGTTCATCGCGCTGCACGCGGAGGCGCCGGAGGAATTCGCGCGGCGGCTGGAGGCGTTGCTGCCGCATCTCGGGTTGATTGTGTCGGGCGGCAACACGGTGCTCTTTGCCGTCGATACGGCGCGGACGCTGCGGGTGCTGTCGACGACGCGCGACGACGCGGCGGGCGAGGCGCTTGACAAGGGCGCCAAGCTGCTCGGCCTCGGCTATCCCGGCGGCCCGCTCGTCGAGAAACTGGCCGCGGGCGGGCGGGCGGATGCGTTCGATTTTCCGCGCGGCATCGGGCGGCGCGACGAACTGGACTTCAGTTTCTCCGGGCTCAAGACGGCGCTGCGCTACCAGTTGGAGAAAATGTCGCCGGCGGAGATCGAGGCGCAGCGGGGCGATCTTTGCGCGAGCTACCAGCAGGCCGTGATGGACGCGCTCCGGCGCAAGACGCACGCGGCGCTGCGGCTGGGGGGCGGTGCCTACCGGAGTCTGGGGTTGTCGGGCGGCGTCGCCAACAACCGCACGCTGCGCGCCGTGCTGGCGGCCGAGGCGGAGCGGAGCCGAATCCCGTTCTTCGCGGCGCAGCCGAAACACACGGGCGACAACGCGGGCATGATCGCGTTTGCCGCGTGGATCGATCGCGCCGGGGCGGACACGACCTCGGGGTTCGGGCTGCGGATCGAGCCGGGCGCGGCGTTGGCCTGAGTCGTATCGCTGTCGTCGGGCGAGCGGAGCGGACTGTCCGCCGGTAGCCGCCGCTTCCGGCAGCGTGGGCCTCGGGGCGGCGGCAAAATGTCGCCGCGCCTATCCGGCACGGTGCCGGCGTGTGGCGCGGTGGTTTATTGCGAGGCCTTGGTGCCGGCGGGGCGGCGGCGCTCGGGCGGGAGGGATTCGACGAGGAGGTTGGGCTGGCCGGCGCGCTTGCGCAGCGAGAAGGCGTCGTAGAGCCGGCCGGTGGCGGTGCGCGCCTCGTAGTGGAGGGCGTCGAGGTCGACCTTGATGATCTGATACAGCTGCGTGTCCTCGGCGGAGCGCACCGCGAAATCCGTCGTGACGTTATACATCTTCGGGCCGCTGACGGAGACGACGTAGACGGTGCCGACGGCCGGGTCGTAGGCCTGGTTGTAGCCGGAGGGGAGATTGACGGAGCCGCCGCGGCCGGAGATGTCGCCGCTACGGGCGTAGGTGTGGTCGTGGCCGGTGAGCACGAGGTCGACTTTGAATTCGTCGAGCACGGGCTTCCAGGCGGCGCGGAGCTCGGGGTTGTCGCGGTTGTTGGCGGGGGAGAAGATCGGGTGGTGGAAGGTGACGATGGTCCAGCGCTGCGGATTCTGCGCGAGCACGCGGCGGAGCCAGGCGACCTGGTCGGCCTGCTGGCGGTTGGATTCGAGGGAGATGATGCGCGCGCCCTGGTAGTCGAACCAGTAGCACGCTTCCTCGAGGCCGGCGGGCGCGTCCTGGTCGGCGGGAAACGCGAACTGCGGGCGCCAGTGGCGGCTGAGCGTGCGGACGCCGGGATTGGCGGGACGGTCGCGGAGCGGACGCTTGTCGGGCTGCTGGCCGACGAGGTCGGCGGGAGTGTAGCCGGTGAGCGCGGCGAGGGCGGCGTCGACGGAGGCGACGACGCCGTCGGCATCGAGGACGAGCGAGCCGGTGCGGCCGTCCGCGGTGCGTGCGACGACGCGGCGGCGGAGGATATTGCCGGCGGGGTCGCGCTCGGCAGTCTCGGCCAAGCTCACCTCGAGGGTGCGGCCGTCCTTGGCGGTCCATTTGCGCTCGGTGGGAGGGCCGGCGCGGTCGTTGAAATGCTCGTGGTTGCCGGGCGTGGCGACGACGGGGACGGTGGCGTTGACCCAGGCGGGGGCGCCGAACCACTCGCCCCACTGGGCGTCGGCGTTGGCGTTGTTGATGAGGTCGCCGGCGTGGAGCGTGAAGGCGGCACGCGGAGCGTCGCGGAACGACTCGCGGAAGACGCGGGACCAATGGGTGCGGATGTCGTTCTGCGCGTCGCCGAAGTAGACGAAGGTGAAGGGGCGGGCCTCGCGGCTGGCGGTGCGGAAGTGGAACCACTCCGACCAGTTGGCGCCGTCGCCGACGCGGTAGGCGTAGAGCGTGTCGGGCGCGAGCGCGGTGAAGGTGACGCTGTGGTAGTGGCACTCGCCGAGGTCGCTGGTGAAGGGCTCGGTGCGGGCGGAGTGGCGGTCGGGCTTGAGGTCGCGGCCGTTGTCGCCGGCAAGCGCGAGCTCGGCGACGGCGCGGGCGACGCTCACATCGGTGCGCCAGGTGACGGACTGGGTCGTGGCGGGATCCGCGGACCAGGTGAGCACGATGCGGTCGGGCAGCGGCCGCGGGGCGTGGGCGAGACGGTCGGCGTAGGGCGTGGGCTTCCACGCGTCGAGTTCATGGCCCTGGTGGGCGAGGGCGGCGGGAGCGAGGAGGAAGGCGAGTGGGAGCGCCGCGAGAAGGTGGCGGCGGTGGGAGGAACGGGGGGCGCGCGGGTGCATGGGCAGGGAAGCTGGGGACCGACGGACGGGGCGACAAATCGCGGGGGTTACACTTGGGAAAACAGTGAGACAGCCGAGGGCAAGGCAGGGATGGGCGGTGCAGCGATCGACTCCCGTTGTGACATGTCCTTCTACGCGCCTTGCCGTTTCAGCATTGCTCGTGAGAGCAGGGATCGACGGGAGCGTGAGTGGCAGATGATCCCGGCTCCCACGAGGCGGGCGACATTCAGGCATCGGATGTCACGTTTCCGACGGGTCGCCGCACACGTCGGTCGGGCAGGCGGTCGAGCCGCGCGGGCAACGGAAGGCCCGCCGCGCGGGGACGCGGCGGGCCTGGCGTGCGCGGAAGTCGGATACGGCGGGCGTCCGGCTCAGAAGCGGAAGCCCACGCCGACGGTGGCGCGCCACGAATACGTCGTGTAGTCCTCGGGGTTGTCCGGTCGGCCGCGGCCCTGGTAGGAGATCTGGGGCTCGTCGGTGAGGTTGTTCACGTTGAGGAACAGGCGGGTGTGGCGGTTCAGCTGGTAGCTGGATTCCCAGTTGAGCGACGCGTAGGCGCCGAAGTAGTCGTCGAAAAATTCGTTGGCATCGAGGCCTTCCAGGAAATCGGAGCGGTAGGTGTAGCTGAGGCGGGCGCGGAAGCCGCCGCCGGCGTATTCGAGGGCGGCGTTGTAGATCTTGTCGCTGAAACCATAGGTCGGCAGGTCCTCGGCCAGCCGGCCCGGATACCGGCCGTCGCTCTCGGTGAGCGTGGCGGAGAGGGCGACGCCGAGGCCGTTGAAGGGTTTCGGCAAAAAGAGGAGTTTCTGGCGGGCGATGAGTTCGAGGCCGTAGTTGGTGGCGCCGAGGGCGTTGGCGGTGGAGGTGTAGAGGCGCGTGCCGTTGGCGTCGGGAATCGGGTAGCCGGCGGCGTCGGTGTCGGTGAAGCGCAGGGTCGATTCGTAGTAAAAGCCCTTCATCTTTTTGTAGAACACGCCGGCGGAGTAGAGGCCGCCCTTCGGCGTGTAGTATTCGAGCTGCACGTCGAAGTTGTGGGCGGTGGAGGGGGCGAGGTTGGGATTGCCGCCGGAGATGTTGCCGGTGGCGGTGTCGAGGTTGAGGCCGGCGACGAGGGCATTGACGTCGGGGCGGCTGTAGCTGCGGTTGTAGCTCTCGCGGAGGATGAGGTTGCGGCTGAGTTCGTGGCGGAAGTGGAGGCCGGGGAGCCAGAGCGAGTAGTCGCGCTCGGCGTTGACGACGGTGGGCGCGGCAGGGGCGTTGCTGTTGTAGCGGAAGGTGCGGGCCGAGAAGTCGTTTTTCTCCAGGCGCAGACCGGTGATCATCGTGGTGCGGCCGGCGCGGACGGTGCACATGACGTAGGCGGCCGTGGTGTCTTCCTGCGCGCGGTAGTCGTTGATGACGTCGTTGAGCAGGGCGCTGTTGGTCTGGAGGGCGAAGAAGCCGGGGCTGGTGCGGCGGAGGGCGTCGAGTTTGTCGAGGTCCGGATACAGGTAGATCGGCAGCGTGCCGAAAGCCTTTTCGTCGGTGCGCGTGAGGATGCTCGCGTAAGGGAAGCCGGAGGCGTTGGAGCCGGTCTGGTAGACGACGGAGGCCTGGTCCTGCTCCTTGACGGTGGAGCGGAACTTGGCGCCGAGCTTGAGGGAACCGGCGAGGCGGTCGGCGACGAACTTGCGCTCGAGGTCGACGCGGGCACTGGAGGCTTTCTCGGCGGCGTCGCGGGGCGAGTAGGTGAGATCGCCGCGGTTGACGGCGGTCACGTCGTAGGGGTCTTTGCCGTTGAGGATGGTGTAGACGGGATTCCAGCGGACGGTCTGGTCGTAGCCGAACTGGTAGCCTTGGTTGCGGACGACGTAGGCCAGGGACTTGTCGCGGTTGGATTCGTTGTTGGACCGGAAGAGGTCGAAGGAGAGGGTGGTGCGGTCGAACTCGTGGCGGCCGCCGAAGGAGGCGCCGTAGACGTCGTTGTCGGAGACGCTGAGATCGTTCTGGTAGCGCAGTTCGGTGAGCGTGGTCGGGAGGCTGCGGCCGGTGTTGTAGGTGGCCTCGGCGATGCTCTTGGTGCCCGTGGCTGAATTGAAATTGTGGTTCGCGTTCACGTAGTAGCGGGCGCGGGGCTTCTCGCCAAAGACGTCGTTGTGGCGGTAGAAGGGGCGCAGGTAGAGCGAGGTGGCGGGGCCGACGCGGTAGTCGAGCGAGAGGTTGAGGCTCTCGGAGGTGGTCTCGCGGTAGTTGGTCTGCGGGGCGGCGTTGGTGTGGAAGTAGAGCGGCGCGGTCAGGCGGAGCGCGGGCTCGAATTCGGGGCGGAGGACGGCGTAGTCCTTGTCGAGGTTGTCGTAGTCGCGGGAGGTCTCGGACCAGGCGAGGTTGAGGCCGACGCCGAGGTTTTTGATGCCGCCGCCGACGGAGAAGATGTCGAGGTAGTTGAGCGAGGCGTTGTAGTTCCACTTCTCGCGTTTGTCGTAGTAGAGGCCGCCGACGGCGAACTCGACGGTGCGGCCCTCGCGCTGGAAGGCGGAGCGGGAGACGACGTTGATGATGCCGCCGAGGGCGTCGCCGTCGCGGTCGGGCGTGGCGGCCTTGATGACCTCGATGTTGGCGACGGCGTCGGCGTTGAGCTGGCCGACAGAGAAGGCGCGGGAATTGCCGGAGACGGGCATGCGGTTGCCGTCGACCTGCACGGAATTGTATTTGGCCTCCAGGCCGCGGATGTTGACGCCGGAGGGCTCGCCGTCCTCGCCCTCGTTGACGCTGAGACCGGGGAGCTGCTGCAGGGTGAAGCCGATGTTGCCGCCGAGGTTGGTGCTGAAGGTCTCCTCGGAGACGATGTTCACGAGGCCGCTGGCGGTTTTCTGCTGGTTGATGGCGAGGGCCTGGCCGCGGACGGACTCGGCGACGGTGAAGGCCTCCATCTTCAGGGTCCTGCTCTCGAGGACGGCGACGAGCGAGGCGGTGGAACCGGCGACGAGGGTCATCTCCCGCACCACGGGATCGAGACCGACGTAGTCGACTTCGACGCGATGCGGACCGGGGGGAAGGGACGAGAGGAGGAAGCGGCCGTCGGCATCGGTGTAGGCGGTGGCGGAGGTGCCGAGCACACGGACGACGGCGCCCTGGAGAGAGCGGCCGGTGGCGGCGTCGGAGACGCGGCCGCCGAGGGCGGCCGTGTTTTGCGCGAGGAGCGAGGCGGGCAGCAGGGCCAGCAGCGCGAAGGCGGAGACGAGGCGGCGCAGCAGGCCGCGGGGATCGAGGGTGAGGTGCATGGGTAGGTGGAAACGGACGCGCGCACTGTGGGGCGGGCGCGTGGCGAAACGGCGGCGCGGCGGCGACGATTGCGTCACGTCCGCGGGCGGGGTCGCGGATGTCCCGCAATCGTAACGGCGCCGCCACGGGATCGGGACACGCGGGGGTTTTACTGGGCGTATCCGAAACGCCCGCACGCCGCCGCCCTACCCGCCGATGAAACTCGCCCTCGTGACCGAAACCTTCCCGCCCGAGGTCAACGGCGTGGCGATGACGTTCGGGGTGATCGCGCGGGAGCTGGGCCGGCGCGGCCACGCGGTGACGGTGTATCGGCCGCGTCGTGACGACTTGCCGGCGGGCGAGGGGGCGGCGGGTGGCGCGGTCGTGCCGTTGCCGGGGTTTCCGATCCCGGGCTACCGGCTGTTGCGCATGGGTTGGCCGGCCCCGGGGCGGCTCCGGCGCGCGTGGACGGCGGATCGGCCGGACCTCGTGCATGTGGTCACGGAGGGGCCGCTCGGGGCCTCGGCGGTGACGGCGGCGCGCGCGCTCGGGATTCCGGTGACGTCGAGCTTCCACACCAATTTCCATGCCTACGCCGGCCATTACGGCGCGGCGCCGTTGTCGCGGCTGGTGTTCGCGTGGCTGCGCCGCGTGCACAACCGCACCCGCCGGACCTTTGTGCCGACGGCGGAACTCGGCGCGGAACTCGCCGGGGCCGGCTTCCGAAACGTGGCGCTGCTATCACGCGGGGTGGACACCTGGCAGTTCCACCCCGCGCGGCGGGCGCCGGAGCTGCGGGAGGCCTGGAGCGCGGCGCCGGATACGCCGGTGGTCCTGCACGTCGGCCGGATGGCGGCGGAGAAGAACTACGGCCTGCTGTTCGAGGTTTACGCGGCGATGCGGGCGGCCAATCCCGCCCTGCGGTTCGTGCTCGCCGGGGAAGGGCCGCTGAAAGCCCGGCTCCAGCGCGAGCACCCGGAGTGCATTTTCGCGGGGTTCTTTTCCCGCGAGGAGATCGGACGCTACTACGCATCGGCGGATATCTATATCCACGCCAGCCGGACGGAGACCTTCGGCAACGTGCTGACCGAGGCGATGGCGAGCGGACTGGCGGTGGCCGGGTTCGACTATGCGGCGGCGCGGCAATTCGTGCGCCATGGAGAAAACGGACTGGCCGTGCCGCTCGACGATTCGCCGGGACTGGTCGCGGCGGGCGAGATGCTGGCGGCGGACGAGTTTCTCCGGGCCAAGGTGCGGGTCGCGGCGCGCGCGGCGGTCGAGGCCCAATCGTGGGAGCGCGTGATCGGGCGCTTCGAAGCCGACCTGCTGGAGGCGGCGGCAGCGGATGTCCCGCCGGTCCCGGCGCCGGTCCTCGCCTGACCATGCGCGCGCTCGTGCTCACCGCCGGTTTCGGCGAAGGCCACAATGCCGCCGCCCGGGCCGTGGCGGAGGCCTGGATCTCCCGGGAAGGGCCCGGGACCGCCACGGTGCTCGACGTGCATGCGACGGCGGCGCCGCGCCTGAACCGCTGGGCGCGTCGCGGTTACCTCTGCGCGATCAACCGCACGCCGGGTCTGTGGCGCGCCGTTTACGGCTGGCTCGATCGTTCGCGCGTGGCGGCACGCGCGCTGGGCGCGCTGCCGGCGGAGCGGCGCGTGCTCGAGGCGGCCGCGGTCCGGGAGCAGCCGGACGCGATTCTGTGTTCGTTTCCCGGTTACGCCTTCCCGCTGGCCGCGCTGCGGAGCGCGGGCCGGATCGACCAGCCGTTTTTCAACATCGTGACCGATTCGATCAGCCTGAACTCGCTCTGGTGGCGGGCCGGGGCGGACGGATGGTTCGTGCCGAACGAGGAGTCGGCGGAGGTGATGCGAACTGCCGGCGTGGACGCGACGCGGCTTTGGATCACCGGCTTCCCCGTGCGGCGGGCGTTCGCCGCCCACGCCGGCCGGCTGTCTCCGCCGGAACTCGCGCGCGGCGCGAGGCCGCGGGTCCTCCTCATCGTCAATTCCGGGACCCGCCACGCGGCCGAGACGGCGGAGCGTCTGCTCCGTGAAACCGATTGGGATGTCACGTGCACGGCGGGTCGCGACGCGGCCCTGCGCCGGCGGCTCGAGACGGCCGCGGCGGGCCGGGCAATCCCGAGCGCCATCCTCGGCTGGACGGAGGAAATTCCGCGCCTGCTCATGACCCACCACGTCGTGGTCAGCAAAGCCGGCGGCGCCACCACCCAGGAGGCGCTCGCCGCGCGCTGTCCGATGATCGTGAACCAGATCGTGCCGGGACAGGAGGAGGGAAACTACGAGTTGCTGCGTCGGCACGGCATCGGCGCCTTCGCGGACTCGCCGATGGCGACGCTCGGAGCCCTGCGCGGCGCCTTTGCCGGAGGCGGCCAGCTCTGGCGCCGATGGCGGGCCGCTTTGGCCCCATTGAGCCGGCCGGCGGCGGCGGACGCGATCGTCGACCGCGTGGCGGCCGAGATCGGGGCGATGCGGGCGGTCGAACCCGTGCCGCTGCCACTGCGACGCGCGGCGCTCCCGGCATGAAAACCTGTTTCATTTTCAATCCGCAGTCGGGGCGCAATCGGCGGCGTCCCGGGCTGGCGGCGGCGATCCGGGATTTCATCGCGGCGCGCGCCCTGGATGCGCAGCTCAGGACGACCGAAGGACCGGGCCATGCCACGGAACTCGCCCGAACCGCGGTGCATGCCGGGGCCGAGGTGATCGTCGCGGTCGGCGGCGACGGCACGATGAACGAAATAGCGCAGGGCGTGGTGCACACCCCGGCGGCGTTGGCGCTGGTCCCGTGCGGGTCCGGCAACGGGTTGGCCTTGCACCTGGGCCTGCCGCTTTCCCCGCTGGCGGCCCTGGCGGTGGCGACCGGCCCGGCCGGACGCATCGCGGCGGTGGATACCGGCGAGGCCGACGGCCGACCCTTCTTCAACGCGATGGGTGTGGGCCTCGACGCGGAGGTGAGCGCGCGGTTCAACCGGCTGACGCGGCGCGGTCTCCCGGCCTACGTGCGCACCGCGTGGCGGACGTGGCGGGAGGTGCGGCCGCAGTGCGTGACGATCTCGGGCGGCGGCCGCACGGAGCGCCTGAACGCGCTGCTGGTGGCGGTCGCCAACTCCGACCAATACGGCAACCATGCGCGCATCGCGCCCGGCGCGCGGGTCGACGACGGACGGCTGGATCTGGTGGCCGTCCGCGCCACCGGGCTGCCCGGCGCGCTGGCGCTGGTGCCGCGCTTGTTTCTCGGCACGCTCGACCGGAGCCCGCACGTGCTGCGGCTCGGCGGCACGCGCTTTACGATCGAGCGGGACGGGCCGGGCGCGCTGCACACGGACGGCGAGACGCATCCGGCCGGCGCGCGGATCGAGGTTGCGGTGCGCCCGCGCAGCCTGCGCCTGGTGGTGCCGGTGGCCTCGCGTGCGGTCGCGCCCGCCAAGACGCCCGCGTCGGCGCGGTTTGCCCTCCTCTTCCCATGAAACTTCAGGTCCGCACCGTCATCATCTCGGACGTGCACCTGGGCACGGCCGATTCGAAGGTCCACGAGGTGAATCATTTCCTGCGCCAGGTGCGCTGCACCAAGCTGATCCTCAACGGCGACATCATCGACGGCTGGCACCTCCGCCGCGGCGGCCACTGGACCAAGGCCCACACCCGCTTTGTCCGGATCGTGCTGAAGAAACTGGAGAAGCGCGACACCCGCGTCGTCTACGTGCGCGGCAACCACGACGATATTCTCGCGTCGTTTCTGCCCCTCGATTTCGAGAATCTCAGCGTGGTCGAGGACCACGTGCACGAAGGCCCGCGGGGGCGCTACCTCGTGCTGCACGGGGATATCTTCGACACGGTGACGAAGAATTTCGTTTTCCTCGCGCACCTCGGCGACTGGGGCTACCGGGCCCTGCTGACGCTGAACCGGATCTACAACCGCTGGCGGGCGTGGCGCGGAAAAGACTACTGGTCGCTGAGCCGGGCGATCAAGGCGAGGGTCAAGGAAGCGGTGAACCACGTGTCCAATTTCGAGGAGCACATCGCGGACCTCGCCCGGCAACGCGGTTGCGGCGGCGTGATGTGCGGCCACATCCACACGGCCGCCGACAAGATGATCGGGGACGTGCACTACCTGAATTCCGGCGACTGGGTGGAATCGCTGACCGCGATCGTCGAGCACTGGGACGGCCGGTTCGAGCTGGTGGACTTCAATCGCTTCCGGGAGGACTACCCGATGCCGGCCGAGAGCGCGGAGGCCTCCGCCCCGGGTGGAGCGGGGGAGCTGGCCGAAGCGTGAGGCCGCCGGAGGGATCCGGATTCCGTGTGACAATCGCGTGACGGCGGACTTGCCGGCTCGTGGTTTGCGCGGCGAGCTGGCACGCCTTACTTTCCGATCACCGTGAGCCGACCGAAGAAAACCCCCGCCCACCGCAGCCGTCCGCCCCGCAGCGCCGCCCGGAGCGCGCCGCGCCGCACGGGCTCGGTCTACGGCAACCGCGAGCAGAGCTGGCTGGCCTTCAACCGGCGGGTGCTCGACCAGGCCCGCAACCCCGCCAACCCGCTGCTGGAGCGCGTGAAGTTCCTCGCGATCGTGAGTTCCAATCTCGACGAGTTCTTCGAGATCCGGGTGGCGGGCATCATGCAGCAGGCCGATTCGGAAGCGGGCGACCTCAGCTTGGACGGCCTGACGCCGCGCGAACAGCTCCGGCGGATCCGGGAGGCCGTCGACCGGCTGGTCGCGGACCAATACGCCTGCTGGCACGGCGCGCTCGTGCCGGCGCTGGCGGCCGAGGGGGTGGTGTTCCGCACCGCGGCCCAGCTCGACGACGCGGAGCGCGCGTGGGTGCGGCGGCATTTCGAGACGCAGGTGATGCCGGTGCTGACGCCGCTCGCGGTCGACCAGGCGCATCCCTTTCCCCTGCTGGGCAACAAGACGCTCAACGTCCTCGTCTCGCTCGACAATCCGGAGACGCCCGAGCGGGAGAAGCTGATGATCATCCTGCCGGTGCCGCGCAGTCTGCCGCGCATCGTGCAGATCGAGCCGGCGGCCAACGGCCCGCGGCGGCACATGTTTCTCAGCGAGATCATCAAGGTTTGCGCCGACCAGCTCTTCCCGGGCTACGCGGTGCGCGACGCCCATGCGTTCCGGGTGACGCGCAACAGCGACCTCTACATCGACGAGGAGGAGGCGGAGAACCTGCTGAAGAAAATCGAGGACGAGCTGCGCAACCTGCGGCGCGGCGCGGCCGTGCGCCTCGAGATCGAGGCGGGCGCCGACCCCACGCTGTGCGCGGCGCTCTGCGGGCACCTGTCGCTGGGCGAGGAGGAGACCATCCGGCTGCAGGGACCGCTGAATCTGCTCCGGCTCATGAGCCTCTACGAGCTGATCGACCGGCCGGACCTGAAGTATCCGCCCTTCCAGCCGGCCGACTGCGCCCCGCTCGCGGCGGGCAGGAAGATCTTCGACGCGCTCCGGGAGCGGGACCTCCTCCTGCACCACCCCTACGATTCGTTCGCGCCGGTGGTGGAGTTCGTGGAGCAGGCGGCGCGGGATCCCGAGGTGCTCGCGATCAAGCAGACCCTCTACCGCACCAGCGGCGATTCCCCGATCGTGCGCGCGCTGATCGACGCCTCGCTCGCCGGCAAGCAGGTGACGGCGTTGGTGGAGCTGATGGCGCGCTTCGACGAGGCCAACAACATCAAGTGGGCCCGCGAACTCGAGGAGGCGGGCGTGCACGTGGTCTACGGCCTCATGGGCCACAAGACGCACTGCAAGTGCTGCCTTGTGGTGCGGCGCGAGGGGGAGGCGCTGCGGCGCTACGTGCACCTCGGCACGGGCAACTACAACCCGAAGACGGCGCGCCTCTACACCGACATCAGCCTGCTCACGGTGCGCGAGGACCTGACCGCCGAGGTGGCGCAGCTCTTCAACACGCTGACGGGTCTCGGGCGCACGCCGGATTTCCAGCGCCTGCTCGTCGCGCCGTTCAATCTCCACGGCCGCACGCAGGAACTGATTCTCGCGGAGGCCGCGAATGCCCGCGCGGGCCGGCCCGCGCGCATCATCGCGAAGATGAACAAACTCGTGGATCCCGAGACCATCGACAACCTCTACGCCGCCTCCCAGGCCGGGGTGAAGATCGACCTGATCGTGCGGGCCACGTGCTGCCTCGTGCCCGGCGTGAAGGGGCTCAGCGAAAATATCCGGCTGCGCAACATCGTCGGCCGTTTTCTCGAGCACGCGCGCATTTTCCATTTCGAGAACGCGGGCCAGCCGCTCGTCTACTGCGGCAGCGCGGACTGGATGCCGCGCAATTTCTTCCGCCGGGTGGAGGCGGTATTTCCGGTCGACGATCCCGAACTCCGCCGCCGGTTGATCGAGGATCTGCTGCCGATCGAGCTGCGCGACAACGAGGATGCCTGCGAACTCCAGTCGGACGGCACCTACCTGCCGCCGCGCCGGACACCGGGCGAGGAGTCGTTCCGGGCCCAGAAGTATTTCATGGCCGCCGCCACCCTGCGGCGGGCGGTGCCGGCGGCGGCGTTGGCGGCCTCGTTGGCGATCAGTTCCTGGATGCGGGAGTGGAGGTTGAAGGGCGCGACGAGCAGGTGCTTGAACTCGGGCGAGCGGCCGAAGCCGGTGAGCGAGTTGAAGAGCTGTGCGACCTCGGCGGCGATCTCGGCGTTGCAAGTCAGCAGGCTGAGGTCGGTGTAGAGACGCGCGGTCTTGGGGTTGTAGTTGCCCGTGCCGAGATGGACGTAGCGGCGCAGGCCTTCGGGCTCCTGACGCACGACCATGCTGATCTTGCAATGGGTCTTGTGGCCAACGAGGCCGAACACGACGTGCACGCCGGCCTCCTCGAGCTCCTTGGCCCACTTGATGTTGTTGGCCTCGTCGAAGCGAGCCTTCAGCTCGACGAGGGCGGTGACCTGCTTGCCGTTGCGCGAGGCCTCGATGAGGGCGCCGATGATGGGCGAGTCGCCGCTCGTGCGGTAAAGCGTCTGCTTGATGGCGAGCACGCCCGGGTCGCGGGCGGCCTGCTGGACAAACTCGACCACGGGGTTGAAAGACTCGTAGGGGTGGTGCAGCAGGATGTCGCCCTCGTGGATTGAGGCGAAGATGCTGGGCGAGGCCTTGAGCACGGGCGACTCGACGGGCGCGAAGGGTGGAAACTTCAGGTCGGGCCGGTCCACGAGATCAGACAGGCTCATCATGCGGACGAGATTGAGCGGGCCCTTGAGGCGGAACACGCGCTCCTCGTCGAGCTGGAGGTTTTCGCAGAGGAGCTGGAAGACGGCGGCCGGGGCGTCATCCTCGATTTCCAAGCGCACGGCGGCGCCGCGGCGGAGGTTGCGCAGCTCCTCCTCGATCTTTTTGAGGAGGTTGTCGGCCTCTTCGTCGTCGATGTAGAGGTCGCTGTTGCGGGTGACGCGGAAGGCGTGCGCGCTGATGATGCGGTAGCCCGGGAAGAGTTCGCCGGCGCAGAGCTTGATTATCTCGCTGAGGAAGACGAAGGTCTGCGGTCCGCGCTTGTCGGGCGTGATCTGCACGAGACGCGGGAGGATGCGCGGCACGGGCAGGACGGCGGTGAGGTTTTCCTGCTCGGGCGTGTCGGGGTTGTCCACCGTCACGATGACGTTGAGCGTCTTGTTGGCGATTTGCGGGAAAGGGTGCGATTGGTCGATGGCCAGCGGCGTCAGCACCGGGTGGACCTGCTTGGCAAAGTAGGCCTGCACCCAGGCGCGCTCGGCGGGGCTGAGCTGGGCGGCGGTCTTGAAGGTGATCTTTTCCTTGGCGAGGGCGGGGACAAGGAGGTCGTGCCAGCAGGCGTATTGGTCGTCCACGAGGCGGCGGATCTCGGTGAAGGCGCGCTTGAGCTGCTCGCGCGGGCTGAGACCGTCCAGGCTGGCCTCGCCGCCGGTGGAGTCCTTCTGCTGGAGGAGACCGGCGATGCGGATCTCGAAGAACTCGTCGAGGTTGGAGCTGACGATGGCGAGGAACTTGGTGCGCTCGAGCAGCGGGTTGGCCTCGTTGCGGGCCTGCTCCAGCACGCGGCGGTTGAAGGCGAGCCAGCTCAGTTCGCGGTTGGCATAGACGACCTTGCTGCCGCCGGCCTTGGGCGTGATGGAACGGCCGGTCTTGGCCGTGATCTTGGCGGAACGGGGCTTGCTACGCGGAGTGGGAGGCATGGGAGATAAACAGGCGTGGACCGGAAAAGAGGGAAACCTAGTCTAGCCGCTTCGGGAACCAACGCAAAACCCGGCTCCGAAACGAGAATTAACACTCCCGACACAAATGCCGGATTCCATGGGTCGGATCGCCAACGGCGGCTCGACATATCCCAGGGAGCGACGCCATTTTTGACCACATGGCCAAGGCGAAGCAGCGGCTGCCCAAGCGGGTTTATCAGGCCCGGGCCGACCGGCTCCGGGCGGACCTCCTGCAGCTTCAACTCGAGCTGAAGCAGGTGCCCTTCAAGGTGCTGCTCATCCTGGCCGGACCGGAGGGCGCGGGGCGCGGCACCCTGCTCAACAAGCTCGCCGAGTGGCTCGACCCGCGGGGCGTCGAGACGTTTTCGTATCATCCGCCGACCGACAGCGAGCGCGCGCACCCGCACCAGTGGCGTTTCTGGCGCAGTCTGCCGGGCATGGGCCGCATCGGCCTCTACGCCGGCTCGTGGTATACCGAAACCCTGCGCGAAGAGGCGCGCAATCGGCGTGCGCTGCGGCATGTGGCTCAGGAGGCGGAGCGCATCCGGGATTACGAGGAGCTGCTCGCCGACGGCGGCACGCTCATCGTGAAAGTCTGGCTGCATCTGTCGAAGGAGGCGCAGGGCCGGCGCCTCCGCACGCTGCGCGCCGATCCGGCTACCGCCTGGCGCGTGACCGATGAGGACTGGCATCACCACCGCATCTACGACCGGCTCGACAAGACCGCCCGCCTGATCCGGGAAAAGACCGACCGTCCCGGGGCGCGCTGGCATCTGATCGACGCCGAGGACGAGCGGGCGCGCGACCTGGCCGTCGGCCAGCTGCTGCTGAAGCGTTTCGCCGATCAGAAGAAACGCCTCGGGCGGCTGCCTCCGGCCAAAGCGCCCAAGAAGCTGGTGCCGCTGCGTCCCGCCGGGCTGCGCCGGCTCAACGCCCTGCCGCTCGACCAGGATCTTTCCGAAAAAGACTACGGCAATCTTCGCGAGAAATGGCTGGGCCGGCTGAACCGCGCCGTGCGCGCCGCGCTCGGTGCCGGCCGGTCCATCGTGCTGGTCTTCGAGGGCTGGGATGCGGCGGGCAAGGGTGGGGCGATCCGCCGGTTGAGCAGCGCGATCGATCCCCGCGACTACAGCGTCATTCCCGTGGCCAAGCCCACGCCGGAGGAGAAGCACGCGCATTACCTCTGGCGGTTCTGGCGCGATGTGCCCCGCAACGGCCGCCTCGCGATCTTCGACCGCTCCTGGTATGGCCGCGTGCTCGTGGAGCGCGTTGAGGGCTTCTGCCGCGAGGATGAGTGGCGCCGGGCCTACGGTGAGATCAACGATTTTGAGCTCCAGCTGACCGGGCACGGCACGATCGTGCTGAAGTATTGGCTGCACGTGTCGCACGAGGAGCAGCTGCGGCGTTTCCGGGAGCGCGAGGTCACGCCGCACAAGCGGCACAAGCTGAACGCCGAGGACTGGCGCAACCGCCGCCAGCGCACCGCCTACGAGATCGCCGTCGGCGACATGCTCGCGCTTACGGACCGACCGAACGCCCCGTGGCTCTTGGTGCCGGCCGACAACAAACGGTTTGCCCGGTTGGAAGTCCTGCGCTCGGCCAGTCGCGCGATCGAGGCAGCGATGGGGATGTGAGAGTAATCCCGGGGCAGTGAGGAACTGGAGGCAGGACTGTCAGTCCTGCGGGATTTAGGCCACGCATCTCGCCCAACGCGGGGCTGATGGTCCCGCCTCCAGTTAAGCCGGAGCAAGCAGGCATAAAAAAGGCGGGGTCAGCGACCCCGCCCGAAAGGAGAAACTGGCCCGGTCAGCCTTCGACCACCGTGAGGTCCGGATCGAAGGCGACCGTCAGGCGATAGATCTGCCCGGGGCGCATGATAAGCGGGTGGTCGCGCACGAAGGTCTGCACGTAGTGCAGCTTGCCATAGTTGGTCCGGTAAACCGGATCGGCGGTGACGGTTTCCGTTTCGGCCCAGTTGGCGTGGAAGTCATCCTTGAGCACCGAGCAGCGGTGGCCCTGCGCGCCGAGGGCGGGCGAGGAGGGCATGCGGTATCTCGAGTGGGGCGCGCCGATGACGAGGGCCATGCGGAACTTGTCGAGCTGCACCTGGTTCTTCACGGTGTAGGCGAAATCGGCGGTGATCTTGCTGCCGGTGAATGTCCACTGGACCTTCACGCTGCCGATACCGCGGGCGAGTTCCTCCTTGGTGTTGATCAGCTCGGGCTGCTCGTAACGGAAGTAGAACGAGTTCTTCAGGCCGAGGCCCGTCACGCACTTCTGGCCGTAGAAGGCCGGGAGGGTGACATGTTCGCCGAAGGTCAGCTCGGGGGTCATGACGGGCAGGTAAACGTTGTTCGGCCAGTCGAAGACACCGGGGCAATGCGGGAACGGGAGGTTGTCGGCCGTGCAGTCGGTGCCCGAACTGACCAGCGGGAGCTGCACCTGCAGGCCGGACTCGGCGTCGCGGTAGAGAAACAGGCCCTGCTCTTTGCGGTTGCTCTTGTCGAAGATGACGAAGCGGCCGCTGGTGCGGACGGGGTCGGTCTTGACGCTGTCCGGCATCTGCACGGTCTTAGCGAGGCGGGACCACTGGCAGAGGTAGCGGGCGGCGTCGAAATTCGCCATGCGGGTCGTGTGCGACGCGTAGGCGGTGCGCTCCTCGTCGCGAATGTCGAGGAAGCCGTGCTCTTGGTCCAAATAGGTGTGGAAGAAGTAGTAGAACAGCCGGCGCAGGATGTCGAAATACTTGTTCTTCTGGTCGTCGGTGATCCAGCCGTCGCGCAGGCCCTGAAGGATGAGGGTGATGCAGTGCATCTGGCCGTAGGCGCCGGCGGAGCGTCCGTAGGCCCAGCCGAGACCGTCCGCCCGGACGAGGTCGGGCATCATCTTGATGTATTTCTCGGCGTAGGTGCGGAGGGTGGGGAGCTTGCGCTCACGGAGGGCCGAGTTGGCGTGGAGTTGGAGAGCCGAGCGCGTGAACGCCAGGGTCATCACGCCATAAAGGTTGAAGTGGCCGCCGAAGCCCTTTTCGGCGTCGTCGAAGAAGCCGGAGGAGCTGGTCTGCTCGATGCGTTCGACCATGCGCTCGATGAGGCGCGAGGTTTCGTCCTTCTTGGAGAGGCCGAAGCTGTAGCGGCACACCGCCTTCGCGATGTTGAAGGCCTGCCAGTAATTGTCGTAGTCGCTGCGGGTGAGCAGGAGCTTGTCGAGGCGCTCGCGGGTCTCTTCGACCAGGCGCTCCCAGACGGCGTTGC
>JACCDS011920460.1_pt1 | contig 19994 bp, 23 predicted proteins | sample 7446441 | NCBI WGS metagenome assembly JACCDS01 (sample SAMN15323445, study PRJNA562643) | freshwater metagenome | isolation source: river surface water | place: USA:Blue River Watershed | collected 2017-08-17
GGGATTGGGAGGTCACGGTTTTGTCGGGAGAGCGGGCGATGCGCGGTGCGAAGCCTAAGCCGACCCATTTGAAGGTTATTGCCGGGAATCCCGGCAGGCGTCCGCTGAATAAGCGGGAGCCAAAGCCCGCAGGGGATTTGAAAGACGCGCCCGAATGGATGACCGACAGCCAGAAATCCATCTGGGCCAAAGCGATTCGCAGTGCGCCTGCGGGATTGCTGAAGGAGCTGGATGAATCCGTGCTCGTCACCTGGGTCGTCGCCGCTGATCTGCATCGCCAGGCCAGCGAGAATGTTGCCCGCTTCGGTCTGCTGACGACCACGCCAAACACCGGCGAGGAGATTCAGAGCCCGTATCTGCCGATCGTGAACCGGCAGGCGCAGATCATGCTGAAAGCAGCGGCGGAGATGGGGTTCACGCCGAGCTCCCGATCCCGCGTAAGTATGGATGCCGAAAAGTCTGCGGATGAATGGGGCGACTTTTAGATCCCCCGGGCTGCGGACCGCGCCGCCCTGGCTTTGATGACCAACATCGAAGCAATAGTCGCGCACACGAAGGCAAGCAGATAACACAGCACGGACACTTGCCGTAGCAGCACATCGTCCGGCAGGGAGTTCGGATCCGTCATTGCAACAGGCGATCCGATCCTTGCCTCGAGCAGACTGACCGGCATGAAGACCAGCAGTAAGGAAAACGTTGCGATCGTCAGGCCCCACGCTTCCCACAGGCTTCCCATCCGCCTGAAGCCTATCGTTGTGAACAGCCATAACAGCGGAAAGGCCGCGACACCGATCGCTTCGACATACAGCGTTTCCGTTGCAAGCCCAAGCATCAGCAGCATGGAGGCCGCGCAGGCGAACAGGCCGCCAGGTAAGACCGCAGCAAGAAATTTCATATTCCCCCGACTCAGGTAATCGATCAGATCGCCGGACAGCCGCCGAGCATCATAGGGCGGCGCACGCCCATCGACTCAGGAAGGAAGACGTGCCACGCAAAAATGCGACACCGACTGGCAATGAGGTGGACTATCTCAACCATGCCAGCGATTACGCAGATCAGGTCCTCGCTGGCAAAGTGCCCGCATGCAAATGGATCAAGGCCGCATGCCAGCGCCAACAGGATGACTTGAAGCGCTGGTCGAAGAAAACCTCGGCTTATCTGTTCGATCGCCAGCGCGCCCACCGCATCTGCCGCTTCATCGAAAATCTCACCCACGTCAAAGGCCCACTGGCCGGGCAGAAGATCGTCCTCGAGCCGTGGCAGGTGTTCATCCTCACCACCGTCTTCGGCTGGGTGACGCGGGAAGGACGGCGCCGGTTCCGTCGTGTCTACATCGAAGTCCCGCGCGGGAACGCAAAAAGCACGCTATCCAGCGGCGTCGGGCTCTACATGCTGTGCGCCGACGGCGAGGGCGGCGCGGAATGCTATTCGCTGGCCACCACCCGCCAGCAGGCGCGCATTGTCTTCGGCGACGCGCAGGCCATGGCGCGCGCCAATCATGGCTTGCGCGCGCGCTTCGGCCTGAGCGTCACCGCGCACAACCTGCACGTGCTGCAGACCGCATCAAAATTCGAAGCCCTGTCCGCCGAAGGCTCGACACTCGACGGCCTGAACACGCATTTGGGCATCATCGACGAGCTGCACGCCCACAAGACGAGATCGGTCTATGACGTCGTCGAAACCTCCATCGGCAAGCGCGCGCAATCGATGCTGTGGGTGATCACCACCGCCGGCTCCGACCGCGCCGGCATCTGTTATGAAGTGCGGAGCTTCGTGACGCAAGTGCTCAACCACACCCTGATCGCGCATGACGGCCTCGGCTACAAAGTCGAGGGCTCGGCGATGGAGGACGACAGCCAGTTCGGCATCATCTACACCATCGACGACAACGACGACTGGACCACCGAAGCCGCGCTCGCCAAAGCCAATCCGAACTGGGGCATCTCGGTCATGCCGGACATCCTCGGCAGCCTCCAGCAAAAAGCCATCCAGATGCCGTCGGCCGCGAACAACTTTCTCACCAAGCACCTGAACGTCTGGGTCAACGCATCCATCGCCTGGATGGACATGCGCGCCTGGGACCGCTGCGCCGATCCCAAACTGTCGCTCGACGACTTCGCCGGCGAAGACTGCTGGATCGGCCTGGACCTCGCGACCCGCAGCGACATCGCCGCCAAAGTGCGCGTCTTCCTGCGCGAGATCGATGGCCATGCGCACTACTACGTCTTCGGCGACTACTACCTGCCCGAAGCCGCCGTCAGCGACGGCCGCAACAGCCAGTACGGCGGCTGGGTGCGCAGCCAGTACCTGACCGAGACCGGCGGCAACGTCACCGACTACGAAGTCATCGCCGACGCCCTGCGCGACGACGCTGCGCGCTTTCGCATCGTCGAGATCGGTTTTGACCCGTGGAACGCCACCCACCTGTCCAACATCCTGCAAGACGAAGGACTCACCATGATCGAGATGCGCCAGGGCGCGCGCACCCTGTCCGAACCCATGAAGCACCTGCAGGCGCTCGTGATGGAAGGGCGACTGCACCACGACGGCAACCCCGCACTCACCTGGATGGTGTCCAACACCCTCGCCAAGCGCGACGACAACGACAACATCCGCCCGATCAAGGAGCGCGACGAACACAAGATCGACGGCGTTGTCGCATTGATCATGGCACTCGGCCGCGCCATGGTCACCGAAGAACCGGCCGACGTGGGCATCATCCTGCTATGACCGCCGCCGCGTGGTACGACGAACAGAAGGTCAGGCAGCCCGGCAGCGTCATCCTCACCCGCTGGCGCGCCGAGCGCGAAGCCGTCCGCAACCAGGTCAGCAGCACCAGCCTCACGATGGACGAGCTATCCAAGCTGATCGGTGCCGGCGGCTTGCCCGGCATGCCCGCCGTCACCGAGCACAGCGCCATGAGCGTCTCGGCGGTCTACGCCTGCGTCGCACTGATCGCCGGCGCCATCGCCACACTGCCGCTGCCGGTCTACCGGCGCACGCCTGAAGGGCGCGAACGCGCCGACCATGACTACGGGTGGCTGCTCAATGAATCCCCCAACGCCGACATGTGCGCCGCCGTTTTCTGGGAATACCTGCTGAGCGCCTACCTGCTGTATGGCGATGCCTTCTGCGAAATCCTGCGTCCCGGTTTTGGCAGCAAACGCGTCGTCGGCCTGCGGCCCCATCATCCGAACCGCGTGACCCCATTTCGCGAGTCCGGCAGCCAGCGGCTACTGTACCGGGTGCAGCCGGCATCAGGCGCTGCGCCCTATGTGCTCGACCCGGCCGACATGCTGCACATCGCCGGTCTCGGCTTCGACGGCCTGCGCAGCTGCAGCCCCATCCTGCATGCAGCACGGCAGACCATCGCCACCGCGCTGGCTGCCAGCGAATTCAGCGCCGGATTCTTCTCCAACGGCGCGCGGCCCGACTTCGCGCTGAAAGTGCAGGGCAAGCTCTCCAGCGACCAGATCGACGTTCTGCGCAAAAGCTGGCTGGCGATGCACGGCGGCCCGTCGCGCAGCCACACCCCGGCCATCCTGTCAGGCGGTATGGAGATCGAGCAGCTGACCATGACCAACGAAGACGCGCAGCTGCTGGCCACGCGCGCCTTCCAGATCGAAGAGATCGCGCGCATCTTCGGCGTGCCGCCCTTCATGATCGGCCAGACCGAGAAAACCACCAGCTGGGGCAGCGGCGTCGAGAACATGGGGCGCGGTTTCGTCAAGTTCACCCTGCAACGCCACCTGATCAAGTTCGAGCAAGAGATCAACCGCAAATTCTGGCCCAGCCGCGAGCGCTACTTCGTCGAGTTCACCGTCGCCGGCCTTGAGCGCGGCGACTTGAAGAGCGAGAACGAAGCCCTGCGCGTAGCGCTCGGCCGCGCCGGCGAACCCGGATGGATGACACAGAACGAAGTCCGTCGCATCAAAAACCTGCCGCCCGTACCCGGCGGCGACACCCTCATCAGCGGAGCAAGCCATGACCCGACTACTGCGGCTGCTGTCAGCCAACCGGACACGCCGGCCGATCCCGGCCAGCCGGATTGAAGCCAGCGCCGGCGAAACGGCGATTTACCTGTATGACACCCTAGTCAGTGATGACTTATCGGCCGAGTATTTCGGCGGCGTCTCCGCGCAGACCCTGGTGCCTCAGATCCGCGCGATTCGCGGTGGCGTCCTGCGGCTGCACATCAACAGCCCCGGCGGTGATGTCTTTGCCGGACAAGCCATCGCGCAGGCGGTACGCGACACCGGCGCGCAAGTCATTGCACAGATCGACGGGCTGGCCGCCAGTGCAGCGACATTACCTGCGATGGCCGCCGACCGGGTCGAGATCGCCGAAGGCGGCTTCTTCATGATCCACAACGCCTGGACGCTAGCTATCGGCAATGCGAACGAGCTACTTGCCACTGCCGCACTACTTGAAAAAATTGATGGAACGATTGCCTGCGTTTACGCGAAGCGCAGCCAGCTGCCGGCAGAGCAAGTGCGGCAGATGATGGATGCAGAGACCTGGTTCACCGCACAGGAAGCCATCGACGCGGGGCTGGTCGATACCGTGTCCTCCATCAGAGCGGCAAAGCCACAATGGAACCTGAGTGCCTATGCGCACGCTCCCGAGGAAGTGATTGCCTTATCGACAGAGAGCGATACTAAATTCAACGAGCATCGGGACAGGCAGCGCCAACGCTTAGCGCTGCTGGCCCGATTAAATATTCAGTGAGTTGTTGAGTAATAAGTCAACGCATCCTCATTTACTGACAAGCAAAATTTATTTCATAGGAGTGCCAGCCATAAACATCGGAGCTGCCCCCCATCCTTTTTGCTTCCATGGTTTTGCCTTGTTTTTGGCAAAACTCGCTCGCTTCAGTGATCGCTTTTTGCTTTGCATCTGATGCCGTCGCGGCTTGAATCGTGAGGGAATAGGTACCCGTTCCAATGCGTTGCACACCACTGCTGCTTGCGCATGCGGTCAGAATTGCCGAAGAAGCGATTACGAGAAAGACGAGTTTTATATTCATTATCTTCTCCAAATTTAGTACAGAAATAATACCACTGAGAAATCGCAACAAGAGGCAATACGTCGTCATTAACCACCCGCCGTCGGCGGGTTTTTTTTCGTCCAAGGAGCGCCATGAACAAACTAGCCCAACTGCGCGAGCAGCGTCACCAGAAGGCACGCGACGCGCGCGCGCTGAATGACCAGTATCCGGCAGACACCCGCATGCCCGCCGCCGATAGCGAGAAGCTCGACGCCATCCTCGCCGCAATCGAGTCCATCGACGACGAGATCCTGCGCGAAAACCGGCTGTTGCAACTGGCCGCCGACGATCCGCAGGCCCAGCACCAGGCCGCGCTACAGGCGGCCACGCGAACACCGGCTGCGCACAGTGACGAATCGCGCGCGCTGCGCGCCTTCCTCAAAGGCGGCATCCAGGGCATGAGCGAAGCCGACCGTCACCGCATGGCCGCACGCCAGACACCCGAGATCCGCAATGCGCTCAACAGCGATAACCCCACCGATGGCGGCTACACCGTCGCCGTCGAATACATGCGCAGCCTCGAAGTCGCGATGAAAGCCTACGGCGGCATGCGCGAAGCCGCCACCGTCATCCACACCGGCAGCGGCGCGCTGATGAATTTTCCGACCAGCGATCCCACCAGTGAAATGGGTGAGATCGTCGGCCAGAACCAGCTCGTCTCCGACAGCACAGCCAGCTTCGGCAACATCACGCTCGACGTCTTCAAGTACTCGTCCAAGTCGATCCCGGTGCCGTTCGAACTGATCCAGGACAGCTTTATCGACATCGAAAGCTACCTCAACAACCTGCTGGCGATGCGTCTTGGCCGTATTACCAATCGCCACTTCACCATCGGCAGTGGCAACGGTCAGCCACACGGCATCGTTCCCGCCAGCCGCGTCGGCAAGACCCTCGCCGCAAAGAACCTCTCGATCGGCTACGACGACCTGGTCGATCTCGAGCATGCGGTCGATCCCGTCTACCGCCGCCAGCCGGGCGTCGCCTTCATGATGGCCGACAGCACACTCAGGCAGCTGCGCAAACTGAAAGACACGCAGGGTCGGCCGATCTTCGTGCCGGGCTACGAAAGCACCAACCCGGGCGGCGCGCCGGACACCCTGCTGGGTCGTCCCATCGTCATCAATCAGGACATGCCCGAGCTGGCTGCCGGCAACCGTCCGTTGCTGTTCGGCGCGCTGCGCAAATACCTGATCCGCGACGTCATGGATCTCACGCTGTTCCGCATGACCGACTCCGCCTACACTCTGCGTGGCCAGATCGGTTTTGTCGGCTTCATGCGCAGCGGCGCCAACCTGATCGACGCGGGCGGCGCGGTGGAGTGCCTCGACGTGGCGGCCGCCTGATGCCGGCGCGTCGCCTGCAAGGGCCGACCGCACCGGCTGTCACACTGGCGGACGCGAAGCTCGCGCTGCGCATCGATGGCGACGAGCTCGATCCTCTGATCACCGCGTGGATCTTCGGCATTGCCGACCACGCCGAGCACACCATGGGACGCGCGATTCTCACGCAGACCTGGCGGCTGCTACTGGAGCGCTTTCCCCGCGCGATCGCGCTCCCAATGCCGCCGGTCACCCGCGTGATCTCCATAAGCTACCTCGATGCCGACGGCTTCGAGCGAACCCTGCCGCCCGAGCGCTATGTGCTGGACAGCGCCGCCGAGCCGGCGCAGATCCTGCCTGCGCTCGATGCGCCGTGGCCTGCGACCCGCAACCGCCACAATGCCGTGCGCATCGACTACACCACCGGCTACGGCGCGACCGCCGCCGACACGCCCGAGGCCATCCGGCTCTACCTGCTCGCCAAGCTGGTCGAGCAGTTCGACCCCGCCGTGCGGCCCGACCGCGAGACAGTGCAGTCGAGCTACATCGACCGGCTGCTCGACCGCTATCGCATCGTCGAGGTGGGCTGATGCAAGCGCAACGCCTGCGCCATCGCGTCACCGTGCAGCAGAAAGACCCGACGCCCGACGCCTACGGTCAGCCGTCGCTCGCCTGGATGGACGTTGCCACGCTATGGGCCGACATTCAGCCGGTCACAGGCAAGGAAATCTTTTCCGCGCAAGCGGGGCAGAACCCGGTGTCGGTCAGGATTGTCCTGCGCGCGCGCAGCGGCCTTCTGCCAAGCATGCGCGTGGTGCATGGCTCGACCCAATACAGCATCGAAGCGGTTCTGCCCGTCAGTGAGCGCGAGGTGCAGCTGCTGTGCAGCACGGGGGTGAGCGATGGCTGAGTTCAGTTTTGAACTGACAGGCTTGCGCGAGCTGGAGGTACAGCTGCGGACGTTGCCCGCCAAGGTCGCCGGCAATACGCTGGCCGCGTCGGTCGCCGCAGGCGCGCGTGTCGTGCGTGACGAAGCCATCGCGCGCGCCCCGGTCGATACCGGCGCGATGAAGGCGCAGATCTTCACCAAGCGCGTGCGCACCGGTTCCGACCTCGAAAAAACCTCCATCGTCGGCGTGCGGGGCGGCAAAGCCAAATATGCAAATACCAAGCGCAATCGCCAGCTCGGGCGCGCCGGCAAGGACTACGCGAATGCCGGAGCCACCTTCTACTGGCGCTTTGTGGAGTTCGGCACCAGCAAGCGGGCCGCGCAGCCCTTCCTGCGTCCCGCCTTTGACGCGAAGCAGCGCGAGGCTGCCGATGCCATCGCCGAGCGGCTCGACCAGCGCATCCAGAAAGCCATCGCCGGGGGCAAGTGATGACGATCCAGACCGAACTCGTCACGCTGCTCGGCCCGCTCGTCGGCGCTCGTTTTTTACCGAACGGCAGTCCAGACCAGCCCGTCGCCCCTTACGCCGTCTATCAGCGCATCTCGGCGATCCGCGAGCAGACGATGCAGGCCAACGGTGGCACCCATCATCTGGTGCAGACCAATCTGCAGATCGATGTGTACGCGGCCACCTACGCCGAAGCGGTTGCGCTGGCCGACCAGATCAAGACCGCGCTGTCCGGCTGGAACCGGCAGAACCTGGTCCAGCTTGAGCAGGATTTCTATGAACCCGACGAACGACTGCACCGGGTCTCGATGGAGGTCTCGGTATGGCATAGATGACTGAGGAATTTTTCGCAGCCACCCTCAGCCGCCCTCGGGCGGCTTTTTTACTTCAGGAGCACCGAACATGACTACCAATGCATTCGCCGGACTCGGGTCGAAGCTGTACCTGCAGCAAAAGACCCCCCGTGTCGCGCCGACGGCGCGCAACATCACCGCCATCACCAAGGCCAATCCCGGCGTGATCACTTCCAACGCCCACGGCCTGATGGACGGACAGGTCGTGACGATTGCCGCCGTCGGCGGCATGACCGAGATTAACGGCACCTACTATGTCGCCGGAGCCACGACCAATACCTTCACCCTGGTCTCGCTCGACGGCGTGCCGGTCAATTCGACGTCCTTCACCACCTACACCAGCGGCGGCACTGCCACGCCTCTGGCCTATCTGCCGGTGTCTGAAGCGCGCACGATCAACGCCGCCGACGCGCAGACGCCCGAGATCGACGTCACGACCTTGCTGTCGACCTCGCGCGAATACCTGCTCGGCCTGCAGGATGCGGGCGAGTTCTCGTTCGAGATGAACTATGTGCCGTTCGATCCGGCCATCGTCGAGCTGCGTCAGGCCAAGGCCGATGCCTTGAAGCGCGCGTTCTACATCGAATTCCCCGAAGGCTCGGTGTACGCGTTCCAGGGATTCGTGAAGGCCGTGCCTTTCCAGACGGACTACCAGAGCGCCATGTCGGGTTCCTGCACGCTGAAAGTCACCGGGGCGACCGTATGGATGCCGTGATGAACACATTAACCCGCGATCTCATCCTGCGAGCGATAGACCTGCGCACCGAGCGCATCGACGTGCCCGAATGGGGCGGTGCCGTGCTGGTGCGCGGCATGACCGCGCTCGAGCGCGACACCATGCTCAACGCCGTCGATCCGAAGAAAGAGCCGGTGGCCGACAGCCAGCTCAAGGCCTTCCTATGCGCGCACTGCATCGTCGATGAGCACGGCAACAGCCTGTTCAGCGATGAGGATATTGCGCGGCTGCAGGCGAAGAATCCGATCGCGCTCGACCGTATCGCCAATCGCGTGCTGAAGCTGTCCGGCGTCGGCGTCGAGGCGGTGGAGGCCATCGCAAAAAACTGACCTCCCGGCCCGAGCGCCAGTTCCTGTTCGCGCTGGCGCTCCGGCTGGGCCGCACTGTGTCCGAACTGCTCCGCACCCTGAGCAGCGAGGAATTGACCGAATGGATCGCCTACCACGGCATCAGCCCCATCGATGACGCGCGCGGCGACCTGCAGGCGGGCATCGTGGCGTCCGTCGTCGCCAACGCCAACCGAGCACCCAAGACACCCGCATTTCAACCCGCTGACTTCATGCCCTACATCGACCGTCCGGAGCCGACCCGCTCCCCGCCCTTCATTGAGCAGGCCAAGCGCCGCCTGCATGTCGTTACGGTGATCCGTCATGGCCGGACTGCGTGAACTCGTCCTGAAGCTGTCGGCCAACACCGTCAGCTTCCGGCAGGACATCGGCGCGGCGATCCGGCAGGTTGACCTGTTCTCGGCGCAGGTGAGCCGGTCGATGAAGTCGGCCAACGCCGCCTTTATCGGCTTCGCCGCGGGCGCAGTCAGCATTGCCGGCCTGTCGGCGGCCTTTGCGCATGCGGTCGATGCGATGGCCGAGCTCGACGATATGGCGCAGCAGACCGGCTCGTCAGTCGAGAACCTGTCACGCATCGCCAAGGTCGCGCAGGTGTTCGGGCAGGACATGGGCGCGGTCAATGCCGCGCTGGTCCGCTTCTCGCGGGGGCTGGCCGGGGTCGACGAAGAGTCCAGCAAGACCCGCGAGGCGCTGCGCGCGCTCGGATTGTCCACGGCGGACATAGCGAAGCAGGACCCGAGCGTGGTGTTCCGTAACTTCGCGGCGGCGCTGGACAACTTCGAGGACGGCCCGGAGAAGGTCGCGCTGGCGATGGATGCGCTCGGCAAGGGGGGCGCGGACTTGCTGCCCTTCCTGCGCGACCTGAACGGCAACATCGACAAGTTCGACGGCGTCAGCGCAGAAGCCGCCGCGCAGGCCGACAGCTTTCAGAACGGCCTGCGTCAGCTGTCCAGCCGCGCCGATGACCTGACCAAGACGGTGGCCGCCGGCATCCTGCCGACGATGAATGATTTCATCGGTGCCATCAACGACGTCATCGACGAACAGAACAAGCTCGCCGACGGCAATGCACTGGCCGATTGGGCAGAGGGCGCAGTCACGGCGATTACGGCAGTCATCAACGCGGTCGACGCCGGCATCCGCTCGATCAATCTGCTGGGCGAATCCCTCGGCGCGCTGGCCGCCACCGCGCTGGCTGACAACCAGCGCGAGCGCGACGTCATCCAGCGGGAGTTCGAGAAGCGCCGCGACGAGCTCCTCAATCCCACCCTGGCGGGCAACCGCATCCGTGAGCGATTCCAAAGCCGGCGCGCGCAGCGCGAGGCCGAGGCGGCCAACCCGTCGCTCGCGCAGACAACGCCGAAGCGGCAGCTCAACTACAACCCGACCAACCCGAAGCAACAGGCCGACCTGCTCAAAAGCCAGACCGACGCGGCACTGTCGGAACTGCGGCGCCAGCTCGACGGCGAGAAGGAAATTCTCGACAGCCGCAATCGCGTGCTCGACCTGTACAACGGCGAGAACCTGCTGTCCTTGCGCGACTACTTCGACGCCCGCAAGGCCGCGCAGGAGGACTATGTCCGCAACGCCAGCGCGCTCTACGATCAGGAAATCGCCGCGCTGGAAAAGCTCAAGCGAAGCGCGAAAGACGAGGGAGCACGCACCGATGCGCGGGCCAAGATCAACGAGCTGATCCAGAAGAAGACCGAGCTTCAGCGGCAGAGCAGCGAGGATGCGGTCATCAACCTGCTGAAAGAGCAGAAGGCCTACGAAGACCTGCAGCGTGAGCTGCGCGCGGTGAATGCCGAGCTGCTGGAATTGCAGGGGCGCTCCGGCGATGCCGCCCGGATCCGCATCACCGACCAGTACGCGGGACTGCGCACGCGACTGGCGACGGAAGGCGACCAGCAAGGCCTCGATCAGCTGGACCAGCTGGAGCGGGCGAAGATTGCGCAGGCCGATTACAACCAGCTGCTGGATCAAAGCAGCCAGATTCAGGACAAGCTGCGCCTGGGCGAAGAGCGCGTGGCGATTGCGCGCTACAGCGGCGCCATCTCGGAGCTGGAATCGCTCGCGCAGATTTCGGAGGCACGACAGCAGGCCGTGCGTGACCTCGAGCAGATTGTTATCCAGCAGGAGGCCGTCGCTGCCGCCAGCGAAAACCCGGCATTGATCCAGCAGGTCGAGGCTGCGCGCGTGGCGCTGGAGCGGCTGCGCGCCGAATCCGATTTGCTGGCCAAGAAGTTCGAGACGATCTTCGTCTCCGGCATCGGGCAGGCGCTGACAGATTTCGTCACCGGCGCGAAGAGCGCCAAGGAGGCGTTCCGGGACTTCGCCGACTCGGTTGTCCAGCAGATCACGCGCATGGCCGCCGAGGCTGTCGCCGCGCAGCTGTTCAATTCGCTCATGGGCGGCGCGGGCGCGGCGGCGGGGGCCGCCGGTGCAGGCGGTGCGGCGGCTGGTGGTGGTGGTGGTGGCGGTGGCTGGCTCGGCACGCTCGTCGGCATCGGCACCAGTCTGTTTGGCGGTACGGCCGGTGCCAGTTCAGCGGGCGCAGGCGGCTGGCTCGGCTCGCTGGTGAGCCTGGGCGCGAGCCTGTTCGGCGGCGGCGCGGCTGCGTTCGGCGGCCAGCTGGCGGCGACCGACGCGATGTTCCCGGCGGGCGGCGCGATCAGCGCGGCCGACCTGATGGACTTCCCCGGGCTGGCCAATGGCGGTCCGGCGGCGGCCAATTCGCCGTACTGGGTCGGTGAGTTCGGCAAGGAGCTGTTCGTGCCCGAGACCGCCGGCCGCGTGATCCCGCGCTCCGAGCTCTCGGGTGGGAACACCAACGTCATCAACATCACGCAAAACATTCCGAAAGAAATGAGCCGTCAGAGCGCGCAGCAATTGGCTGCGGATACCGGCCTGCAGGTCAATCGCGCAGTGCGGAGGAATAGCTGATGGCCTTCCTCGAATCGCCCCGCTTCCCCGAGAACATCAGTTACGGCGCGATGTCCGGTCCGGAATTCCAGACCCATGTCATCGTCGTGAACTCCGGCTATGAATCCCGTAACGCCAACTGGGCATCGGCGCGGGCGCGCTTTGACGTCGGCCATCAGGGCCGGACGAAGGAGCAGACCGACGCGCTGATCGCCTTCTTCCGCGCCGTCAAGGGCCGCGCGCACGGCTTTCGCTTTAAAGACTGGACCGACTATCAGGTGACCCTCGCCGCCGGACGCACGCTGAAGCTGCCCGGGCTGAAGTTTCAGCTGCAAAAACTGTATGCGAGCGGCGCGCTGTCCGAGCTGCGTACGATTGCCAAGCCGGTGGCGGGCTCCGTGCAGGTGCAGCGTAACGGTGTGACCGTCGCCACCGGTACCAGCGCGGGACAGTACACCCTCGACAAGACCACCGGACGCCTGACCTTCAAGGAGGATGTGCGCATTGGCATTGCCGCCATCACCAAGGCGAACCCCGGCGTGGTGACCACCAGCGCGGCGCATGGCTTTGTCACGGGCAACGTCATCGATTTTGATATGCCGTTGAGCATGGCCGAGCTGCACCGGGCGACGGCGACGATCACGGTGATCAGTCCGACCAGCTTTTCCATCGGCATCAACACCACGGGCTACTCGACCTATTCATCCGGCGGCGCGGCCTTGAAAACCGTGCAGCCGTCCGAGACCCTGTACTGGCAGGGCGAATTCGACGTGCCGTGCCGCTTCGACATCGACCAGATGCAGGTCGAGATCGTCGACCGGGGCATCTATTCGTGGGGGCAGATTCCGATGGTGGAGATCCGCGTATGAAGAACCTCACTCCTGCCATGCTCACGCATCTCGCCGGCGAGGTGACCAATCTGCGTACCTGCTGGAAGGCGACGCTGGTCAGCGGGCCGGTGCTCTGCTTCACCGACCACGTGGACGACCTGACGATTGACGGCTTCACCTATAAGGCGGCGACCGGCTACACGCCGTCCGCAATGGCCAGCAACAGCTCGCTGGCGGTCGACAATCTGGAAGTGCAGGGCGTGCTCGACAGCGATGTGCTGAGCGAGGAAGACCTGCAGTCCGGTCTGTGGGATTTCGCCAGCGTTGAGGTGTTCCAGGTGAACTACTTGAACCTCGCCGCTGGTGTCATTCGCCAGCATCGCGGCAAGCTCGGCGAGGTGAGGACAGGGCGCGCCGCCTTTGTGGCCGAATTGCGCGGCCTCTCGCAGCTGATGCAGCAGACCGTCGGCGAGCTGTACACGCCGACCTGCCGCGCCCACCTGGGCGATGCGCGCTGTGGCGTCAACCTCGCACCGCTGACGGTGGCCGGCACGGTCAGCGCCGTGACCGACCAGCGGGTGTTTGCGGACGCGGCGCGCGCCGAGGGCAGCGGCTATTTCGACGGCGGCCTGCTGGCCTGGACCTCCGGCCTCAATACCGGGCTGGCGATGGAGGTGAAGGCCTACGCCGGGTCGACCTTCACGCTCTACCTGCCGATGTTCCATCCGATTTTCCCGGGTGATGCCTACACCGTCTATCCCGGCTGCCGCAAACGCTTTGCCGAAGACTGCGTAGCCAAGTTCGGCAACGGCGTGAACTTCCGTGGCGAGCCGCATGTGCCCGGGAATGACCAGATGATGAAGGTGGGCGGAATATGACGGGCGCGGACATTGTCGCCGAGGCGCGCGGCTGGCTCGGCACGCGCTTTCACCATCAGGGACGCGTCAATGGCGTCGGCGTCGATTGCGCGGGGCTGGTCGTTGGCGTGGCCGCCGCGCTCGGCCTGCCGGTGCGGGACCGCAGCGACTACAGCCGCCAGCCCGACGGCCAGATGCTGGAATTGACCTGCGACGAGCAGCTCGAGCGTATACCAGTCGAGCAGATACAGCCGGGTGACGTGCTGCTGATGCGCTTCGCGCTCGAGCCTCAACATTTAGCTATCGTCGGCGACTACGAGTTCGGCGGGCTGTCGATCATCCACGCCTACGCCCAGATGCGGCGTGTCGTGGAGAGCCGTCTCGATGATGTCTGGCTGAGCCGAATTGTCGCGGCGTACCGGTTGCCGGGGGTGGCGCAATGTCCACGCAACTAGTGCTCGGCACGATCGGCGCGGTCGCGGGCTCGTTCTTTGGCATGCCGCAACTGGGCTGGATGGCCGGCGTCATGCTCGCCGGCGTGGCCGATCCCACGGTCATCAGGACCGAAGGCCCGCGGCTGGCCGACCTGAAGGTGCAGACCGCCACCTGGGGGAAGATGATCCCGATTGTGTACGGGCGCGCGCGGATCGCGGGCAACGTGATCTGGTCGACCGACATTCGAGAGACCAGGCACACGGAGGAAGCGGGCAAGGGCGGGCCGCAGCAGGAATCGGTCCAGTACACCTATGCGGCCGACATCGCGGTCAGCCTGTGCGCGGGCCCGATCTTCGGCGTGCGCCGCATCTGGGCCAACAACAAACTCATCTACAACAACGACCCCAGCGCCGGCCCGCAGACGCTGCTGGAAAACGACCGCAACGACATTTTCATCTACACCGGCAGCGAAACCCAGCTGCCCGACCCGACCATCGAAGCGGCCAAGGGCGTGGGCAATGTGCCGGCCTATCGCGGACAGGCCTACATCGTCTTGACCGACTTCCAGCTGGCCGATTACGGCAACCGGATTCCCAACTTCGAGTTCGAGGTCGTGCAGCAGGGGGTGGCGCAGGGCACGCGCCAGGTCGGCAACAGCTTCGACACCGGCATCGATTTCGACGCCTACAGCGTCATCGAAAAAAAGCGGCTGGTGCTGTCAGTGGAGGACGGCGTGATGCGCGTCTGCCGCCGGGGGCTCAGCTATCTGAGCGAGGGCGTGTCGGTGCTCTCGCTCGATGGCCGTTATCTGGGCAAGGACTATTTCCGGCTGCGCGAATTCATCCTGCAGTCGGTGTTCCCGGGGCTGATCGGTTTTACCGACAGCTTTCATTTTCATGTCGGCTGGCACATCGGCCGCCCGTCGCCGAATGTGAACTTCCACTGGACGCAGCTGTTCATCAATGCGCAGGAATGGAGGCCGTCGCAGTTTGCCCCCAACGAGATCGTGCTGGGCGCATCGCTGTCGGCGGACAACAAGGTGATCATGTTGTTTACGCGATTCTTCGTCGACGCGGTCGGCAATTTATCGAGCGGCGGCAACTGGTATCAGTTCAAGACCGACAAGACGCTGATCCGATCGGGCACCGTGTCCACCGTGCCCTTCGACTGGCAGAACCTGGAACCCTCCGGGCAGAAGTGGTATGCGACCAAGGGCAAGATCTGTCTCGAGTCGGACCCCAATTATTTCTGGGGCGTGCAGTGGAGCTATGCCACGCTCTACAAGATCGAGCAGAACAACACGATCACATCGCTTTTCGCCGGACCGCTTTCCACGTCGTGGATCGACGGCGTCAGCTACGCCGACAATGGCACCGTCATCACCTATCACGAGCCGGACTATTTCCGCGCCTATACCCGCATTCCCTCGGTATCGCCGACCACGGTCCCGCTGAAGGACATCGTCATTGACCAGTGCCAGCGCGCCGGCATTGCGGCCGCCGACGTCGATGCGGCGACCCTGACGGACGCGGTCACCGGCTTCATCGTGCCCTCGCAGGCGTCGGCGCGGGCTAACCTGATGCCGCTGCAAAAGACCTTCTTCTTCGATGCCGTCGAGTCCGAGGGCAAACTGAAATTCAGGAAACGCGGCGGCGCAGCCGCGGCGATTATTTCGTTCGATGACCTGGCCGCGCAGAACGCACCGGCCAGCGCCGAGGCCGAGCCGCTGGCCATCACGCGCATGCAGGAGGCCGACTTGCCTGTGTCGATGGCGGTCCGGTATTACGATGCCGAAGGCGACTATCAGGTCGGTACCGAGCACACCCGCCGCCTGATCGCGCAGTCCAGTCAGCAGGTCAGCGAAGAACTGGCCGTCGTGATGGCCAGGAACAAGGCGGCGCAAGTCACTGAAGTGCTGATGTATGACGCGCACGTGGCGCGCACCGGCTTTCAGCTGCAGGTCGCGCCGAAGTATGCATACCTCGAGCCGATCGACGTCATTGTGGTGCAGACGCCGACGACCAACTACCGGATGCGCATCGTCAAAAAGACCGATGACGGCGGCCTGATCCGTCTCGATGCCGTGGCCGACGATGCCTCGGTCTATACGTCGGCGGCGTCGGGCGCTTCGCAGTTCGCGGTGCAGAGCAGTCTCGGCACGCCCGGGGTCACGAAGATCGACTTCCTCGACATTCCTATCCTGCGCGACACCGACAACGATGCGGGTCTGTACATCGCCATGACAGGCTATCTCGACACCTGGAAGGGCGCAGTCCTCTACCGCGCGAACGACGGGCTGTCCTTCGTCGCGGTCGGCACCGTGCAGAACCGCTGCACGATGGGTATCGCCACCACCACGCTTGGCGGCTGGACGGGACGGAACTTCGTCGACGAATCGTCGGTGGTCGAGGTCAGCATCCTCCAGGGGACGCTGTCGAGCGTGCCCTGGCTCGACCTGCTGAACGGCGCGAACCTCGCGCTGCTGGGCAACGAGATCATCCAGTTCCGCACGGCCACGCTGATCGCGCCGAACAAATACCGCCTGATCGGCATGCTGCGCGGGCGCTTCGGCACCGAAGGGAGCGCCGCCACGCATGCGACCGGCGAACGCTTCGTTCTGCTCGGCCAGAGCGGCACGCTGCGCGTGAACGAAGGCAACTCGGCGATCAATGCCGTCCGGTATTACAAGGCGGTTAGCGCCGGGCTGAAGCTCGCCAAGACCGGCGCCTACCCGTTCTCCAATACCGCGCGCGGCCTGAAGCCCCTGCGTCCGGTGCATTTCTTCGCCACCCGGCTGCCGAACAATGACTGGCACCTGCGCTGGGTGCGCCGGACGAGAGTCGATGGCACCTGGCGCGATCAGGTCGATGCGGCGCTCGGCGAGGCGACCGAGTCCTACGAGCTGGAGATCATGAACGGCGCGGCGGTGGTGCGCACCCTCGTATCGGCGATGCCGACCGTGATCTATACCGCTGCGCAGCAGACAACGGATTTCGGCAGCGTACGCACCACGATCACCGCTAGGCTATACCAGCTCTCAGCCACTGTCGGGCGCAGCGATGTGCTGCAGCAGACTTTTCCCTAGCATGAACCATGGCCGATTCCACCTCCAACGTACCGCAGATCCTGCAATCGCAGGCGCAGAAAGAAGTGCTCGCCAACGCGCTGTTCGACGCCGCATCGCCGGCGCTGCTGTGGGGGCGAAACTCGCTCACCAGCAGTGGCCTGGTGTGGGGCTACTTTGGCGGGCGCGTCTACCTGAATGGCGTGGCGACCGTCATCGCCAATGCCACCCTGACGCTCGCTGCCAGCCAGACCAACTTCATCGAGGTCAGCCGCAGCGGCGTGGTCAGCTCGAACACATCGGCATTCTCTGCCGACCGCGCGCCGCTGTACCGCGTGGTGACGGGCGCCACGTCGGTGAGCAGCTACGAGGACCATCGGTCGGCAGTGGCTTTCGACCGGCTGTTCCAGTCGCGCGCGGTGGTGCCGCTCGGCCTGCCCGCGAACCAGACACTGACGCTAGCCGAAGCGATGTGCCACAGCATTGAGCTGACCGGCGCGCTCGCGGCCAACAAGGACGTCATCGTGCCGACCGTCGCACGCAGCTATCTGTTCTTCGCCAACACCACCGGCGGCCAGACGATCACGGTCCGGACCGCTGCGGGTACCGGGGTCTCACTCACGGATGGCCAGCGTCGCATTCTTGAGTGCGACGGGATCAACGTCGTCGCCTTCACCCAAACGCCATGAACACCAACTTCTGGAACACGGTCTGGGAGACCGTGAAGGACCTCCTTTTGCCGCTGATTCCAAGCCTTGCGGGGTCGGTGGTGTCGCTGCAGTTCGTCGGCAGGGATTTATCGGTTGGACACAAGATTTCCAGCGTCTGCGTGGGCGTGGCTTGCGCGGTCTATGTCGCGCCGGTGGTCATCACCTGGTTCGGTGTGGATGGCAAGGATCTGCACGCCTCGCTGCAATTCCTGATCGGCCTGTTCGCGCTGGCGATCGGGCGGGAGATCTTCCGCGAGATCGAAAACGGGCTGATCCAGAGGATTCGGGACAAATTTCTGGGAGGGAGAGAACTATGATTGCGTGGGTGAATGCTGTCTCCAGCGCGGTGGTACTGGGAGTGTGTGTGTGGGCCGTGCTGCATCCGCGCGTGGAAACGCGGATCGTCGGCACATTGTCGCTCTCGTCGCTCGGCCTGTTCTCGGCGCTGAACATCCTTCGGCCCGGCAGCTTCGGCATGTGGGCGACCGAGTCTCAGACCCTGGCCAACGCATCGCTGGCCTGCCTGTTCTTGTGGGGCTATGTCCGATACCAGCGCATTCTGCGAGCTAAGCGGGGGCAGCGATGAATGCGAACCTGCGCGCGTTTCTCGACATGATCGCGGTGTCGGAGATAGGTGAGGCACTGCTGTCGGTGTCCAACAACGGCTATGACGTGATCGTTGGATCGACGGTGTCGAGGCCGGTTTTGTTCGCTTCGTACGCTGACCATCCGCGTCGGGTGGTGTCGCTGGTTGTGGGGGGAAAGACCGTCCGAAGTACGGCGGCTGGGCGTTACCAGCTGCTGGCACGCTACTTCGATGCATACCGGCGCTTGCTGGCGTTGAAGGACTTTTCACCGGCGTCGCAGGACGCGATCGCCATCCAGCAGATCCGCGAGCGCGGCGCGCTGCAGGACATTGAGGCGGGGCGGCTTATGTCGGCGGTGCGCAAGGTGAAGAATCTCTGGGCGTCGCTGCCCGGGGCGGGGTACGGGCAGCATGAGAATGCGATCGAGCGGCTGCGTGCCGCGTATCTGGGTGCAGGCGGGGGGCTGTCATGAGCGCGTCGTTCAAAGCGGCGCTGGCGCTGATGCTGGCGGTCGGTGTTGCGGGTCTCGAGTGGAAAGTTTGGCACTCGGGTAAGTGCGCGGGCATGGCCGAGGTGCAGCAGAAGTGGGACCGCCAAGTGGCAGCGACTGAGCAAGCGGTGCGCGAGGAGACCGCGGTACACCAGCAGGTGATTACGAAAACCGTAACGAAATTCGTCGAAAAGGCTGCGCAGGAGAAGGTGGTCTACCGCGACATCATTAGGGAGGTGCCGAACTATGTTCCGTCTGATTTGCCTGTGCTGCCTGGTAGCTTCCGGGTGCTCCATGACGCAGCCGCCACCGGTAGTGCGCTGCCCGAGGGTGGAGGTGCCGGAGGAGTTGATGCGGGCGCCGTCAGTCCTGAAAACGTTGCCGTGATTCTGACAGAAAACTATTCGGCATGCCGCTTGGATAAGGAGAGGCTCAGACTGCTGCAGGAAGTCGTTCGAGGAAATACGATATTGGAGAAACAACTAGACATGTAATCCTTACGCTTAAGAAGAAATCCACATGCGACTTGAATTCGGCGTTTGTGGCATGTCCCTGTATGCGCGAAGCAGTTTATTTCGGAGTGGCTTAACAACTCTGGGGAGGGGGTCTATCCCCGCATGCACGGGGGAGCCATCCCGGTCCCCGGCGACGTCCCGACGATTGGGGGTCTATCCCCGCATGCACGGGGGAGCCGTGCGGATCAACTGGGACAACGTGTCCGGCACGGGTCTATCCCCGCATGCACGGGGGAGCCGATCGTTTCGTCGGCGGTCGGCTGGCTTCCGAGGGTCTATCCCCGCATGCACGGGGGAGCCGTCAAAATCTTCGCTGATTCCGATACGACTCAGGGTCTATCCCCGCATGCACGGGGGAGCCTACAGCGGCAGCATTAACATTGAC
>JACCDS010627407.1_pt1 | contig 19990 bp, 22 predicted proteins | sample 7446441 | NCBI WGS metagenome assembly JACCDS01 (sample SAMN15323445, study PRJNA562643) | freshwater metagenome | isolation source: river surface water | place: USA:Blue River Watershed | collected 2017-08-17
AGCAGCACAAACGGTAAAAACACCCATTGGAATGAGAAGTCCAGCACCGGTGACGATTCGCGCGCCATGAAGTGCACATAGTCCCAGCTGGCCGGAATCGCCACCAAGGCCAAGCTGCCGATCAGCAAGTTGCCCACAATGCGCATGACGCGGCGTGTGCCCACGCTGACGCTGTTCCAGACCAGATCAAACACCACTTGCTCGCGCTCAGGCACCATGAAGGCGGCCGCCCACAAGATGGCCCAGAGGTACAAAATCACGGCCAACTCGTCGGTCCAAGGCAAGGGTTTGTTGAAACCAAAGCGGGCCGTGATCTGCACCAAAAAGGTCAGGAAAAGGCAGAGGAAAACAAGGCCGCCGAACGTATCGGCGGCTTTCTTGAACCAGCGCATCTTCAGCGGGTGTTGTTGATGCGCTCAAGCATGCCGGCTGGCCACACCTTGGCGTACTCCGACTTGGCATAGGTGTCTTGCACCGACTTGCGGAAAGCCTCCAAATCGGGCGTGCTCACTTGCAAGCCTTGTTGTTTGAAGAAGTCCACGATTTGGCCTTCTTCCTTGATGCGGTTTTCGTTGTTGTATTGGGCGGCGGCTTGCGCAGCAGCTTTGACGTTTTGCTTTTGTGCTGGCGTCAAGGCGTTCCAAGTTTTGTTAGAGATCGCAATGAAGATGCTGTCCACCAAATGGTTGGTTAGCACCAGTTGTTTGGTGACCTCATAAAACTTGGCCGCACGGACGGTGGGCAGCGGGTTGTCTTGGCCGTCAATGGTGCCGGTTTTCAGGCCCAGATAAACCTCGCCAAAAGCCAAGGGGGTGGCCGTGGCGCCCAAGGCCTCGCCGAGGAACAGCCACTCTTTGGTGCCAGGCATGCGCAGCTTGATGCCTTTGAGGTCGGCCGGCGTGTTCACGGTGCGCGCTTCGCGCAAGTTGACTTGGCGTGTCCCCAAATAAGCGGTCGACAAAATGGTCACATCCATTTTTTCAGAGACGGTCTTGAACAGGCCTTCTCCGATCGGGCCGTTGAAGACCTTTTGCTGGTGGCTGGGATCGCGCACCACATAGCCTGCCGTGAAGATCGAGAACTCGGGCACCAGCTTGGCCATGTCAAAAGCCGAAATGGCCGACAGCTCCAAGTTGCCACGGGCCATGGCTGCAGGTTCGGTGCCTTGCTTGAACAAAGAGGCATTCAGGTTGATCTGGGTGTCAAACTGGTTGGGCGAGGATTTGTCCAGCGCATCTTTGAACACCGTCCACATCTTGGCGTGCCAGTCGTCGGGCACCGCGGGCGTGGAAATGCGCATCGGAATTTTGGCTTGTGCCATGGCTTGTGTGCTCATGCCGAGCAGGCTGCCCATGGCCAGCGCTGAAACGCTGGCGGCCAACAGGCCGCGACGCAAAGTGGATTTGTGGTTCATGCTTGTCTCCTGGAGTTGTGGTGGGTGAAACGGGTGTGGAAAGGTGAAATTGAATGGATGAAACTGAAACCGCTTATTCGCGCGTGGTGTCTATGTTGAACTGCTGCACTTTTTGAGCGAAGGCCGCATGGGCCTCTGGGGTCATGGCCACCAAAGGCGGACGCACGCGCAACCAGCCGGGGTCGTTGTGCAAAGTGGCCATCACGCTTTTGAGGGCCGGCATCAGCGAATGCGGTTGCAATAAATCGAGCATGCTTTGCACCCGCTTGGCATCGTGGGGCGTGGTGTTGGCGGTGGATTCGAGCACCATGCGGTGCACGATGCGCGGCAAGAAGTTGGCCAGCCCGCTGATGGCGCCGGTGCTGCCCATTGGGCCCATTGTGGGCAGGTCGGGTTCAAAACCAACATACACCGTGAGCGGTGGCATGAAGGCTTTGGCCAGTGCCACCGAGTGTGCCCGGTCGCAGCTGCTGTCTTTGATGCCCGCAATGATCTTGGGGTAGCGCTTGAGCAATTCGGCGATGACACCATGCGTCAAATGGACGCCGATGACCTGCGGGATGTGGTACAGGTACAGGCGCCAGTTGGCGTGCCCCACGCCTTCGATGACTTGGATATAGGCATTCAGGATGCCTTCATCGCTGACGCCCTTGAAAAAGAAAGGCGGCAACACCAAACAGCCGTGTACGCCCAAGGCCACAGCGTGGCGCGTGAGCTCCAGCGTTTCGGTGACAGCGGTGCAGCTGGTGGAGACCATGATCCGCTCGGCGGGCACGCCGTGGGCGATCAGTTGTTCCACGGCTTGCTTGCGTTCTTGCGTCGAGAACGACGGACCTTCGCCCGTGGTGCCAAAGATCGTGACGCCACCGCAACCTGCGCGGATCAATGACAAGGCGTGCGCGGCCAGTTTGGCATGGTCGATGTTCAGCTGGGCATCGAGCGGCGTGAGCATGGCAGGCCAGATGCCCTGAAAGCCATTGCGACTGTTGGTGAGTGAAGAGGTCAAGTGAACTCCGTCAGGATAGGGGTTGGGGTGTCGGCAATCGTGTTGGCAGTTGCGGCCGCAGAAGCATCAGAAGCAGCCGCAGGGCGTGCCGCCTTCTCTCGCTGATCGGGTGGTGAAAGCACCCGGCGGTCTTGCCCCAACACCCGCTGGTGGGCGCTGTGGATGTGAAAGGCCACGTGTTCGGCCACCGCCAGGGGGTCGCGCTTTTTGAGCGCGGCAATCAGGTTCAGGTGTTCCTGCATGGCCGGCAACAAAACTTCGGCCGACAAGGTCGATCGCTCCAAATGAATCAAGCGCACACGCAGGCTGTTGATGCGGTAGGTTTGTGAAATCAGCTCGTTGCCCAACGTGTCGATCATCCGGTCGTGAAGTCCCCAATCCACCGAGGTGGCTTCGGTCAGCAAATCGTCGGTGATGGGGCCTTGCCCAGCGCGTTGCACGATGCTCAGGTGTGCTTGCTCGATGGTGTTCAGATCGTGGTCACTGACCGCCTGCACAAAATGCAAGGCGGCCTCGCGCTCCAGCATGCTGCGCAACTGGAAAGCGTTGTGGATCAATTTCAGGTCCACATGGGCAATTTGCAAGCCGCGCTGTGGCACGGTGCGCAGCAAGCCTTCGGCCTCGAGGCGCGGAATCAACTCGCGCACGGCACCCAGCGGCATGTCCAACAACTGCATCAGCTCGCGCTGCGAAACAAACTGCCCCGGCTGCACATTCGCCTGCAAGATCTGCTGGCGAAAATTCTCATATGCGCGGGCGCGCAGAGTTTGGGGGTTGAACGAGGTGGCCATGTGGTCAATCGGTTGCAATGACGCCCTTGCGCAACAGGATGTTGGCGTATTTGCGCAGGTCGCCCGTTTGAACCACCAGTCGGGCTGAGCGAGCGTGCTCATAAAAAGCAAAACGCTCCAAGCTGCCGGGGGCGGCTTCGCCTGCGGCGTGCAGCGCTTGCTTGAATTCGGCCACCGGGGCTGGCACTGCCTGTGCATCACCGACCACTTGCATGGTCCAGCTGCAAGGGCTGTCAAAGTGGTCGAGTGGCAACACACTGAGCACGGCCTGAAGCACTTGGGTTGTGCTCAAGCCGGGCAACTGGACCAGCCGGGCATGCGCTTGCTCGGCAATTCGGTCGGCAGGAAAGTTGGCATCCACCAGCGCCACGTCGTCTCCGTGGCCCAGTTTGGCCAAGCCAAACAGCAGCTGCGGGGTCAGGAGGGGCGAGATGTTTTTAAGCATGACTGGCTAACATGTTAGTGGTGGTAGATGCCGCCGCCACTCCGTGAATACCCGTGTTTGGGTGATTTGCCCACAGCACTGGTCAGCCGCCGTTTTGCCCCCTACGATGGGCGCCATGTTCCCGCATCACCGCATATGAAAACACCCGTTTTTTTGCCTTGTACCGACGGTACGCGCCTCGGATTAGGTGGCGCTCCCTTGGGCAATTTGTTTGAAGCCTTGGACGATGCGCAAGCCCGTGCGGTGGTCGATGCCGCTTGGTCCGATGGCTGCCGCAGCTTTGATACCGCGCCGCATTACGGCCATGGCCTGTCTGAGCGGCGCTTGGGCGACGCCTTGCGCGGACATGCCCGCAGCCGTTGGCGACTGTCGAGCAAGGTGGGCCGCTTGCTCACGCCGCAGGCCCAAGTGCCGCACGAACAGCACAGCTACGTGAACACCTTGCCCTTTGTGCAGCACTGGGATTTGTCGGCCAGTGGGGTGCGCCGCAGTGTCGAGGACACCTTGCAGCGCATGGGCTTGGCCCAACTCGATGCGGTCTACATCCACGACATTGACGCCGCCACGCATGGCCCGCGAGCGGCCGCGGTGTTGCGGCAGGTGCTTGAAGAAACCTTGCCCGAGTTGGCCAGGTTAAAGCAAGCAGGGTTGCTCAGCCACGTTGGCTTGGGCGTGAACGACCACCACATCGTCGAGCAGGTGCTGCGCCACGCCGATCTGGATGTGCTCATGCTGGCAGGCCGCTACACCTTGCTGGACACGGTGGCCTTGCCCACGCTCATGCCCCAGTTGCTCACGCGTCGGGTGGCGCTGGCGCTGGGAGGGGTGTTCAACTCTGGCATTTTGGCCACGCGGGTGACGAAGGATCGCACCCTGACCTTCAATTACGCACCAGCGGCGCAGGTCTGGGTCGACAAAGCCCTGGGCATTCAAAGCGTGTGCGACCAACATGGGGTGAGCATGCCCGCGGCGGCTTTGCAGTTTGCGCTGGCCCATCCGGCCACCCAAATCGTCATGCTGGGCGTGCGCAGTGCAGACCAATGGCAAGCCGCGAGGCAAGCTGCGGGTGAAAAGATTCCGTTGGATTTTTGGCAGCAATTGCGCCACGAAGGCTGGATTCCGCCAGAGGCCCCCGTTCCCGGCGATACAGCCCAATCGGGAGGGCGGGCATGATCGACGCGCATTTTCACTGCTGGCAATTGGCGCGCAACGACTACGGTTGGCTCACGCCAGAACTGGCCCCGATTTACCGCGATGTGTCTGTGGCCGACTGGCAGCAGCAAGCGCAGGCTTGGGGTGTTCGCGCAGGTGTGTTGGTGCAGGCGGCACCCACAACTCAAGAAACAGATTTTTTATTGCGGCAAGCACAAAGCAACCCTGCGGTGTTGGGCGTGCTGGGCTGGATCGACATGCTGGCCCCAGACGCGGTGCAGCAAGTGGCGCGTTGTGCAGAGCAGCCTCTCCTCAAAGGCCTGCGACCCATGTTGCAAGATCTGAGCGACCCCGACTGGATCTTGCAGCCGGCGATCCAGCCTGTGTTGGCGGCCATGGCCCAAGCTGGCTTGGTGTTTGATGCGCTCATCACACCGGTGCACCTGCCGCGCATCTTGGCGCTGACCCAAGCGCACCCTGAATTGACGGTGGTGGTAGACCACGGTGCCAAGCCGGTGATCGATACGAAGGCTCTGCCAGCATGGGCGCAGGCCATGGCGCAACTGGCAAACGCGACGCTCGCAGACAAGGTGGTTTGCAAAATGTCGGGTTTGTGGACCGAGGCCCCGAAGGGGCAGCCTGTGGAGGTGGTGCGGCCGTGGTGCGAAGCCCTGTTGGCCATCTGGGGGCCAGAGCGCTTGCTTTGGGGCAGCGACTGGCCAGTTTTAGAGATGGCGGGCGCCTATGGGGCTTGGCGCACCTTGAGTTTGGAGGTGCTGTCGCCTCTGTCACCCCAACAAAAAAACGCGGTGTTGTGCGACAACGCGAGGCGCATTTATCGACTTTAACCAGCAACCCAACGTTGTTGTATGGCCATGTGGCGTTTGCCGGTGGGTGCTTGGTGCTTTGCTTTAAGTGCTGGGCATTAAGTGCTGGGTATTAAGTGCTGGGTATTAAGTGCTTGGCGTTATGTACTTGGCGTTAATTGCTGGTTTTTTGAAGCTTAGATTTTGGTGCTTCAGGTTTCTTTGAGCACCCGCCGGTACTGAACCGCTTCGGCCACATGCGCCACCTCAATGCTGGCGCTGCCTGACAAGTCGGCAATGGTGCGGGCCACTTTCAGGCTGCGGTGAATGCTGCGGCCACTCCAGCCCAGTTGCGTTGCGGCTTTTTGCAGCAAGGCTGTGGCCTTTTCGCTCAGTTCGGCTTGGGCATCGATAGCTTGGCCTTGCAGGTCGGCGTTGCTGCAGCCTTGGCGTGCCATGCCAATTTGGCGCGCCGCGAGACTTCGGGCGGCGATGGCCTCGGTGCTCTCGCCTGGCGCTGCGTGCAGCAAGTCATGCGCCGGCAAACTGGGCACTTCGATGTGCAAATCAATGCGGTCCAGCAAGGGGCCGCTCAGCTTGCCTTGGTAGCGGCTGACTTGGTCGGGTGTGCACCGGCAGTGGCGGGTCACGCTGCCCAAATAGCCGCATGGGCAGGGGTTCATGGCGGCGATCAGTTGAAACTGCGCCGGAAACTCGGCCCTTCGCGCGGCGCGCGCGATGGTGATACTGCCGGTTTCAAGCGGTTCGCGCAGGGCCTCAAGAGCGGCGCGGGGAAACTCGGGCAGCTCATCTAAAAACAGCACCCCGTGATGCGCCAAAGAAATTTCGCCAGGGCGAGGTGGCGAGCCCCCACCCACCAGCGCCACGGCACTGGCCGAATGGTGCGGCTGACAGGTGGGGCGTTGCGCCCATCGTGACAAATCAAAGCGCCCGGCCAAGCTGGCGATGGCCGCCGACTCGAGCGCTTCTTCGGTGTTCATGGGGGGCAACAAACCCGCAAAGCGTTGGGCCAGCATGGATTTGCCCGAACCGGGCGGGCCGACCATGAGCAAAGAGTGTAAAGGTAACCCTGAATTTTGTGCGGCTTTATCAAGATAGTGACTGATGGACTACCAGTAATAGAGGGGCGGGCGTGGGCCAGCCCCCTATAGGGCGTATATGTGCTTGGTCAGCTACACAGATCAGGGTTTTGAACTTGTAAACCAGCCCATTTCTTCATAAGCCTTCAAGTGGTCTAGGCATCAGCAACCGTTGTAGTTTTTCCTGCCACTTGGTGTGATGGTGTAAGTGCCGCCTCTGGGTCCAACATAGCAAGTGGGGTCAGCGACTTGGGTAAATCGCGAAGACTGACCTTGTTTTGATGTTTCACTGCCTTGGGTTGGCAGAACGATCTGTTTCTGTGTAGATGGTGCTCTGTGACAGTGGTAGTCGCCCGTTTTGTGGTTGTTATGACACCCAGAGGCATCAAGCCCACCGCCATGCGCTAGTGCAATCACGGGACTAACAAAGAACAAAACTGAAATTAAAAATTTCACTTGGTTTTCCTGTAAGTCCAAGGAGCAACTGTCTCCTCGTCTTGCCAAAGTCCTCTGTGCGCATCATTTGCTGCGGTCTCAGCAGCCCTGTACTGCTGGCGATCTTCAACAGATAGTTCCTTTATGTAGTCAGTGTAGACCCATGCAAGGCCAGCGGAGACCTGTTTCAAATTTACATCTTCACCGTTAAGAAGCACCTTACCAACAGCTCTACCGTACCTGTCCTGCTTGTTTGTGTCTACAGTGACTGACTGATTCAGGACTGATAGCCTAAGAGCGTCACGTGACTCTGGTCCGAAGGTCTGCTTGAGTTCTGGTGCATCAATCCCTGCAAGTCTGATCTTCTTTTGTTCTGCGCCTATCTGCAGTGTGAGTGTGTCGCCGTCATGGACAAATGTGACAGTGCCGGTCAGAAGCTCTGCCGAGGCACTTCCAATAAAAGCAAGGGCAATGGGTACCAAGAAACGCATGATGGGTTGATGCTTGCCAAGGGTTCAGCGTTATGGACAATAGTAGCTTTAATTGGAACAAAATGAAAAACGGTCTCCTCCTCGCCATCACAGTTTTTGCAACCGTCACAGCCAACGCGACTTGTTATGGCACTGGTGCTTTCAGGACATGTAACGACGCATCTGGCAACTCTTACAACATACAGAGTTATGGCAACACGACAAACATGCAAGGCTCCAACGCTCAAACGGGTAGCACTTGGACTCAGAACAGTCAGACCTACGGGAACACAACTTACATCCAAGGCAACTCCAACGGCAACTCGTGGAACCAGACCATTCAGACACTGCCGGGAATGACTATCCAGTCTGGTACTGACAGTCGTGGAAATTCCTTTAACCGCACGTGCACTGCGTTTGGGTGTAATTGAATAAAATATTTAATGACATGCGAATCTTAAAAGTCCTGATATATGTTGCAGGCTTGGTGAAGTGCCATTCCTTAGTTTCCGGACAATAGGAGGGGCGGTGGCGTCTATGCTGCCTTCATTGCCATTGACCATTCATCAGCATTGACATCAATACCTTCTAATGCTTTGTATATGGTGTTGGTCAATGTTGAGTTGAAGTCATCACTACTGACCTTTAAGCCTTTTGGTAATGGTGCATCTTCCTCATTTGAGTGACCAAGCTTTTGAAGTTCATTGAACACTGTTGATCGGTATGAATCAGCCATGCACAGCTTCAGTGCCTCGACATCACGGACAGAAACGATAGCGCTGTCATGGATCATCAGTATTGGTCGTTTAATTTCCATGAAGAAGTGCGTCATCACGTCATAGGCGATCTGACTGTCCAACTTCTGTAGCTTCAATCCATAGCCAGTGTTGAAGTGACCTGCAATCCGGTGGTGCAGCCTGTAGATGGCATTTTCTAGCGACATTGCTTGAACCATCGTGATGTTCAGGTTCCGTACAAGCGACTTTGCTGCCGTTCCTTTGTGCTTGCTGCTGTCTCTGTTGATCAGGGTGTTAAAGGCCACTTTGACCGCTTTACGTTTAAACCCTTCAATGTCATATGGATCACCGCTGAATTCATTCCTTTGCAGGTGGTAAAGCAAATGCGGATGCATGCCGGAATAGTCGACTTCTATCGTCGGCTCATCGTCAAAACGAAGATTGATGCGCTGCTTCTTTGGTAGGTTCTGAAGCTGACAGTAAAAACGGCCTCCTTGTTCGAAGCTTCCATTGTTGAAGATGCGCGTCATCGTGGTTTGCATAGGTGGCAACACGTCACCACCAAGACTGATCTTGACCCGCTGCCAGATTGCGTCTGAAGCCTCTAAAAGCCTCTCAGAGCCTCCAATCAAGTCAGGGTAATGTTGCCTATCAGCCTGCGTAATTGGCAGCGCAACAGAGCGGTCCTTCGTCTTCGTTCGAAGCTGAACATACGAGGCCAGCGGATTTCGCACGATTTCATGCTGGAGCGAAATTGGTTGATCAGTTATTTCTTCGCGCCATTTATCTGTGATGACATATGCAAAGGGCAGGTCATGCACCTTTGATGATCCATCAACTTTGACTTGCCGTTTGCCATCCACCTTGAGAAGATAGCCACCACCAATCAGCCACTCCAGAGCCGTCAAGACTTGTCTGTTGTGAGCAGCGCTGCGCTGGGTTTTGCCGCCATACACCTCATCATCAGTAACGATCCTGATCCACTGGTTAGGCTTGTAAGCATCCGACACTTCCAAGGCTGTCAGAACAACATTAAAGGCGGCGGAGAAATCGGTGTTGACCTGCCTTTTACCAGTGCCGCGTGACTGTTTGCATCTTTCAGCTAGCGTTGCAGCTATGGCATTTAGCCTCGATGAGGTGCTGAGCCAGTTGTAGCGAAGATAGATGAAGGATCTTTCGTCATTGAATCTATGAAAGTCGCTTTTCATCCTGTTTGCCTTGATCGTTTGCCAGCAAGTCGCTGACAGTAACACCTAGTACGTTAGCCAATTTCAACAAGGTTTCAATAGACGGGTTGGTCAACTCTCGTTCAATTTTGCTAACCATTGTTCGATCAACTCCAGCTATCAGCGCCAGCTTTTCCTGAGCGATCCCCCTCTCGGCCCTGTACCTGCGTAGATTGATGGCAATGGTGCTTCTGATGGCTTCTATGGCGATGGGGTGCTCTTGAGTCTGCATTCTTTGCAGTGTGTTGAACACCGGCTCACAATGCCACGCTACTGCAGGCCACGGATTGACATGCCACGGTTTAAAAGCAACAATAGAATTTTGAATGAATTTTTATGCTCAAAATTGTTTGCTTTATAACAGCTTTGTCATGTTCCTTTGTTGCTTCAGCTAGTTTTGGAACACTAACATCAAGCGATACCTCTGGTTCAAATAAATACTGTAAATACAGTAATGGTGTAGTGATAACAATCAAAAATTATGAAGTGTGCCCTACTACTGTTAGGTAGCATTGATTTGCAATGGTATCTGTAAGGCCATTAAATCGAAAATTATCAAATTTAAATCTAATTAATTTATGTGAAACTAGTCCATGAGAAGTAATTTATTTAAAATTGCAGTATTGGTAATATCAATCACGATCTGCTATCCAGCTTTGTCTAATGAACACATAAGTCATGCGAGCATCAGATCCGGCTTGGTAGAAATGAACGGTATAAATGCCAGAAAAGCCCCAATCAGATTTGTTAAAAGTGAACTTAATAAATTGATAGGTCTAAAGAGAGGGGTTACAGTAGAGGAAATAAAATGGATGGATGAAGCTCCTAAAGCATTAAAAAAAATATATCCAAATGAGGCAGAGTATCATAAGAAACTAATGGATCTCTTCTCATCAGAAAAATTCATTTTGCTGGATTCACACTCAAATATTGAACGCCTTTTGAAGTCATTGGATACCAATACTGAGTGCGCTTTGAAAGCAACCGAGCCAGTTGAAGAAAGAAAGTGTTTGAATAATCTTTCTCAAAACATGTGGTGGATGGTAAATTCTTATGGGCAAATAAATAATCTAAGGAAAAATTCGAAAGTTTTATCTGGCGAATTTTCAAAATCAGATTATATGGATCCTGAGTTGTTCATTTTTTCGATCCATACTAATGCATCATCGATAAATCGGATCCTTGATTTTTCAAACAGGTAATAGCAATCGATTTAAACACAGATCGATTTGCTTATTCAAAAATAAACTGTTCGACAAGTCTATTAATGAAATGCCATAAATCCGTCCCGCAATCATGCCCGTCACAGCTCCAACAGTGTCAGCATCGTCCCCACGGTTGATAGCATCCACAATAGCAGCATGAAACGAATTTGTAGACCTAACTGAGTACCAAGCACTGGCGTACGTATCAGCCACATAGCCAGAGTTGTTTATAGGTCGATCACGCAAATGGTCGTATTGCGGGAGCGGTCTACCCTCCCAAAGCTCATGAGCTAGAGCAGCTGTATAGGTGATGCAATCAGATGACCCATGCGTCAACAGTGCCTGAGCTACAGACTCGCCAATGGCCGCACTCAGATTGTTCCTGTTCCAGATGATGCAAGGGGCTAAGCGCATGATGCATCCGTTACCACTGGTGTCAGCCATAGTTGAGCCTGTATAGGGCCTCTGGATGTTCTTAACGGCCTTTAGAGACCGCTCAACAGTCATTCCTATGTCCCACGCAGGCTCACCCGGTCTTGTTCCAAATACGCCCGTTTCCATCCAGTCAATGAAGTTTTGCTGAATAGTTGAACCACAAAAGCGACCTTGCGAAATGTAAGCGTCAGCTATCGCTAGTGCCATCGATCCATCGTCGCTGAACTCACCTTTGGATGCTTTATGTACACCACCTTTAGTGAAGGTTGTAACTGGTTTGCCATAGTTTGGCTTCGTAAACTCAAGCGGTACACCCATAGCATCACCGATAAAGAGACCCCACCACATTCCCTTTGCTTGTTCGTTAGTCATTAATCATCCTTTATTATTTGCAGTTTCAGCTTTGCTATTGATGAGCTTTATTAACTTATTGCGTTGCTTGTTGATAGCTTTGCTCGGATGATCGATATACCACGCACCAGCCTCCACTGCCATAATGCGCAATTTGTTATATTCAATAAATGCTGAATGAAACCACTGATATTCAACTTCGCCAATCAGCTTTTTCATATTCTCTGCTTGTTCATTAGTGAATCCATGCTCAAGCTCTTCCAGCGATAAATCAATGAATGCATATTTTGCTTGCACTTTTGACTCGCTAATTTCCGCTTCATTGACCAAGGAGGGCAACTCAGGGTCAGGAAGATGGCAACGACTAAAGCGATGCGCTCCAATGCATACGCTCGTCCCTTGCGCCAATGAACCCCATGTGTTGCCTTGCGTAATAGTGATCAAAACTGTCTTAGTCTTAGGATCAACCTTTCGACAAAAACCCCTGTAGTACCGGTTGGAGCCAACGAGCGAAAACTCAAGCAATACACCTTCACTGGCCCATAAAGGTCCAATGCCACCCGCATAGTGAACACGGGGATTGAGACACATGGATCTGCTACCCCTCCACAGACGCATTTCACCTACCTTTGGTATTGGCCTTTTTTCTAGAATTTCACTGACTTGCATGTTGCCCCTCCTTGTCCTTGTGCCTTTTTAGAATGCAGACTTTTTGGCATGCTTGTCAAACTGACCGTGAGCAAAATAGACCCCTACCGTAGGTAGAAGATGCAATTACGCTATATCAATCACCAACTGAATTGATCGGGAATATAAGTGAAAAATACTATTAAAATTATGTCGTTTTTTCTCGTTTCCAGTTTGGCCCTCAGCGCCAATGCCGGTAGAGAGGGATGGATTCGAGTAGGAATAGAGGAAAAGAAAGTGAATCTTTTCTACATGCCTCTCAGTATTTGGACGCATCAAACGGGTGATGTGCATGTGGTCTCGGTACTCAATTACACGAATCACAACGGAAGAGCTGAATCCATCTTGACCAGTAGTATGTACAACTGCACAAACAATACCAAGCAGGATCAATTAACCGTACAACATGAGCTTCACTGGGGCGATGGCGAGGTGATTTCAACATCAGGCAAAGAGCAACAATGGCGGGACGTACTGCCGCGCACCAAGGGGTTCACCTTGCTTGAGGTCACCTGCGCCACCAACCGTTCATCAACCCAGCTTTAACGCTAGATCTTGTACCTTGGGCCTGTAGTACCGTTTCAGCACTAGCAAGCTCTTGTGCCCACTAACAGCCGCCAACTCGATCGCGTTCGGAAGCTTTTCTGCCATGCGGGTAACGTGCAGAGGCATTCCGGTGTTGTTGCCACTTGTTAGAGGGCAGCAATATGCCAATCACGATCAAGTCGTTCTACTACGACTGTTTTCCCGGAGATTGTCCGGATAGTTAACTCGGAGCAATCGCTGTTGAGGCTTGCGCTCTTTACTACTGAACGTAATCCACGAATGAGGGACCCGGTTTCACCAGCGCGCTCCAGAGCACGGTTTTCCAGCGCAAGAAGAATTTCTGTGTTGCTACCTTCTATTTGTCGCAGTTCTTCCCGCATAGAAGCAACCTCTTGCATCAGTCGATCCCAATGCTGTCGGGCCTCAATGGTTTTGACTTTTCGCCAGTGCAAGTGGGCTTCTTCGACATCATTCGTTAGTTCGTCGATCGCTCCTTGCAGGCCAAGAATATCATTGCCCTTTACAGATTCAGTAGGGACATACTGACTCATATATAAGGCCTGCTCAACTAGTCGAAGTGCCTCTGTGAACGGTAGGCCGATACGGCAGTGTGGGCATTGCAATTTGGGTTGTCCACCCGTCTTCGCCCCTTTGTTTATCCTTCGCATCGTTGTGCCGCAATCGTGCTTAATCAAGCCAGTAAGCGGGTGCGATTTGATGGCAAGACCTACAGCCGCAGGTTGTTGTCTAAGTGCATTGACTGCTTGAAAGAGCTCCGGTTCGATTACAACGGGGTAGTAGTTTTCAAACCGCTCACCCTTGTTGCTCAGCAGTGTGCCAATAACTGCATCTGATGCAAGTAGTTTTTGAATCGTGCTTGGATGCCAAATCGCAGACCTGCCTTTGCTTGTTGGTATTCCTCGTGACGTTAAGTCATTTGCGATCTTGGTTTTACCTTCTCCATTGGCTCTTCGTTGGAATATTTCACGAACCACATCGGCTTTTTCTTCCAATACCTCAAAGCCTGTCTTGTCAGCATTCACCCGTAACCAGAAAGGGACCATTCGCGTAACCACATGACGTCCACCGGTAGTGAGAATCTTTGCGTAATTGGCTTTCCATGCCTCTGCAACCCTTTTGCCCTTCGTGACTTGCTCGGAGTAATGACCCTGCATCGCGATCAATGCCCCGAGTAGATTGACTAATCCTTCGGTTCCATTGAAATCTTCTTCTCGATATATCGTATGGTTGTGCAAAGTAACAACCACAATGCCTCGGTTAATCAGACTGAGCAGTTCATTGGCAGCGATATTGACGGACTGACGTGTAAAGCGGTCAAAAGACTCTAGTAAGAGCCACGATCCTGTAGGGATGAGTTCATCACGCACGGCATCCATGAAGACGCCAAGCGCACCGGATTTGATGTTCTTACCTTTGTAGGCAGATACACCAGCATCTACAAGACTTAATGTCGTGTCTAGCACCAGTCCGTATTCGGGATGATCGTCAATGAATCTTTGTGCGGCAGCGGTCTGACGACGGATGGAGTCATTTCCCTCCTGAGCATCAGAAGAGAACCGTTTGTACGAATAGGCAATTGGCATAGGACAAGACTTGGATGCTGAACCCGGGGTACATTAACACACTTTGAGCAGCGAATGCCCGCCTGCGGCCGCAATTTCGAGCACCCTTTTCACGCCCGCCAAGCCTTTCACATCGGACAAATCGGCGTAGTGAGGGGGCACCACTGGCGCGCTCGAGTCGATGCGCGCCCAACCTTCACTGGGCTCTGGCGGTGGTTCGTTGGAGGGGGGCAAGAACTGTTGCACCACATCCAACAGGTGGCGCGCCCGGAAGACTTCGGCATCGGGCACCAGCGCCGCTTCTTCGGCGCTGCCGGGCGGCAGCACCAATCGGGTGCGTACCTGTTGTTGGCGCAGCACCAGGCTCATGGCCAAGGCACCGCGAATGGGCCGCAATTCGCCTGACAAAGAAAGCTCGCCAGCAAATTCGTAGTGCGCCAACTGGCTGGCATGGATTTGGCCGCTGGCGGCCAAGATGCCCAAAGCAATGGGCAAATCGAGTCGGCCCGAATCTTTGGGCAAATCGGCCGGCGCCAAGTTCACCGTGATGCGCTGGTTGTGCGGAAAGTCCAGGCCGCTGTTTTGCAAGGCTGAGCGCACCCGCTCGCGCGCTTCTTTCACCTCAACATCGGCCAACCCGACCAGCGTGAAGCTGGGCAGGCCATTGGCCAAGTGCACCTCAACGGTGATTGCCGGGGCATGCAGGCCGACCAAGGCGCGACTACGCACCAAACTGAGACTCATTTTCCCTCCCTGCCCCATGCTGGTGCATGGCGTGTGTCCGATCACCCAGCGCATAGGCGTCGAACTTGTTTGTCAGCCATTCAACCATGCACAGAGTGAGAAAGCACGGGTAGATGCCCTTGGAAACCACGCCTCAAGTGGGTTGGCATGCAATCTGCTTATTGGCTATGACCTTTATTTACAAAATTGGAGTTACCCATGAAAAAAATGTTTGTTCCCTCATTGATCGCACTGGCCTTGGTCTCAATTTCAGGCCTTGCGCAATCTCAAACAACAGAGCCTGCGAGCACTTTGTCTTTCAACGTGGGTGCCACCACGGATTACCGTTATCGGGGTTTGACTCAAACAACCTTTGATCCTGCTTTGCAAGGCGGGGTGGACTATGCCGACAAGAGTGGCTTTTACTTGGGTGCTTGGGGCTCGACGATCAATTGGATCAAGGATGCGGGCACTATCACCGGGCGAAGCAACGTCACAGGCCCTGTGGAATTGGATTTGTACGCGGGTTACAAAGGCACGATGGGTGATGTCGCCTATGACGTGGGATTCCTCCGATATGAATATGTCGGAAACAAATTGAAAAACTCTGTTTCGTATGGCGATGCCAACACCAACGAAATTTATGGCGCTTTGACTGTCGGCGTCTTCACCGCTAAATACTCGCATGCGCTGACCAATTTGTTTGGCAACCTGAACAGAAAAAACAGCTACTACTTGGACTTGAGCGCCAACGTAGATTTGGGCAATGGCTTCAGCTTGGTTCCTCATGTGGGATACCAAAAGCTGAAAGGTGCCGCCAATGCTGACGGTACCTACACAGACTATTCCTTGACCGTGTCTAAAGACTTGGGCAACGGCCTGAGTGCATCAGCCGCAGTCATTGGAACTGACGCCAAAGACTCTTTCTACTACACCCCGGCTGGAAAAGGCACAGGCAAAACTGGCCTCGTCGTTGGCCTGAAATACGCGTTCTGATTTCCCTTTAATTCACTCAAGGAGCCATCATGAAACTGGTGACCGCCATCATCAAACCCTTCAAGCTGGACGAAGTGCGTGAAGCACTCTCGGGCATTGGCGTGCAGGGCATCACCGTGACCGAAGTCAAAGGCTTTGGTCGTCAAAAGGGCCACACCGAGTTGTACCGCGGTGCGGAATACGTGGTCGATTTCTTGCCCAAGGTGAAGATCGAAGCCGCCGTGTCTGACGAGCTCGTTGAGCGCGTCATTGAGGCCATCGAAAACGGTGCGCGCACCGGCAAGATTGGCGACGGCAAGATCTTTGTTTACAACCTCGAGCAAGTGGTTCGCATTCGCACCGGTGAAACCGGCGCCGAAGCCCTTTGATAGAGCAGAAAGTGAGTCAAAAATGAAAAAGTTTCTCGCCACTGTGGCCTTGGGCCTGAGTTTGGGTTTGGGTGTGTTCGGTACGGCCTCTGTGGCCACCGCACAAACCGCACCCGCACCCGCTGCCGCTGCTCCTGCTGAAGCCAAACCCGCTGATGCGGCTGTCCCTGCAACAGCCCCCGCTGCTGCGGCCCCCGCCGCTGCCGAAACCGCACCTGCTCCGGTGCCCAACAAGGCCGACACAGGCTGGATGATGCTGTCCACCATTTTGGTGATCTTGATGGTGATTCCGGGCTTGGCCCTGTTCTACGGTGGCTTGGTGCGCAGCAAAAACATGCTGTCGGTGTTGATGCAAGTGGTCGTCACTTTCTCGATGATCACCGTGTTGTGGTTCATTTATGGCTACAGCTTGGCGTTCACCGAAGGCAATGCTTTCATTGGGGGTTTTGATCGCCTGTTCATGAAGGGCATTTGGGACAACGTCACGGGTACCTTCGCCAACGCTGCGACTTTCAGCAAGGGCGTGTACATCCCAGAAATCACATTCGCTGCTTTCCAGGCTACTTTTGCAGGCATCACTTGCGCGCTGATCGTGGGCGCATTTGCTGAGCGCATCAAGTTTTCTGCCGTGCTCGCTTTCATGGTGCTCTGGTTCACTTTCAGCTACTTGCCTGTGGCCCACATGGTTTGGTTCTGGATGGGCCCTGACGCCTACGCCACCAAAGAAGTGGCCGACGAGATGACCAGCAAAGCCGGTTTGCTGTGGCAGTGGGGCGCATTGGACTTCGCTGGCGGTACGGTGGTGCACATCAACGCTGCTGTGGCAGGCTTGGTCGGCGCATTCATGGTGGGCAAGCGTGTGGGTTATGGCCGTGAATCCATGGCCCCTCACAGCCTGACCTTGACCATGGTCGGTGCCTCTTTGTTGTGGGTGGGCTGGTTCGGTTTCAACGCCGGCTCTGCACTCGAAGCCAACGGTTTCGCAGCCCTGGCCTTCATCAACACCTTGATTGCAACTGCCGCTGCTGTGTTGGCCTGGTGCGTGGGTGAAGCCCTGATGCGTGGCAAAGCCTCGATGCTGGGTGCCGCTTCGGGCGCTGTGGCCGGCTTGGTGGCCATTACCCCTGCTGCTGGCAACGTCGGCTTGGGTGGCGCCTTGATCATTGGCTTCATCGCTGGCTTCGCTTGCTTGTGGGGTGTCAATGGCCTGAAGAAAATGCTCGGCGCTGACGACTCGTTGGACGTGTTTGGTGTGCATGGTGTGGGCGGTATCGTCGGCGCCTTGTTGACCGGTGTGTTCAACTCGCCCGCTCTGGGCGGCCCAAGCGCCGTGGCTGACTGGGTCACCGTGACCATGATCACACCCGATGCTTATTCCATTGCCGCTCAAGTTTGGACACAAGCCAAAGCGGTGTTGCTCACCGTGGTGTGGTCGGGCGTGGTGTCTGTGGTGGCCTTCAAATTGGTGGACATGGTCATTGGCCTGCGTGTCACCGAAGAAGAAGAGCGCGAAGGTTTGGACATCTCTTCACATGGCGAGTCGGCTTACCACGGCTGATGCAGTGGTTAAAAGTGACCTGTCACTTGTGCTGATTCCAACCTCAAAAAGGCCCGCACTGCGGGCCTTTTTTGTTGTCCTATTCAGTCGTGGCCATTCAACGCTTCCTTCAAGTCAACCAGCACCGATTGCTGCTGAGAAGGCCATCGCAAAATTCATTCGTGGTTATTTTTGAATGGTTATGCCGCCAGTTGCATCAGCAAGCCCGAAAAAAGTTGCTGGGTTCTTTTCGGGTACAGCGGGCGGCAGCCGCTTAAAAATCGCTTGAGCCGATGCAAAATCGAAGGCTTCATTCTCTTGCGAACCTTTCCCTCTTTATGCATGCCAACTCCGCCCCACAGTGGACCGCCATCACCACCGAACCCGACGGGTTGAGCGAGTCTCCTTTTTGGCACCCCCAAGAAAAGCGGCTGTACTGGGTTGATATTCCGGGGCGACGCATTGCCCGCGTGGCCATCGATGGCCTGCGAGCGCAAGGGCCGGTGGAGTATTGGCCTCTGACCCAAGAGCCCGGATGCATTGCACCGGTGCAAACCCATGACAACGGCTTTGGCTTGGTCATGGCGTTGCGTGACGGCATTTATTTGGCCCGCGAGTGGGGTGGGCCTTTGCAACGCTTGGCAGCAGCGCCGTATGACACCACACGCTTGCGCTTCAACGATGGCAAGTGCGATCCACATGGCCGTTTGTGGGCAGGCAGCATGTACGAGCCGCGCGACCAAGCGCTGGGCGTTTTGTATGCGTTGCAAGGCGCTGGCCTGCAAGAAAAAGCCCACGGTGCCACCACCGCCAATGGTTTGGCGTGGTCGCCCGATGGGCGCACGCTTTATTGGTCTGACACGCCCTCGCATGCGGTCAGGGCATGGACCTTTGACCCCGACACCGCAGAGCTGTCGAACGAGCGGGTGTTTCACCAGTTCCCACTCAAACCGGCGGGCTGGGCATGGAGAGATGCCGATGCGCGCTTGCCACAGGCCGAGTCGCGTTATGGCGGACGCCCGGATGGCGCCGCGGTTGACAGCGAAGGCGCTTATTGGTCTGCGCAATACGAGGGCAAGCGCTTGGTCCGTTTGTCGCCCAAAGGCGACGTGTTGGCCGTGCTGGAGACGCCGGTGCAATGCCCCACCATGCCGTGCTTTGGGGGCGAAGACCTGAAGACCTTGTTGGTGACCACCTCGCGCCAAGGCCGCAGTGCGGCAGAGTTGGCCATGTTCCCGCAATCGGGTTGCCTGTTTGCCATCCGCGTCGAGGTGGCCGGTCTGCCCGTGAACTTTTTCCAAGTCTGAAGACCGAATTTCCAGCAAGTCTTTCGTTCAAAAAATTCAATCTGACGGTCAAAGCTGGGCGTTACCATCCTTGACCATGGAAGCTCAACTCAATTTCCTCATCGATGCCGTGCGCCAAGCGGGTGCAGACGGCCGCGTGCTGCGTTTGCGCGGCGGCGGCAGCAAAGACTTTTGGGGGCAAGGCCTCACAGGCGAAGTGCTGGACACCCGCGCCTACCGTGGCATCGTGAGCTATGAGCCCAGCGAATTGGTGGTCACGGTGCGCTGCGGCACACCATTGGCCGAGTTGGAAGCGGCGTTGGCCGAAAAAGGCCAGTCGCTGGCCTTCGAGCCACCCAGCTTTGAGGCAGATGCCACCGTGGGCGGCATGGTGGCAGCGGGTCTGAGTGGCCCGGCACGCGCCACCGCCGGTGCCGTGCGCGACTATGTGTTGGGGGCCCGGTTCATCAATGGCCTGGGCGAGCACCTGACCTTTGGCGGTCAGGTCATGAAAAACGTGGCCGGTTACGACGTCAGCCGACTCATGGCGGGCAGTTGGGGCACGTTGGGCTTGATCACCGAAGTCAGCCTGAAGGTGTTGCCTGTGGCCCCGGCCGAAGCCACGCTCATGTGTGCCGGCTTGTCGCAACAAGATGCACTGAACGTGTTGCACCGATGGGGCGGGCAACCC
>JACCDS011225512.1_pt1 | contig 19981 bp, 15 predicted proteins | sample 7446441 | NCBI WGS metagenome assembly JACCDS01 (sample SAMN15323445, study PRJNA562643) | freshwater metagenome | isolation source: river surface water | place: USA:Blue River Watershed | collected 2017-08-17
ATCAATAACTTAGCCATTTTTTCTAATATCATTCATATTGGCGCCAACCCCGCATTGATTGGAATCTTGTTTAGACCAATTAGTGATAAAAGTCATACCTATCAAAATATTAAAAACAATCTCTATTTCACATTAAACCACATTGATAGCTCTTTTATCAAAAAAGCACATTATACCTCAGCCAAATTTCCAGAAAACACTTCTGAATTTGATGTCTGTGAATTAACACCAGAATTTTTGGAAGATTTTCAAGCTCCTTTTGTCAAAGAATCGCGAATAAAAATAGGCTTAAAGTTCGTTGAAGAACAACACATAACGTCCAATGATACCCTTCTGGTTATCGGACAAATTGAACATATTTTCATTCCCAAAGAAGGACTTGATGAGGAGGGCAATGTTTTACTTGCAGATTTAAATGGCGTAAGCATTGGTGGATTGAGCACTTACTACGAACTTTCAAAAATCGCACAATTCCCTTATGCAAAAATTGATCAAATTCCCCCATTTTAAATTTAACTAATGTACCTAGATGAAATATTAGCGTATGCAACAAGTTTGCCTGATGCAGAGGAAACGATGCCTTTTGGCCCGAATCACTTGGTCATGAAAATTAATAAAAAAATGTTTTTATTGCTTGACCTAGAAAGCATGCCAATCCAATTCAATGTAAAATGCCAACCCGAAAAAGCCTTGGAGTTAAGAGAAGAATTCCCTGATTCGGTTTTTCCAGGCTGGCACATGAATAAAAAACATTGGAACACCATTTTAGTCAACTCCCATTTAAGTCAACAAATCATCAGGGAATTTATTTTAAATTCCTACAATCTAGTGAAATCGAAGAAAAAATAAATCGATTGATGAAGCTAGAAAAAATTAACCCAAAGCTTTGCGCAATAGTTCAACACTTTTCCTCACTCCTATTTTGGGGTCTTCCTTCCCTTCAAACTCAATGGATATATATCCTTGGTAATTAACTTTCTTCAAAATTTCAATGATTCGTGGATAATCCAAGTCCAATGAATACCACTCTCCCCCTCCGTAATAGGTCTTAGCTTGCACAAAACTTGCCTTCGGAGCAATTTTCTCCAATTTACTGTAAGGATTTTCTAAAAAATTTCCTGTATCCATCAATAAACCCAACCAAGGAGAATTAACAGTATCATGGATTTTCAACATTCCCTCAGGCGTTGAACCCAAACCCCAATGATTTTCCAAAGCCAACAAAACCCCACATTCTTCTGCTTTACTCAAGCACTGTTGAATTCCATCCACACACCATTTATAACCATCATCTTCTGTATACCCTGGCAAAATTGGTTCAATACCTCGATTCGCCATCAGTTCATCAAAAGATTTTATGGTATTCCAACGACCCGTATTTAATCGCAAACAAGGAATACCCATTTTATAAGCTAACTCAATACAATGGAGGGTATGATCCACATGTTTCTTTAATTCTGCTTTGTCTGGCGTTACAAATCCTTGATGAATGGACAAACAAGTCAAAGCTATACCATTTAAAAATGCGTGTTTTTTAATTTTTTGCAAATAGGAATTTTCCTCACTTTCCATTTGACGATGCAAGACATCAATACCTTCTAAACCCAAGGAGGCTGCCTCGTCAATCACTTTTTCAATCGGAAATTTATCTCCTTTAAAATGCCAATATGAATAACTAGATACACTTAATTTGATTTTGGGTTCAATTTTAGCTTTCAAACTACTCAGATTTTCACCAGGTAATTGAGTCGCGAACGCCCCCAAAAATGAATTTTGAATAAAATCTCTTCTTTCCATTAGATAAATTGGTTTAAACATCTGTAAGATATCCATAAATTAAATACAATAATTTGATTAATTTTAAATTTGAAATAAAAAGCTCCATTATTATGACACATTCCATGAATTTACCTTGGGTCGAATCACCTTTTTTTTACGAAATTCTCAAGACAAAAAAACTTAGTGCTGAGCAAGAAAAATTAGCTACTGAGTATTATGAAAATGGATATGTTGTTGTGGAAAATGCATTTAGTTCTGAGCAAATAGATGCTGTTATTTCTGATATCAAAAACAAAGGCTTCAATTCGGAATTTCCTATGGAAACCCATAGAGATGAAAGAAGAGTTCAAGACTTATGGCAATACTCAGAGCCTGTCAAACAAATGGCTTGTCAACCCAGTATTTTAGAAAAATTAGAGTTTCTGTACGAAAAAAAAGTAGTTCCTTTCCAAACGCTTAATTTCATTGTTGGTTCACAACAAAAAGCGCATTCAGACACCCTGCATTTTAGCTCATTGCCTGCACGTTATATGTGTGGAGTTTGGGTTGCCTTAGAGGATATCACAGAAGACAATGGGCCTTTGTATTATTTTCCAAAATCACATCGCACCCCAGAATACAATTTTGCTAACTTCAAAAATACCACGGGGGATACCACCTACGACAATTATACCGAATACGAAGATTTCATGGAATCATACATGGAAGTATCACCTTTTGAAAAGAAAAAATTTTATGCAAAAAAAGGAGATGCTTTGATTTGGTCATCCAACATTATTCACGGAGGTAGTCCTGTCAACGACCCTAAGAGCACCCGGTTATCACAAGTGACACATTACTACTTTGAAGATTGTATTTATTACACTCCAATGTTATCCAATATGGTAACAAATGAATTATTTATACGTCGATTCATCAAAAACATACAAACGGGAAAAACGCCGAAACAATCATTCAATGGCAATCCTGTCGATTTTGTTAGAACAAGAGATAATCTATATGTGCTTAACAATCACATTAAACTACCCAAAATACTGCGTTATATAGCTAGCAAATTAAAATAATAAAGTCATGAAATTTACCTGGATCGGATTAAGCCTTTTGATTAGTATGATAGGTTGTAACTATCAATTGTTTTCGCAAGTCGCTAATGAAAAATGGCAGATGGTGGATTTTAAAAAATTAGATTCCCAAAATCCCATTTTAAACCCTTCCCTTTCTTTGGCATTCAATTGCCCTATCCAAGGCAAACCAGTTCGTTGGGAAAACAAAAATGTATTAAATCCAACTGCCTTAGTTAAAGATGGTAAAGTATTTTTGATTTATAGAGCGCAAGATTCCTTAGGAACATCCAGGATTGGATTAGCTATCAGTGAGGATGGTATTCATTTCAAAAAAGAGCCTCTTCCTATTTTATATCCACAAAATGATGCATTCAAAAAATATGAATGGCCGGGCGGGATTGAAGATCCTCGAATTGTTTTGACAGAAAAAGGAGAATATCTCATTACATACACCTCTTATGATGGTAAAACTGCGCGATTATGTTCTGCCATTTCCTCTGATTTAAAAAATTGGAAGAAGTTAGGGCCCATGCTCAATGAACCTAAATACATCGATACATGGTCTAAATCAGGTGCCATTGTAGTCAAAGAGGTCAATCAACAAATGATTGCCCAAAAAATAAATGGCAAATATTGGATGTATTTTGGGGATACAAACCTCTTTTTGGCAGAATCGTCCGACTTAATCCATTGGAAAGTTTGCGAAGATGAAGAAAATAAAACCGCCATCTCAGTCCTGCATCCTAGAAAAGGACATTTCGATAGTCGATTAGTTGAACCAGGCCCTTTTGCTTTGATTAGACCTCAAGGAATTTTGATGATTTATAACAGTAGCAATTCTGCCAATTTTAATGAAAAACGTTTTCCTAAATTCACTTATAGTGCCGGAGAGGCCTTATTCGACCTGTCGATGCCCTATAAATTAATCGGAAGAACGAATCAACCATTCATATGGCCCAATAAACCCTATGAGCAAATCGGAGAGGTCAATGAAGTTTGTTTTGTTGAGGGATTAGTCCATTTTAAAAACAAATGGTTTTTATACTATGGAACAGCTGATTCCAAAATAGCCGTTGCCATTAAAAATTAATTGCATGAATTTAATTGCTGGAGTGCATCACATTGCGATTATTTGTTCTAATTATGAAAATTCTAAAAAATTCTACACAGAGGTTTTAGGGTTTGAAGTTATCAGGGAAGTTTATAGAAAAGAACGAAATTCCTACAAATTAGACCTCTCTTGCCAAGGAAATTACATCATTGAATTATTTTCTTTTCCCAATCCTCCCGCAAGAACAAGTAGGCCTGAGGCTTGTGGATTAAGGCATTTAGCCTTCCAAGTTTCTAATTTGGAAGAAATGATCTCCTATTTAATAGACAAAGGAATCATTTGTGAACCAATTAGAATAGATGAGTTTACTGGAAAAAGATTCACTTTTACCGAAGATCCCGATGCTTTACCCATCGAGTTTTATGAAATATGAATAGAATTGAAAAAAAGCCTCTCTCTCAATTAGGTTTTGGATTTGTAAGCAAAGATTTTTTAAAGGTTAATCAAACAGAGTTTGATCACCGAAATAAGAATTTATGTTTAGACGACTATCGTCCTCTGCAGGAAAGAGAAATCAACATATTAGAAGCTAATTTAAACGAAGCAGAAAACTGGAAAGATGTTTGGGTCAAAAATGGCTTCAACCCCTATTTAGTCAAAAATTGTCGTTTTTTTGGAATCAACCGAATCGGAGTATTGGAAAGTTGCTATTTGGAATTCAAAAACCTCCGAATGCCCGTTGGTTTATACAATAGTACCTTAATCAGTTGTGATTTTGGAAACAATGTAGCGATTGACCGGGTAAATCTTCTTTCACATTACCAAATTGGAAATGAAGTAATGATTCTGCAGGTCAATGAATTAGCTACAACACCCACTGCTAAATTTGGCAATGGAATTGTCAAAGAAGGAGAAGAAGAACGAATCCGTATTTGGTTAGAATTGGGCAATGAAAATGGGGGCAGAAAGGTCATTCCATTCGAAAATATGCAATTGGCAGATGCTTATCTGTGGACGCAAAACAGAGAAGATGTGGCGTTGCAGGAATGTTATTTTGAAATGACTCAACAAGAATTTTCAAAAGAAAGGGGATTTTATGGTCAAATTGGGGACAGGACAGTCATCAAAAACACAGGCATCATAAAGGATGTCAATATGGGTACAGACACCTATATTAAAGGTGCCAACAAACTTAAAAATCTTTCGATTTTATCCAATGAACATGCTTCCACTCAAATTGGAGAAGGTTGCGAGATCGTCAATGGAATTATTCACGAAGGATGTCGTATTTTCTATGGAGTTAAAGCTGTCCGTTTTATTTTAGAATCACATTCTCAGCTAAAATATGGCGCTCGATTGATCAATTCCTATTTGGGAAATAACTCAACCATTTCTTGTTGTGAAGTATTAAATGCACTGATTTTCCCTGCCCATGAACAACACCACAATAATTCATTTTTATGTGCAGCGATTATCAAGGGCCAAAGCAATATGGCTGCTGGTGCTACGTTAGGATCGAATCATAACAGTAGAGGTGCAGATGGTGAATTGCAAACGGGAAGAGGATTTTGGCCTGGTTTATCTGTCAGTTTAAAGCATAATTCCAAATTTGCAAGTTTCAATTTAATATCCAAAGGCAATTATCCAGCTGAAATTCAAAATCCACTCCCATTTTCACTTTTGGGGAATGATGAAAAAACAGGAGGCTTGTTGATTATAGCTGCCTATTGGTTTCAATACAACTTGTACGCGCTTGCACGGAATGCCTGGAAATTCGACAATAGAGATCAGCGAATCCGTAAAAATATGCTTTTGGAGTATGACTATTTGGCGCCTGATACAATTTTGGAAATTGTTCAAGGCTTAGAATTATTATGTTACTGGGTTGGTAGTTCTTTGGAGATTAACTCCAATAAAACACGAAAAGAATTAGTCAGTTTAGGTAAAGAATGGTTAGAAAACCCCTTGCATGAACACACGCAATTAGATGTTTGGGCAACAGGAATTGAGAATACTAAACGACCTACACGAATTGCTAAAGCTCACAAGGCTTATCAAATTTTCAAAGATTTGATTTATTACCACGCAGCGAAAGAACGAATAAAATTCCCTGATGTAGCTCTTAGCTTTCAAAATGAATCACTTTGTGAGTGGGATAATTTAGGTGGTCAATTGATTCAAACAGTTGCTGTAAATCAATTAAAAGCAGATATCAAATCGAAAAAAATCAATCAATGGAAACAGGTTCATCAATGGTATCAATCTGAAGCCAATAAATACCCTATAGAAAAATTCAAACAAGCACAGATTGCTTTAAAAACGATTTCTGGAGAGAATTTAACAGATCCATTATTCCTTCAAGTTTGGAAGAAAAAAGCTGAAAATGTTTCTCAATTTATCTTAAATGGCATCCAGCAATCAAGAGCAAAAGACTATGACGACCCTTTCCGTATATCCATGTTCGGTAGCGAAGCTGAAATGAATGCTGTCATTGGCGACTGGAATGATAATGAATTCATTCAAGAAGCGAAAAAAGCACATGAAGAGTTTGTGAAAATTATGAATTATGAGTTATGAATTATGAAAATATTACTGTAAATACTTCTCTTAATTCATAACTCATAATTCATAATTAACTAGGGTTTATTCGAATCCACTTTCAATCGTTGGTCTCTGTTGGAAATTTCCCAAGCCATATAGAAAACTAAACGACCTACACGTTGGCACTGATCAAATTCAATTTTTTCTACATCGTCTGTTGGTTGATGATAATCGGCATGAACTCCATTGAAAAAGAAGGCAACGGGAATACCATGTTTGGCAAAATTGTAATGGTCAGAACGATAATAGAAACGATTGGGATCATTGGGGTCGTTGAATTTGAAATCTAAATCTAATCCAACATGTTTTTGATTTTGATCCACCAAAACCTGACGCAATTCGGAAGAAAGTTTATCTGATCCAATTTCATAGATGTAATCTGGTTTTCCAATATGGTCATCATCTTCGCGGCCAGTCATATCAATATTTAAATCACAAACGGTATTAGCCAAAGGGAACAATGGGTGATTGGAATAATATTCCGAACCCAAAAGTCCTTTTTCTTCACCTGTAACCGTCATAAATAAAATACTTCTTCTTGGTCGGTGACCATCGGCTGCAGCTTTTCCAAATGCCTCCGCTAATTCTAATACAGTTACCGTTCCAGAACCGTCGTCATTCGCACCATTATTGATTTGTCCATCAATGGAAATCCCAATATGATCGTAATGTGCCGTGATAACTACCACTTCTTCCTTTTTATCAGTTCCTTCCAAATAACCTACTACATTGTACGTATCTACTGGTTTTTCAGTTCTTTCAATGGTCAAATTGACCATATTTGTTTTAAACTTTGAAGCAATGGATTTTTTTTCTTTACCCAAATTGGTTTTATAAGCTAATAAATTTTCTTGGGTCGTATTTAGCAATTGAGCAGCCATTTCAATGGAAATCAAAAGCACAGGAAATTCTCCCGCAGGATTAGTAATTTCATCCTTTTGAACCATTCGTTCATTACCAAAACGTTGCATCATCACTTGGCGTTGACGCACCTGATTCCCAAATCCAACTTCATCCTTATCTGTAATCAAGATTAATCCTTTGGAACCCGCAGCTTTTGCTAATTTCATTTTTTCTTTCCAACCATCTCCCTTTCCAAAAGCAGAAGGATCTTTGCTTCCAGATAACACATAATTACCTTGACTATCTTTTGCCTCACCTTCAAAGGCTAAAACATATTCACCCTTTAGTTTCAATGGATCAAAATCGGTATAGTTGCCTTTTTGAACTCCATATCCAACAAAAACCACTTTTGCTTTTGTACCTGCATTCACTGGAGCCAAAGCGTTGGCCATAAAATCCTTTAAGTATTCGAATTTCTTCCCTTTGATTTCCAAAGAAATATTGGTCCAAGCACGATTAACTAAATCGACTTTTTGGAAGTAACTTCCTTGAACAGGCGCTAAACCGGCCTTTTTAAAATGATCGGCGATGTATTTTGCTGCGACTAACTGTTCGGCAGAACCTGTATTTCTACCCTTTAGGCTATCTGAAGCAATGAAGGTTAAATGTTTTTTCAAATCTTCAGCCTTGATCGAGTAGGCATAAGTGACAGGATTAACTTGTGCAAAAGCACTAGATAAAAATAGCTGAAATGCTGAAATGAGCATTAAAACCAACATTGATTTTTGTTTCATATTTGTTGAAGAAAATATTTAAGCTACGAAGATAAGAATTGAAAAATAAATCCCATAAAAAGATTATTTTTGTAGCGTTTTTTCAATCATCAACCCAGCCTAATATGATTCCTAATTTCAAGTATCGCGAAGATTTCTCTTTACGTCACAATAATTCAGATCCGGCCGATATTTCAGAAATGTTGAAAACCATTGGTGTCGATAACTTAGAGACATTAATTCAACAAACTGTTCCGTCTAAAATCAGATTAAAAAATCCATTGCGTTTACCAAATCCTAAAACTGAATTTGAGTTTTTAAGAGATTTTAAAGCCATCATGGGTCAAAATAAAATCTTCAAAAGTCATATTGGTTTAGGTTATTACGATACAATTGTCCCTTCTGTTGTTTTAAGAAATATCTTAGAAAATCCATCATGGTACACTGCTTACACCCCTTATCAAGCAGAAATTGCGCAAGGTCGTTTAGAGATGTTGTTGAATTACCAAACCATGATCATTGATTTGACAGGAATGGAATTGGCGAATGCATCTTTACTAGATGAAGGAACTGCAGCTGCAGAGGCAATGACCATGCTTTATGGGCAAAAGCCTGCAGCAAGAGCAAAGGCAGAAGCATTTTTCGTTTCTGAACTCTGCTTACCACAAACAATTGATGTGTTAAAAACAAGAGCGGAACCGATTGGAATTGAAATTGTCGTTGGGAATCACGAAAATTTCGATGTCAATGATGAAAGATTTTACGGTTTATTATTACAATATCCTGCTAGTAATGGAGAAGTGTTTAATTACAAATCACTGATTGAAGCAGCGAAAGAAAAAGAATTACAAGTGGTTGTTGCTGCTGATTTATTGGCCTTGACCATCTTAACTCCTCCAGGAGAAATGGGGGCAGATGCTGTCATTGGATGTTCCCAAAGATTCGGAGTACCGATGGGTTTTGGTGGTCCTCACGCTGGATTTTTCGCTACAAAAGAAAAATACAAAAGAAACATCCCTGGCCGAATCATTGGTGTTTCAGTAGATGCAGAAGGAAATAGAGCTTTGAGAATGGCTCTACAAACTCGAGAGCAACATATTAGAAGGGAAAAAGCTACCTCTAACATTTGTACAGCACAGGTATTGCTATCAATTATGGCTGCAGCATATGCCATTTATCATGGCCCAGAAGGCTTAAAAAATATTGCTAGTAAAATATACGGCTTGACAGAATTATTGTCAGCAGGACTAAAGAAATTAGGCTTTGAGATTGAAAACACCCATCACTTTGACACCATTACAGTCAAAACGGGTGAATACACTGCAGACATAAGAGAATTCGCTGAGGAAGCTGAACGCAACTTTAGATACTTCAAAAAAGACCCAACGAAGTTAAGCATTGCCTTGGATGAAACGTCCAATGAAGAAGATGTGATTGACATTTTGGCCTTCTTCCAAAGAGCAAAAGGACAATCCATTGGAGGAGATGAAATTGAGGTATCTTGGAAATTACCAAAAGAATTAATCAGAACTTCTACTTATCTCAATCATCCAGTATTCCATAAGTATCACTCCGAGCACGGAATGTTGCGCTATTTAAAATCATTGGAAAACAAAGATTTATCCATGGTTCATTCCATGATTTCTTTGGGTTCGTGCACAATGAAATTAAATGCAACAACAGAAATGATCCCTGTTACTTGGCCTGAATTAGGAAAAATACATCCATTTGCGCCAGGCTATCAAACGAAAGGGTATCAACATTTAATCATTGAATTAAGTGCATGGCTTTGTGAGGTAACCGGATTTGCAGCGATGTCGATGCAACCTAATTCGGGGGCTCAAGGAGAATATGCTGGATTAATGGTTATTCGAGCTTATCACGAGAGTCGTGGTGATTCTCACAGAAATATTGCATTGATTCCCTCTTCTGCACACGGCACGAACCCAGCTTCTGCTGTTATGGCAGGAATGAAAGTAGTCGTTTCTCCTTGTGATGCCAATGGAAACATTGATGTTGCGGACCTACGTGCCAAAGCAGAGCAATACAAAGATAATTTGGCTTGTTTAATGGTAACCTACCCAAGTACCCATGGCGTTTTTGAGGAATCCATTCAAGAAGTTTGTGCGATGATTCATCAATTTGGTGGACAAGTTTACATGGACGGTGCGAACATGAATGCTCAAGTTGGGCTTACTTCGCCAGCTACCATCGGTGCTGATGTTTGCCATTTGAACTTACACAAAACATTCTGTATTCCTCACGGAGGGGGTGGGCCAGGAATGGGTCCAATTGGGGTTGCTCCTCAATTAGTTCCATTTCTTCCGGGTCACGTAATGACCGATTCCATAGAAGCAGAAAAACACGGTGCTGTCTCAGCTGCACCTGTTGGATCAGCCAGCATTTTGGCAATTTCTTACGCTTACATTGCTATGATGGGTGGAGAAGGATTAAAAACTGCAACAGAAACGGCTATTTTAAATGCGAATTATATCAAAGCACGTTTGGAAAAAGAATTCCCTATTTTATATACGGGAACACAAGGAAGATGTGCGCATGAAATGATTGTCGATTGCAGACCTTTCAAAATCAGTGCGGGTGTAGAGGCGGAAGATATCGCCAAGCGATTAATGGATTATGGTTTCCATGCTCCTACCCTTTCTTTCCCTGTTGCTGGTACATTGATGATCGAACCAACCGAATCTGAAAATAAAGAAGAGTTAGATCGTTTCATTGATGCATTATTAAGTATCCGAGAAGAAATCAGAGAGATTGAAAATGAAATAGCTGATAAAACTTCAAATGTTTTAAAACATGCGCCACATACTCAATCGAGCGTTTTATTGGGCGAATGGACACGCCCTTACAGCCGTGAAAAAGCTGTCTTCCCATTGGATTACGTAAAAGCTAATAAATTCTGGCCAACAGTATCCCGTATCGACTCGGCTTATGGCGATAGAAATTTGGTTTGTGCTTGTGAGCCAATGGAAAGCTACGTTTAGAAGAGAGAAAAGAGAAGAGAGAAAAGAGAAGAGAGAAAACAGGAAGAGAGAAAACGGGAAAAGAGAAGAGAGAAAATCGATCAACAATTCGTAACTTTTTCTGTCTTCTCTCTTCTCTTTTCTTTCTTCTACATAAAAATAAATATAGTATGCTTGCATAACATTTTATTTTTTAAGTAAATTAGCACCTCAATAAAAACCTAAACTACAATTCAATGAATCGTTCCATCAAAAAAGTAGCTATCCTTGGCTCTGGAATCATGGGTTCACGAATAGCTTGCCATTTCGCCAATATAGGTGTGAAGGTTTTGCTACTAGATATTGCACCGAAAGCACTTTTACCAGAGGAAGAAGCCAAAGGCTTAAGCTTAGAAAATGCTCAGGTAAAAAACAGAATCGTCAATTACGCATTTCAACAAACGATAAAGGCAAAGCCTGCTTCTCTTTATGTAAGTAGCTTTGCCGAAAATATTACACTCGGTAATTTTGATGATAACTTAAAAGATATTCAGTCGGCCGACTGGATTATTGAGGTTATTGTTGAAAATTTAGAGATCAAAAAATCCTTGTATGATAAAGTAGATCAACTAAGAACACCTGGCACTTTAATCAGCTCGAATACTTCCGGAATTCCGATTCATCTGATGGCAGAAGGCAGAAGTGAAGATTTCCAAAAGCATTTTTGCGGTACGCACTTTTTCAATCCGCCTAGGTACTTAAAATTATTGGAAATTATTCCGACCGCACAAACGGATGCTTCCATCATTGAATTTATTGCGCAATATGGAGAAACTCAATTAGGCAAAACAACCGTTATCTGCAAAGATACACCCGCTTTCATCGCCAACCGAATTGGAGTTTACTCGATGATGCAAACCATGAAAGTGGTAGAAGAGTTGGGGTTAACAGTGGAACAAGTTGACAAGTTAACTTCCAAGGTAGTTGGCAGACCGAAATCAGGTACTTTCAGATTATCGGATGTGGTTGGTTTAGACACAACTGTTTCCGTTGCCAACAATTTACAAAAAGCCTTGCAGAGTGATGAAAGTAAAGATATATTCAACTTACCAAGCATGCTCCAAAAATTAATGGAGAATAAGTGGTTGGGGGATAAAACGGGACAAGGTTTTTACAAAAAAGTAAAAGGTGCCAATGGCAAAAGTGAAATACTAGCGTTGGATTTACAAACCTTTGAATACCGTCCTTCGCAAAAGGTTTCCTTTGAAACATTGGAAAGAACTAAAGCCATAGATTCGTTAAGTAAGCGTTTTGATTATTTATTGGCTGGAAAAGATATTGCAGGAGAATTTTATCGGAAGACTTTCTTGGATGGTTTCCGTTATGCGTCTAATAGAGTTCCTGAAATTGCCGATGAATTCTACAAAATTGACCAAGCCATTTGTGCTGGTTTTGGATGGGAAATGGGCATTTTCGAAACTTGGGATGCCATTGGAGTTCAAAAAGGCATTGATTTAATGCGTGAAAACGGATTCGAGCCGGCAGCTTGGGTTTCAGAAATGATTGCAGCAGGTTGCGAAAGTTTTTACCAAACAGAAGCTGGCTCACGCAAATACTATGATTTAGGTTCAAAATCGTACCAAATCATTCCAGGTTCAGAGAAAAACATAGCTTTAACTACTTATAAGGTCGATAAAGTTGTTTATCACAATGATGATGCGACGATCATGGACATCGGAGATGGAATTCTTTGTTTAGAATTTCATTCCAAAATGAACACGATGGGCCAAGGAGTTTTGGAAGGAATACAAAAAGCGATAGATTTAGCAGAAAAAGATTACCGTGGATTGGTGATCGGAAACGAAGGCATTGAAGCATTCTCGGCAGGAGCCAATTTAGGAATGCTATTCATGTATGCAGCAAATCAAGAATTTGATGAAGTAAATCAAATGATTGCTGTTTTCCAAAATACCATGATGCGCGTTCGTTATTCATCGATTCCGGTGGTAATTGCCCCGCATACGCTAGCATTAGGAGGTGGTTGCGAAATATGTTTACATTCAGACAAATTAGTCGCTCATGCGGAAACTTATATGGGTTTGGTAGAAGTTGGAGTTGGATTAATTCCAGCCGGTGGAGGAACCAAAGAAATGGCTTTGCGGATGGGAGATGCTCGTCAAAGCGGAGATATTGAATTGAATCGTTTACAAAATGCGTTCATGAATATTGCGACAGCTAAAGTCAGTACATCTGCGCATGAAGCTAGAGAAATGAATTATTTAAGACCATTTGACAGAATTGTTTTGAATAGAAGTCAATTGATAGCAGAAGCTAAAAAAGAGGCTATTGCCTTAGCTGATGCTGGATATGTTCAAAAACAGCCAAGATCGAATGTTTGGGTGGAAGGAAAACAGGGTTTAGCGTTGTTTAAAGCAGGTATTTATGGAATGAAATTAGGAAATTACATTTCAGAGCATGATGCTTTGATTGCTAATAAATTGGCGTATGCTATATGCGGTGGCGATTTAGATGCTCCTCAAATGGTAACAGAGCAATATTTATTAGATTTAGAAAGAGAAGCATTTTTATCTCTTTCAGGAGAAAAGAAGACCTTGGAGAGAATCGGTAGCTTATTAGGTGGTGGAAAACCATTGAGAAATTAATCCTTTTAATAATTGACTTATGAATGCATACATAATCGCCGGATATAGAACAGCAGTTGCAAAAGCCAATAAAGGTGGTTTTCGTTCCATGCGCCCAGATACATTAGCGGCAGAAGTAATTAAACATTTGGTTGCACAAGTGCCTAGTTTAGACCCTAGTCGCGTAGATGACCTAATCGTAGGAAATGCGATTCCAGAAGCAGAGCAAGGCATGCAAATGGCACGTTATATTTCTTTGCTTTCCTTACCTAAAAATGTTCCAGGATTCATCATTAATCGTTATTGTGGTTCAGGTTTAGAAGCCATTGCTCTGGCTTCGGCAAAAATTGGCTCAGGAATGGCAGATTGTATCATCGCTGGTGGCACAGAATCCATGTCTATGCTACCCATGATGGGCCATAAAACAGTATTGAATTATGACATTGCTACCGAGCATCCTGACTATTACATCGGGATGGGCTTGACAGCCGAAGAGGTAAGTAAAAAATACGAAATTGGAAGAACAGCACAAGATGAATTCGCTTTTGCATCTCATCAAAAAGCCTTAGCAGCTCAAGCGGCAGGCAAATTTGAGGGAGAAATTGTTCCGATCAAAGTTTCCGAAAATTATTTCGATGCCGCTTCAGGAAAGAAAAAAACGCGGGAATATATTATTTCAAAAGACGAAGGACCTAGAGCAGATACCACCTTAGAAGCATTGGGAAAATTAAGACCAGTATTTTCTATGGGAGGAACGGTAACAGCGGGAAATGCATCGCAAACCTCTGACGGAGCTGCATTTGTGTTGGTTGTTTCTGAAAAGTTTTTGAAAGAACTGAACGTTCAACCGATTGCGAGAATGGCCAGTTATGCTACAGCGGGGGTTGAGCCCAGTTTGATGGGTATTGGACCTGTAGAAGCGATTCCAATTGCTTTGAAAAAAGCAGGTTTGGTATTAAATGACATTCATCAAATTGAATTAAACGAAGCTTTCGCTGCACAATCTTTGGCAGTCATTAAAACCTTGGGTATTGATCCTAGCATTGTGAATGTCAATGGTGGAGCAATTGCCTTGGGGCATCCACTTGGCTGTTCAGGAGCAAAATTATCCATCCAATTGTTCAACGAAATGCGCAGAAGAAACCAAAAATATGGTATGGTCACTGCTTGCGTAGGTGGTGGACAAGGAGTAGCGGGGATTTATGAATTATTGTAGAATACACTATATCAATAAATATACAATGAGCTGCCTGAAAGGGCAGCTTTTTTTTAAATTAAAACTGCTCAACTGTTAGTTTTTTGATGCGTAATCAAATTATTCAATTAAAAATATTTACCAATAAAAAAACCGATAATAAAAATCAATTAACTGATCATTTTAATAGCTACCTTTTATGTAATTTTGAAACATGCTTAAAGTTGATCTACGCAAACAATTTCTAGAGAAACGCAACCAATTGAATGATGCTCAATGGGAAAAACGGAATCAGCAATTAAGCGATTTAGTTATTGATTATTTCATCCATTTAGAGCAAACAGGGACAGTCGCTTCCTTTTTACCGATTGCTCATAAACATGAGATAAATACTCATTTAATCCATGAAAAAGTGTCGAACCTGAGAATACCTTTTTCCTGGTGTTTTCCAAGGGTGGTATCGGAGGGCAGGATGGATTTTTATCAAATTCAATCTGAAAAGGAAATAGAAATTTCAGCCTGGGGGATACCAGAACCAAGACCCATTCCGTCTCAATTAATACAGGAAAAAGACATAGCAATCATGTTGATTCCTCTCTTAGCCTATGATCAAAATGGTCATCGTGTCGGATATGGAAAAGGATTTTATGACCAATATTTAGCTAAATGCCCTCCTACCTTAATAAAAATTGGACTTTCTATTTTTGATGAAATAAGTGTCATTGATGATCTAGAATCGACTGACATCCCCTTAGATTTAATTATCACGCCAACACACTTTCACCGAATAGAAAGCAGCATAAAGCCCAATTGATTTCGTCAAAAGATGGTCAAACAAAGCCATTTAAATGAATTAATAAAATTTTTCCTTTCTACTTCAAACTTTAAGCCCTAATTTTGCAAGCTATCAAGTAAATTGAGTTGTGAGAATCAAACAATTAGTGCTTTTTTTACTGAGTTTTGTCTCTTTTCTGTCATACAGTCAAGATGAAGTAAAAACCAAGCTCTATCCAATAGATGTACAGCCCTCGATTTTTGATAACAAATATATTTACAAGCGTCAAATCATCGACTCCCCTTCAGCCTTGCAAATTCCATTATTGGACGCCAAAGACCCTGAAATTAGTTATGAATTTTTGACCTTTAAAAAACAAAGAAAAACAATGGGATGGGTGTCTGGCATTTCAACAGCCGTTGCATTGTATTCCTTTTTGAGTAAAGACAAGGTATCGGATGGCTTTTATTGGTCAGTGTTTGGAGGAACGGCTTTATTTAATATTTATTTAGGCTCTGTCAGTATGAAACACTTCAACAAAGCCTTAGAGCGTTACAATGCATTGGCTAAAACCAATCAACAAGTAAGCTTAAAATTAAATCCCATTGGGCCATTAGGGCCGAATTTGGGTATTGCGTGGAATTATCAATTTTAATAGAAGTATAAAAAATGAAAGTTGCAGTAGTTGGCGCCACAGGATTAGTAGGCGGAGAAATTTTAAAAGTATTGGAGGAAAGAAATTTCCCAGTAACTGAATTGATTCCGGTAGCTTCGGAAAGATCCATAGGCAAAAAAGTAAGCTTTAAAGGAAAAGATTACGAAGTAGTGGGTTTTGATACAGCTATTGCCATGAAACCCAATGTGGCTATATTCTCAGCAGGAGGTGGAACTTCCTTGGAAATCGCACCAAAATTTGCTGCTGCAGGAATTACCGTTGTTGATAATTCATCCGCATGGAGAATGGATCCTACCAAAAAATTAGTTGTTCCTGAAATCAATGCGAACACTTTAACAAAAGAAGATAAAATCATTGCCAATCCGAATTGCTCTACCATCCAAATGGTTGTTGTAATGAATCCTTTGCACAAAAAATATAAAATTAAGCGCGTAGTTGTTTCTACTTACCAATCCGTAACAGGAACAGGAAAAGCAGCTGTGGATCAATTGTTTGATGAAAGAGCTGGAAAAACAGACTACAACAAGGTTTATCCGCACAAAATCGACTTAAACGTTCTTCCTCACATTGATGTTTTCTTAGAAAATGGATATACGAAAGAGGAAATGAAAATGATTTTAGAAACCAAAAAAATCATGATGGATGACTCTATCGCTGTTACAGCCACTACCGTTCGTATTCCAACGATTGGTGGCCACTCGGAAGCTGTCAACATCGAATTTGAAAATGATTTCGATTTGGCTGAAGTAAGAGCTATTTTGGAAAAAGAAGAAGGGATAATTGTTCAAGATGATCCAAAGAATTTCCATTATCCAATGCCAATTACAGCGCACGGAAAAGACGAGGTATTTGTGGGACGTATCCGTAGAGATGAATCGCAAAAAAATACTTTGAATTTATGGATTGTAGCCGATAATTTAAGAAAAGGAGCTGCAACCAATGCCGTACAAATTGCAGAATATTTGGCCAAGAATAATTTAATTTAATAATCAGGCCGGTTCATCCGGCCTTTTTTAAATGACTAGACTAAGTGTAAATATCAATAAAATTGCGACTCTAAGAAATTCAAGAGGAGGCAATAATCCGGATTTAATTCAGGTAGCTTTGGATTGTGAGCGATTTGGAGCTGAGGGAATAACGGTACATCCTCGACCCGATGAACGTCATATCCGATATGCAGATGTTTATGCCTTGAAAGAAAAAATTTCAACAGAGTTCAATATTGAAGGGAATCCTTTGGAAGAAAAATTTGTTGAATTAGTTTTAGCTGTAAAGCCAGAGCAAGTGACTTTAGTACCTGATGCCTTGGGACAAATAACTTCCAACCATGGTTGGAATACGATTGAGCATCAAGAATTATTGAAGAAATTAATTGCGCCATTTAAAGAAGCAGGTATTCGAACGTCTATTTTTGTGGATCCCATTTTGGAAATGGTTGATGCAGCAGCTACAACAGGCGCCGACCGAATCGAATTATACACGGAACCTTTTGCTGAAATGTTCCCCAAAGACCCGATTCAATCTGTAGCCAATTACCGAAAAGCAGCCTTTAAAGCGCATCAATTGGGATTAGGTATTAATGCTGGACATGATCTAAGTTTAGAGAATTTGGCCTATTTTAAATCGAATGTCAATCCATTGGATGAGGTATCTATCGGACATGCATTAATTTGTGATGCATTGTATTATGGATTAGAAAATACGATTCAATTGTATAAAAGACAATTGAGGTAATTGAGAAAAAAGGAAAAAGATACTATTTTTGAGAAAATCAGATTCTTGATAAGAATTATCAAGAAATTGATTGGAAATAAAAATAAAAATTTGTTCTGGGGAATGAGTCCCCTTACCCCCTGCAATTTAGGTTTTTAAAATATAAGTTGATTGATAAAATATAAAGAGAAAAGAGAAAAGAGAAAAGATAAAAAGGGAAGGGTGGAAATACAAAGTAGAAAAAATCAGCCAATTATATGAAATTCTGTGTCAAGCACTTTTTGAAAATACTTTTTATTCTAAGTTTGGGACTTGGGTTAAATGGTATTGCCAAGAGTACAAAGTCTTTCACGAAAAACCAAAAAAACTTTCACCGCACTTCTGAATCTACACAAAATCAATTTTTTCTAGATATTGAGGAAGAAGAAATTGAAGAGGAAATAGATCAAACAGAAACTAAGCTTTCTGATTTTATTAGCGAGGCAGGATTTATTACGATAAATCCCTCATTTGTATTTATCTGCAGCCCTTTTAAAAAGGCTCTTGTCTACTTTGATAACATAAAAGCATATCAAATTTCCTATTATTTGGTATTCCGCAACCTACGATTGTAGGATTCCTATTTTTCCGCAATTCTTATTAATTTATTATTCAATCGGCATTTTGATGCCCCAATAACACGCGCGATGAAAAAATTTGCATATATATTCTTATTTCTAAGTATTTCAACTTCCATCATAGCTCAAAATGATAATGAAGTTTTAAAAGTTAAATTAAATGAAAGTGGAAGTCATTATTTCCAAACTACTTTTTTAAATCATATTTGGGTCCGAGGAACAGAAAATAATCCAGGAACCACTATTGAAGGAAATCCTGAATCAAATTCATTTGATATTGGATTAAGAAGAACAAGGATTCAAATGTATGGACAATTGACAGATAGAGCCTTTATTTACTTTCAATTCGGACAGAACAACTTCAATGCTCAATATAACTCGACAGGCAACCGCAAAATTGCACCATTTTTCCATGATGCATTAGGTGAATACAGAATTTCTGAAAAAAATCAACTAAAAATAGGTGGTGGTTTAAGTATTATTTCTGGTTTATCTAGATTTTCACAGCCCAGTATAGGAACCATCACCACAATGGATGTACCTGTTTTTGCACAAACAACGGTCGATCAAATTGATCAATTTTCTAGAAAATTAAGTATTTATGCGAGAGGCCAAATTGGACATTGGGATTATCGTTTTATTTTAAGTGACCCCTTCCCTATCAGTTCGAATGGACAAACCCCTCCTGTACTTTCCAATTATGCCAACTTTAGTACAAAAGGACATTCTTTGCAACAGCAAGCCTATTTGATTTATCAGTTTTTTGATCAAGAAAACCATACAACTCCTTATATGACTGGCTCCTATTTGGGTAGCAAAAAAATTGTCAACATAGCTGGAGGATTGATTCATCAATCGGATGCCTTGTGGTCTAAAAATGCTTTGGGAGACACCACTTATCACCAAATGATGCATTGGGCCATCGAAAGTTTTGTAGATATTCCCTTAAACAAAACAACCCACAGCGCACTAAATGCCTATTTAGGGTATTTCAATACGAATTATGGAACTAATTATTTGAGATACAATGGAGTGATGAATCCTGCAAACGGCAGTAATCTAATATCCAATAATTCAATCTCTGGTCAAGGACCTAGCTATGGAAATGCTTATCCAATGTTTGGTACAGGACATGTGATTTATACCCAAATTGGATATTTATTAGCTTCCAAAAATGCGAATATGTCGAACCGATGGATGCCATACGCGTCAGCAAGTTTAGCCTCTTTTGATCGACTAAATGGTTTACCTACCAACACTTATCATTGGGGCATGAATTATTATTTACAAGG
>JACCDS012439506.1_pt1 | contig 19970 bp, 18 predicted proteins | sample 7446441 | NCBI WGS metagenome assembly JACCDS01 (sample SAMN15323445, study PRJNA562643) | freshwater metagenome | isolation source: river surface water | place: USA:Blue River Watershed | collected 2017-08-17
GCCGTTGTTGATCACGTCTTCGTAGATCTTGGTTTCGCGCTGGCCGAGCGCCGCCGTGCGCGCCTTCGACGGAGCGATCGACGCCGACACCGGCGGTGCGCCATCGAGGCGCTGCAGCCACAGCAGGCTGCCGCCGTCATCAACGATGGCGATCGTCACGGCCCACTTGTTGGCCAGCGCCTCCGCTTCCGCTGCGGCGGCGATTTTCTTCACGTCGTCGAGGGTAAGGGCCTGTTTCGAACGCATATTTGCTCCTGTTGTCCTGAAAAAAGGCTGGATTGTACGATAACTTTTTTACGACCACTTGCGGAAGCCGCTTGCACAAATTTTGTGCAAAACATTTTGACAAGCCCGCGCGGTTCGCGTAGATTCACGTGCTTTCCAAAAATTACAGGTGTCACGCTTGCCGTTCCGCGCCCGCCTATTCATCCCGACCATGCCGCGCTGCTGCGCTTGCGCGCTGCTGTTAGCCGCCATGGCCGTGGTGCCGCAAGCCGATGCCGTCGATGCCGAGCCACTGGCGGAATCCGTGCCGCTGCTATCGCGCATCAGCAGCTTCACCGATCGCGCCGCCAGCCTTGCGATCGAAGCGATGTCGCTGGTCGGCATTCACTATAAGCTGGGCGGCACCTCCCCGGAAAACGGGCTGGATTGCAGCGGGCTGGTGCGCTATGTGTTCCGCGAAGCCAACGGCACCGAATTGCCGCGCACCTCGTCCGAGATCAGTCGGGTTGGCGAAAAAATCGACAAGAAAGACCTGCAGCCGGGTGACCTGGTGTTCTTCAATACCTTGAAGCGCGCGTTCTCCCACGTTGGCATCTACCTCGGCGACAACCAATTCATTCATGCGCCCTCATCCGGCGGCGCGGTGCGGGTCGACAGCATGGACCTGGCGTACTGGAAGGCACGCTTCAACGGCGCTCGCCGCATCGCCGACGCGCAAATGCAGGACTTGCCGAAGCGCTGATGACCTGAGCTTTGCGGCGGCGGCATGGCGCCGCTGTCAGGGTAGTGCGCCCGCCTTCTGCTGCAACTTGCGCCGGATCTCCGGCAGCGCGGCCATCGCCGCCTTCTCGCCCGCCAGGATCGCCAGGTTGCGCCCCTGGAAATCCCCGCCCTTCATGGTGGCCAGTTCAGGCCGTATCACCACATCGGCCTGTTTCAGCTCGTACTGGTTCAGGCTCTGTCCCATGATCGCAAAGGTCTGCAGCAGCACCTCGAAGGTGCTGGAGGCCGGCTGCGCGTCCGGTTGCGCTGAAATATTCACCGCGATGACAAAGTCTGCCCCCATCGTTCGCGCAAAACTCGCTGGTACCGGCGACACCAGGCCGCCGTCCACATAATCGATGTTGCCGATCCGGACCGGGTGGAATACGCCGGGCACGGCCGACGATGCACGTACCGCCGCGCCGGTATTGCCGCGCCTGAACAAGATAGGCTGGCCGCTATGCAGGTCGGTCGCTACCGCGCCGAACGGCAGCTTCAGCTTGTCGATCGGCTGTCCGTTGAGCGCGCGGTTCACATAATTCTGGATGGCCTCGCCCTTCAGCACACCGGTCGAATGCGAGAAGAACGGCACTGACCAGTCCGAGATCGCCGCCTCGTCCATATCGATGGCCATTTTCTGCAATGCATAGCCGTTGTTGCCGGCCGCATAGAGCGCACCGACCAGGCTGCCCGCGCTGGTGCCAACGACCAGGTCGGGTGCGATGCCCTGCGCTTCCAGCACCTTGATCACCCCGATATGCGCAAAGCCGCGCGCCGCGCCGCCACCCAGTGCGAGTCCGATCGTCACCCGGCGCGGCGGCAAGGGCGGCGGGGCGGCGACCGGCGCTTGCCCGGCCACCGGCGTCGATGCCGGCGCCTGCACGGGAGCCGTCTGGCAGGCCGACAGCAGCAGCATGGTCAGCAGGAAGATAACGAGTTTGCGCATCAGAAGGCCCGGGCAAGGGAAAACGCGACATTCTATCCGACCGCAATCTCAGTCCCCGCGCCGGCGCATCAGCGCCCACAGCGCCAGCGAGGTGATGCCCGCCACCAGGCCGACCACCATCCAGAACCCATGCTCATGCTCGGCCAGCGGAATGCCGGCAACGTTCATCCCGAACAGGCCGGCAATCAGGTTGATCGGCAGCGCCACGACCGTAAACACGGTCAGGGTGTACAGGCTGCGACTGCTGCGCTCGTTGATCATTGCGGCAATCTCTTCCTGGAGCAGCTTGATGCGCTCCTGCAGCGAACTCATGTCGGTCAGCACAGCGGAAAACTCCTCGCTCGATTCACGTAGTTCCTGCGAATCGGTGTCGGTCATCCACGCCGGTGGCCGCTGCAGCAGACGGAACAGTGCAGCAGGCTCGGGCGCCATCAGCCGCTGCAACCGCACCAGCACGCGACGCAGGCTGCCAAGAGAACCGCGCTTCGAATCGAGGCGCCCGGCCAGCAGGTCGTCCTCGATCTTGTCGATGCGCTCGACCGCGTCGCGCACGATCCCGATCAATACATCGGCCTGATCCCGCAGCAGGTGGGTCAGCAGTTCGACCGTTGAGCAGATCGGCACACCGCCCTGCACTGCCTGTCGCAGCCGGTCGACCGATTTCAGCGGCTTGCGGCGCGCGCTGATGACGATACCCGGCGTCACCACCACCCACAGCGTGGAGATCTCGGACGGATCGAACGAAAAGCCGTGCAATACATCGTTCATCACCGCCAGCAGCACATCGTCAACCCGGTCGACCCGGGTAGAGCGCGCGCCCTGCTGCAGCGACTCGAAGAACTCCGGTGGCAGCGGTGTGTGCGCGCGCAGCCAGCGCTCGGTCGACGCCTGGCTCAGGTTGAAGTGCATCCACAGCAGCGATCCGGCGCCGCGCGGCAAATGGCGATGGGCGTCGATCTCCGCGACCAGCGCATCGGCATTCAGCTCGACGGCGCCGATCGGCGGGCTGAGCCGGTAGGCCCAGACCAGACCGGTCGGATCGAGCCGGAATTGCTGGCGCAGGCGGTCTGTCATCAATCTCGTCATCAGCAGTGGCTTGGGGAATGCAAGTGCGGTTGGCAAGTGCAGTCAGAAAATGCAGCAGCGCCACCAAAGAAAAAGCGCCCCTGTGACAGGGGCGCCCTGGTGTGCCTTTGCTGCCAGATCAGAACGACAACTGTGCACGCAACATGAGTGCGCGATCCTTCGTGATCTGCTTGCCCGCTGCGCCGACCGCCTGACCGTCGAAGTCGGTCGTGATGTAGTTCAGCATGAAGCGTGCGTAGTCATTGACGAACCAGGTCAGGCCGACGCCGGTCGAATCCGCCTTGTTGGTCTTGCCGCTGGCCACGGCGACACCGCCCGCATCGAAATTGCTGTAACGCAGGCCAACCTGCCATGCACCGAGGCCACCCTTGGTCAGCGAGAACGGCTGGTTCGGCTTGATCCAGCCAAAGGTACCCGACGAGTTGCTGTAGTTATGCTTTTCGCCGGTCAGGTTATAGACGATCTGCGCGTAATAGCCCTTGACTTTGTCGGTACGGTCCTCGCCCTCGTACTTGAAGTCGAAGTATTCACCCTGCACTTTGAGTGCCTCGTAGGCGACTGCGGCCTCGAGGCCAAGGCGCTGGCGGGTCACCGGGCCGGTCAGTGCAGAGGCCGACTCAAAGAAAGCCGACGACGTACGGGTCTCGGTGCGCGCCGATGCCGGCTTCATACCCTTGATCTCGCCCGTGCTGTAGCCGAGGCCGAGGTGGGTGACGATCGAATCATTGCCGGCAAACAGTTTGGCGGCGTTGATCGTGCCGCGGGCGACGAAGTCCGGCTTGTCGTACACGGCGTCCTTGTTGCCGCGGCCGGTCGACAGCGCCACCGCATAGGTCGCGCCGGCGACCGGGCTGCCGAACAGCATCACGCCGGTTTCCTTGCCTGGGATGAGTTCGGAATCGTTCTGGCCAACCAGGCTGCGCTCCATGAAATCGATATTGTTCGAGCTGGTCAGCTGCTCCAGGCTGAACGGCATCTTGAACTTGCCGAGCCGTACCGACGCCGCCGGATTCGCCGCGTAGTCGATATAGGCAACATCAATTTCGGTCGAGCCCGACGACATGCCATTGCTCGTCATGCCATAGTTGCCGACGATTTCGTACTTCCAGTCCTTCTGGAACTGGCCCTTCACGCCGAGGCGCGCGCGGCGTACTTCGAAGGCGTTTTGCAGCGGGTTTTCATCGCCGGACACGGTGTTCGCGCCGTAGTGACGATAGTCCATATGGATACGGCCGGTCAGCTGGATCGAGTTCTCGCCATCGGCCGACTGGATGCCGATACCATTCTTCATCACCTGGCCGGCGTCCGCGTTCTTCTGGAGGTAAGCGTTGGCCTTGGCCAGGTCCTGGTCGACGCGCTTTTCCTTGAATGCCTTGTTTTCTTCGGCGTCACGGCTGGCGTCGAGGAATTCGTCATAGTCCTTCTGCGTGATCACGCCTTTTTTCAGCATCAGGTCCAGCAAGGCTTTGTTATCGGCGCCAGCGAAGGCCGGTGCCGACAGCGATGCGCACACCGTCGCGACTGCGATGGCGAGCCGCTTGGCCGCGATGATGTTTTTCGACTTGGTCATTTACTCTCTCCGGTTGATGTCTCGAATTCAATCAAGCAACGTGTGCATGAACGTTGTGGTGCATTTCTTAATTACCGCCGCGGAGTATGTGATCGAAATTTTTCAGCTTTGTGACAAAACGTAAGACGGTCCGGGATAATGGCGAGCGACGCCGCAAAACAACGCTCGAAAGCGCTGTCATCAAGACGTCATGCTGAAGTCGCACGATATAAAGTTTTTCACTAACTGATACAGGAGTAACCGGCCCATGTTCGCCGCCGTCGACCTCGGGTCAAACAGCTTTCGCCTGCATATCGGCGCCTTCGACGGCGAGCGCATCCGCATCGTCAATAGTGCCCGCGAACCCGTCATGCTCGGCGCCGGGCTGGACCGCCGCGGCAACCTGACCCCGCAGGCGATCGATACCGCACTCGCCTGCCTGACCCGCTTTGCGCGCGTACTGAAGTCCACACCGCTGCTGGGCGTACGCGTGGTGGCGACCAACACGGTACGTATCGCGCGCAACGCGGCCAGCTTCCTGCCACTGGCGGAAAGGGCCCTCGGCCATCCGATCGACGTCATCTCCGGCGAGGAGGAAGGTCGCCTGATTTATATGGGCGTGGCCTGCGCGCTCGACCGGCCGGGTGAGCGCCGCCTCGTGATCGACATCGGCGGCGGCTCGAGCGAACTGATCCTTGGGCACGGCAGCGAGATCGAGGAAGTCGAATCCTTTGGCATCGGTACCGCCGCGACCGCCGCCGCTTTCTTCGGCGGCGAGCGCATCACTACGGCCGCATTCGACGCCGCCATCCTCGAAGCGCGCAGCCGCTTCGAGGATGGCATCGCCCCGTTCCACCCGAAACTGTGGGATGTCGCCTACGGATCGTCCGGCACCATGCGCACGCTGGCCGATGTGATCGAGAAAAACGCGCTCGGCGACGGTCAGTTGTCGGTCAAGAGCCTGAGCGCGCTCAAGGAGCGGCTGGTGGATTTCGGACGCAAGGGGCGCATCGACCTCGTCGGCATGCGTCCAGAGCGCGTGAGCGTGGTACTCGGTGGCCTGCCGGTGCTGCTGGGCCTGGCCCAGGAAGCCGGGTTGCGGTCGCTGCAGCCGATCGAGGCCGGCCTGCGCATGGGCGTGCTGTGGGACCTGCACATGCGCGAGCGCAAGCGCGACCGCCGGCAGGCGTCGGTCCGGCATTTCATGCAGCGCTTCGGCGTCGACCCGGCGCGCGCGGCACAGGCGGCGTCGAATGCGGTCGGTTTCTACCGCCAGCTGTCCGGCGAAAACGGACCACAGGAGCGGATGCTGGCCTGGGCCGGGCAGCTGCACGAAGTGGGCATGATGGTGTCGCACACCGGCTTCCACAAGCACGGCGCCTATCTTGCACTGAACGCCGACCTGCCGGGCTTCACGACCCACGAGCAGCACCTGCTGTCGGTGCTGCTGCTGGCGCAGAAGGGTAACCTGCGCAAGACGGCCGATGCACTGGCCGACACGGAAGTCGGCCGGGCGATCCTGGCGCTCCGTCTGGGCATCCTGTTCATGCACGCGCGGATCGATCCGGAAATCGAGCCGGTCAGGCTGCAAATGCGCACGCGCGTCGAGCTGACCGTCAGCGCACAGACGCTCGCCACCCATCCCACCCTGGCATACTGGATCGGCAAGGAGAAGACCGCATGGGAGGAAGCCGGGCGGCAGTTTATCGTGCGCACCGCCGGCTGAGTCCGGCCCGGCAGGCGGTGGCGACGCGGCTTGAATGTGACATGAAAACGATTTATATTGTTTACACGTTTAAACCGAAGGGAGCCCAATATGACCAAGAACCCGCGCGCAGCGAAGCATGCCGCAGCCGGCCAGGCCGCCACGAAAAAGCCGGCGGTGAAGCAGCCGGCAGCAAAGAAGCCGGCCGCCAAGACCGCGGCGAGCGCGCCGAAGGCAGCGAACGAGAAGGTGAAGAAGCCCAAGCTGGTGCGCGACAGCTTCACCATGCCGGAGAGCGAATACGCGCTGTTCAACCAGCTGAAAAAGGCCTGCATCGCCGCAGGCTTTGAGATCAAGAAGAGCGAGCTGCTGCGTATCGGCGTCGCACTCACCGCCAAGCTGGATCCGAAGAAGCTGCAGGCAGCACAGCAGGCACTGACGCCGCTCAAGGCTGGCCGCCCGAAGAAGAAGTAAGCCGCCCAAGCAGACCCCCTGCGCCGGTGCCGTCCGCGCCGGCGTGCAGCCGCCGGCCTGTCATCAGGCTTTCATCTAAACCTGCTCTCATCATCGCCTGACCCTGGCGACACCCTGACCTGAGAGCGGATCCATGAAAGACATCGACCCCCGGTGCGGCGCACCCGATTTCACCTCCATTCTTGACGCACGCCTGTCGCGTCGCAGCCTGCTCAAGGGCTCGCTGGCCGCCGCCGCCGGCTATCTCGGCACCGGCAGCCTGTTGCTGTCGCCCGCCGGCGATGCGCGCGCGACGATGCGCTCGCTGAAACTGAACTTCAGCGCGATCCCGAAGCACACGGCCGACGCGCTGCGCGTCGCACCGGGCCATACCTGGTCGGTACTGCTGGCTACCGGCGATCCGCTCGATCCAGCGCTGCCGGACTACGCGAACGACGGCACCGACGATGCCGGCAGCTTCGCGCGCCGCGCCGGCGACCATCATGACGGCATGCACTTCTTCGGCATGGGTCGCCATGGTCGCTGGAACCGGCGCGCGTCCGATCGCGCCCTGCTGTGCATCAATCACGAGGCCGTCACCGGCGCTTTCCTCCATCCCCGCGGCCAGACCATCGTCGATGGCCGCCGCATTTCGGAGGACGAAGTCCACAAGGAAATGCTCGCGCACGGCCTCAGCGTGATCGAGGTACGGCGCGCGGGCGGACGCTGGCAGCGGGTAACCGACTCCCGCTTCAGCCGCCGCATCACCACCTTCACCGACATGGAAATCTGCGGACCGGCGGCGCGCAGCCCGCTGCTGGTGACACACTATTCGCAGACCGGGACGCGCACGCGCGGCACTGTCGCCAACTGCGCCAATGGCCACACGCCGTGGGGCACCTACCTCAGCTGCGAGGAAAACTGGGCTGGCTATTTCCGTCGCCTGCCGGCAGACGACGCGAAGCGCAGCGCGAAGGAAATCGCCGCCTTCAAGCGCTACGGCATCGGCGGCCCCGGACGCGAGCTGTGGGCCAGCGTGCAGCCGGATACCGCCGACCGCCGCTTCGGCCGCTGGGATGCATCAGTGCGCGGCACCTCGGCCGACGGCAGCGACGACTTCCGCAATGCACCCAATACCTTTGGCTGGGTGGTTGAGGTTGACCCCTTCGACCCGCGCTCGACGCCGAAAAAGCGTACTGCCCTGGGCCGCTTCGCGCACGAAGGCGCGTGGCCCGGCCCGGTCGTGCCGGGCCAGCCGCTGGTCTGGTACATGGGCTGCGATGCGCGCGGCGAATACATTTACAAGTACGTATCGCAGGCCTGCTGGGATCCGGCCGACGCGGCGCGCGGCATCGCCGCGGGCGACAAATACCTCGACGACGGCCGGCTGTATGTGGCGCGTTTCCATGCGGACGGGACGGGCGACTGGCTGGAACTGAAGCTGGGCAGCCACGGCATCGATGCATCAAACCCGGCCTATGCATTCGCCGACCGGGCCGACGTGCTGGTGCATGCGCGGCTGGCCGCCGATGCCGCTGGCGCGACAAAGATGGACCGGCCCGAATGGGGCGCCGTCAATCCGCGCAACGGCGAGGTCTATATGACGCTGACCTACAACCCGTCGCGCGAGCTGGCGCAGCTCGACGCAGCAAACCCGCGCTTCTACACCGACCCGAACGCCGGCAAGCAGGGACGTGGCAACGTGAACGGCCACATCATCCGCTGGGCCGAGCATGACGGCCGCGCCGATGCGACCCGCTTCAGCTGGGACGTCTTCCTGTTTGCGGCACGCGACTCGGCCGACGGCGAGAACGTCAACCTGTCGGGGCTGGTCGCCAGCAATGATTTCTCATCGCCGGACGGCCTGTGGTTCTCACACAGCGGCTTGCTGTGGATCGAAACCGACGACAGCGCGATGACCGATGCCAGCAACTGCATGCTGCTGGCTGCGATTCCCGGTCACGTTGGCGATGGCGGCAGCCGCACGGTACACAGCCGCGACGGCGAGAACACCAACCGCATCGTCACCCAGGTCGGCAAGCCCGCCGCCGAGTCCAGCCTGCGGCGCTTCCTGGTGGGGCCGGTCGACTGCGAGATCACCGGCATCGCAGAGTCGCCCGATGGCCGCGCGCTGTTCCTCAACGTGCAGCATCCGGGCGAGACCACCAGCGGTAAAGGCTTCGATATCGCGACACCGTCCACCTACCTCAGCCACTGGCCTGACGGCGGCCACGCACGACCGCGTTCGGCCACCATCGTCATCACTCGCGATGACGGCGGCATGATCGGCGCCGGCTTCGCGTGATCACCTGCGGCATAAAGATACGAATTTTGTAATCACAATGACACGCGGCCGTCACGGCCCTGCAGCAATCGCTCGCTAAAGTCGTGCGCAATATCACCGAGAGGAGGAACCATGCGCCTGACGACCGTCCGAGCCGACGCTACCCCCAGCTTCCCCAAACTGTCGCTGAGCCTCGCGACCACGCCTGAAGAAGTGCGCGAAGTGCAGCGGCTGCGCTACCAGGTGTTCGTCGAGGCGATGGGCCTTGAAACGCTGCACAACAGCGAAGGGCTTGAGAAGGACGACTTCGATGACTACTGTGACCACCTGCTGGTACGCGACACGCGCACGCTGAAGGTGGTCGGCACCTATCGCGTGCTGGGCGGCCGCGGCCTGGCGCGTACCGGTGGCTTCTACGCGGAGAACGAGTTCGATTTGTCGCGCCTGCAGAACCTGCGCCCGCGCATGCTCGAGGCCGGCCGCGCCTGCATCCATCCCGACTACCGTGGCGGTGGCGTGCTGATGATGCTGTGGGCAGGCATCGCCGCCTGCATGAAGCGCGAGGGCGCCGATTTCCTGATCGGCTGCGCCAGCGTCAGCCTGGCCGACGGCGGCAACAGCATTAATGGCCTGTATCACAAGCTCGCGGCCACGCACATGGCACCGTCCGACTACCACGTCGAACCGAAGCTGGCCTTCCCGCTGCACGACGAGGCGCCGGCGGGCGAGATCGCGGTGCCGGCGCTGATCAAGGGCTACTTGCGCAGCGGCGCATGGATCTGCGGCCTGCCGGCATGGGATCCCGACTTCCACTGCGCCGACCTGTTCATGATGCTGCCGCTGGCCCGCATGGAGAGCCGCTACGCGCGCCACTATCTGAAGGACGAGGTTGCCGCATGAACGCGCGCGACGCCTTTGCAAAGGCGAAGCACACGGGCCGGCTGGTTAACCATCCGCGCCAGAAGGCCGTGCCGCTGCGGTTCCGCACGATCTTCATCTCGGACCTGCACCTCGGGACCAGCGGCTGCCAGGCACGACGGCTGCTCGAGTTCCTGAAAGTCACCGAGTCGGACAAGCTCTATCTGGTCGGTGACATCATCGACGGCTGGCAGCTGAAGCGGCGCTGGTACTGGCACCAGACGCACAACGACGTCGTGCAGCTGGTGCTGAAAAAGGCCAAGAAAGGCACGCGCGTGATCTTCGTGCCCGGCAACCATGACGAATCCGTGCGCCAGTTCATCGGCCAGGATTTCGGCGGCATCAAGGTGCGCGACGAGCATATACATACCACCGCCGATGGCCGCCGTATGCTGGTGCTGCACGGCGACCGCTTCGATGGCGTGATCGCCTGTGCGAAATGGCTGGCCTATGTCGGCGACTCGCTCTACACGATGATCCTGAAGTTCAATCAGGTCTACAACGCCTGGCGCGCGCGCGTCGGCCTGCCCTACTGGTCGCTGTCGCAATACCTGAAGCTGAAGGCCAAGAACGCCGTCAGCTACATCAGCTCGTTCGAGCACGCGCTGGCGGCCGAGGCGCGCAAGCAGGGGGTCGATGGTGTCATCTGCGGACACATCCACAAGCCGGAGATCCGCGATATTGACGGCATCCTCTATTGCAACGATGGCGACTGGGTCGAAAGCCTGTCGGCACTGGTCGAGGACCATGATGGCCGGCTGCGGCTGGTCGACTGGCACGAAGTCATGCTGCGCTGGGAACAGGGGCAGAACGTGGAAGAGAAGACGCCATGTGCAGTGCCGGCCTGACCCGTTGGCAGCCACTGGGCGAGCCGGCGCTGTTCGACGCTCTCGAACTGACCGCGGCCGGCGAGTTGTTCCCGGCCACGCGCACAGTCAGGCGCGTGCTCGTGCTGTCGGTGTCAGCCGGCGCCGGCCATGTGCGCGCCGCCGAGGCGCTGGCCGCGCATGCGCGCTCGGCGTTCCCGCAGCTGTCGGTCAGGCACATCGACGTGATGGCCAGGGTGCCGGGCTGGTTCCGCACGATCTACCGCGACCTCTACATGGGGCTGTCGTCGGCACTGCCGGAGGTGTGGGGCTGGCTGTACCGCAAGACCGACGGCGCCCTGCCGGCCGGCCTGGTCGAGCGTGCGCGCCACCGCCTGCAGCGCCTGTGCGCACGCAGCCTGCTGGACGACATCGCGCAGTTCCGGCCGGACGCGATTGTCTGTACCCATTTCCTCCCCGCCGAGCTGCTCGCGCAAGAGCGCAGGGCGAACCGCCTGAGCTGCCCGGTCTGGGTACAGGTCACCGATTTCGACCTGCACCGACTGTGGGTGCATGAAGGCATCAGCGGCTATTGCGTCGGTAACGACGAACTGGCTTTCCGCCTGGCCGGGCACGGCGTGCCGGCCACGCAGATCGTGGTCAGCGGCATACCGGTCATGCCCGGCTTCACGGACACGGACACGCCCACGCGCGCGCAGGCAGCCGCCGCAATCGGCCTCGATCCGGATCGGCAAACCGTACTGATGATGGGCGGCGGCGCTGGCAGCGGGCTGCACAAGGACACGATACGCACGCTGCTGGCGCGCCAGCCGCAACTGCAGCTGATCGTGCTGGCGGGGCGCAACGCGGCGCTGCTCCATTCGCTGCAGGAGGTGGCTGCTGCCTTTCCCGGGCGCCTGCGCAGTTTCGGCTTCATCAGCGACGTCCACCTGGCAATGGCCTGCGCCGACCTGGCGATCACCAAGCCCGGCGGGCTATCGACCTCGGAGTGTCTGGCGATGGGCCTGCCGATGCTGCTGGTGGATCCGATCCCGGGCCAGGAGGAGCGCAACGCCGCCTACCTGATGCAGGAGGGCGCCGCCATACGCGCCGACGATCCGGTGACGCTGCAATTCCGCCTGCAGCGACTACTCGCCGATCCTACCCGGCTGGCGCGCATGCGCGAGCACGCGCTGGCGCTGGCCAAGCCGCGGGCCGCGCACGCGGTACTGCAGTGCATCCTGTGAGCGGGTTCTCTGCTTCCTTCGCAGGCACGCTGGCCGCCGTGCTGCTGCTGGGCGCCTGCTTCGCGAAGCTGGAGATCGCCATCGAGGGCGACGCCGGCTGGGCAGCGAACCTGCCGACCTGGCGCATCGAGCACCACTGGCTGCTCGACCTGCTATGGGGCGGCCGCGCGATGACGGGCTACCATGCCTGGGCGTTTTCGCTGGTCGCGCTGTTCTTCCATTTCCCGCTGGTGTTGGCCGGCGACTTCAGTCTCGTCGCCGAGCAGCGTGTGCTGGCCTGCATCATGCTGTTCTGGGTCTGCGAGGATTTCCTGTGGTTCGTCTTCAACCCGGCATTCGGGCTGCGTCGGTTCAGGCCCACACACGCGGGCTGGCACAAGCACTGGGTCTGCGGCGCACCAGTGGAGTACTGGATCTTCGGGCCGCTCGGGCTGTGGCTGCTGTGGCTGGGCTACCGCTGATGCTGCTGCTGATGCCGCTGCACTCTATTCGTTGAAGAATTCCGGCGCCATCATGGCTTTCAGGTAGACGGCATTGCCGTCTTCGCGGTCGCGCTGTGCGATCCACCACGCATTGGCCTTCTTCACCGTCCAGTCCCGTGGCTGCCCGCTCAGCAGCAATGCCGCCACCTGGCCCAGCCAGGGCTGGTGGCCGACCACGAGTACCGGACCACGGCCGTCCGGCCAGCCGGCGGCATCGAGTACTTGCTGCGGCGTCGCCCCGGGACCGATCTCGGGCACCACCTTGTATTTGCGGCCGAGCGCATCGGCAGTCTGCCTGGTACGCACGGCCGGACTGCACAGGATCCGGCAGCCGCCAGGCAAGGTGCGCTCCAGCCATGCGCCCATGCGCGCGGCCTGCTTGCGCCCGACCGGGGTCAGTTGCCGCTCAAGGTCGGGCAGGCCATCCTCGGCCTGTGCATGGCGCCACAGGATGAGGTCCATCAGCCGCCCAGTTCCTTCATCAGGTAGTCCTGTGCACTGAAGGGCTGCTGTCGCGCGCTCGGTTTCCTGCGCTGGTAGCCGCCGGCAGAATCCAGTTCCCACGCGTTGAGGTTGTCCTTCAGGTAAGGCTTGAGCCCTTCGTCGATCACGCGCTTTTTCAGCTGGCGGTCGAGCACCGGGAACGCAACCTCGACACGGCGGAACAGGTTGCGGTTCATCCAGTCCGCACTGGCGAGATACACATCGTTCTGACCGTCGTTGCGGAACAGGAAGATACGGCTGTGCTCAAGGAAGCGGCCGACAATGGAGCGCACCCGAATAGTGGCCGACATGCCCGCTACCCCCGGGCGCAGCACGCAGGCGCCGCGCACGACGAGATCAATCTTCACGCCGGCGTTCGACGCTTCGTACAACGCATTGATGATGGAGTCGTCCTGCAGCGTATTCATCTTCGCGATGATCTGCGCCGGCCGGCCTTCGGCAGCGATGCGCGTTTCGTTGCGGATCGCCTTTACCAGCTCCTTCTGCAGGTCGAACGGCGCCAGCCACAGATGGCTCAGCTTCTTCGGCCGCGCCAGGCTGGTCAGGTTGATGAAGACTTCATTGACGTCGCGCGCCAGCGCCTGGTTGGCGGTCATCAGGCCAAAGTCGGTATAGAAGCGCGTGGTAGTCGGATGATAGTTGCCGGTGCCGAGATGCGCGTACAGCTTCAGCTTGCCCGACTCGCGCCGGATCACCAGGGCCATCTTCGCATGGGTCTTCAGGCCAACCACGCCGTACACCACCTGCGCGCCGACGCGTTCGAGCTTGTCGGCCCAGTTGATGTTGGCTTCCTCGTCGAAGCGCGCCATTAACTCAACCACCACCGTGACTTCCTTGCCGTTCTGCGCCGCGGTAATCAGCGCCTCCATCAGCTCGGAGTTCATGCCGGTGCGATAGATCGTCTGCTTGATCGCCACCACAGAAGGATCGCGCGCAGCCGTACGTATGAAGTCGATCACGGGCTGGAAAGACTGGAAGGGATGGTGCAGCAAGACATCCTGGCGCGCGATCAGCGCAAACAGATCGCCGCCGCTCACCGGCACGGATAATCGCGACGAAAAAGGCGCAAAGCGAAACTCCGGCTTCGATGCATGGTCGATCAATTCGTTCAGCCTGACCATGTTCACCGGGCCATTGACCGGGTACAGGAAATCGGCGGCGATATCGAACTGGTCGAGCAGGAACTGCGCGAGCTGCGGCGGGCAGTTCTGCGCCACCTCGAGCCGGACCGCGAAGCCGAACTGTCGTGTCTGCAGTTCGCCCTTGAGCGCCTGCCGCAGGTTCTTCACCTCTTCCTCGTCGACCCACAGGTCGCTGTCGCGGGTGACGCGGAACTGCGAATAGCCGAGCACCTCGCGCCCCGGGAACAGGTCGGCAATGTGCGCATGGATTACCGAGGACAGCAGGCAGTAGGCGGCACCGGCGCCGTTGAGTCCGTCCGGTAGCCGGATGATGCGCGGCAGCACGCGCGGCGCCTTCATCACCGCGATCGACGTGCCGCGGCCGAACGCGTCCTTGCCAGCCAGTTCGACAATGAAATTCAGGCTCTTGTTGACCACCTGCGGGAACGGGTGTGCGGGATCGAGCACGATCGGCGTCAGCAATGGCCGCACCTCGCGCTCGAAGTAATCCTTCACCCAGGCGCGCTGCGCCTGATTGCGATCCGCGTGGCGCAGCAGATGGATGCCGGCCGCGGCCAGCGCCGGCAGGATCTGCTCGTTCAGTGTCGCATACTGCTGGCGCACCAGTTCGTGCGCGACCTTATTCACCTCGCCGAAATTGCGCAGCGGCAGTCTGGATGACGCCCCGCGGTCTTCGCGGTCGCGCGCCATCAGGCTGGCCACGCGCACTTCGAAGAATTCATCCAGGTTGCTGCTGACGATGCACAGGTACTTCAGCCTTTCCAGCAGCGGTATCCTGTCGTCCAGCGCCTGCGCCAGCACACGCCGGTTGAACGCCAGCAGCGACAACTCGCGATTGAGCAGCGCCGGCCCGTTCGGCAGGGGCTCGGCGGACGGCGCGCGACGCGCCACGGCAGCAGGAATTTTTGTAGTGGCCATTGCTTCAGGATAAACCTCGCCAATGACAAGATTGTTACAGTTCCAGTCTTTGTATTTGATTGCCGCCGGCCGGTCAGGCGGACGTCCGGTCAGGCCAGCCTCAAGGCTGTCATAAACCTGACATAAATATTTCGTAGAGTGCTGGCTGTCCCTGATCGTTAGACAAACCCACAAGGAGCATCCATGCGTACCAAGCAACTGATCAAAGGCCTCGCCGCAGCGGCTACCGGCCTGCTGCTGAGCCTGCCAACCCAGGCCGCCGACCTGACCGGCGCCGGCGCAACCTTCCCGTTCCCGATCTATTCGAAGTGGGCTGAGGCTTACAAAGCGCAGACCGGTATCGGCCTGAACTATCAGTCGATCGGTTCCGGCGGCGGCATCCGCCAGATCAAAGCCAAGACCGTCGACTTCGGCGCGTCGGACATGCCACTGAAGGCAGACGAACTGGAAAAGGAAGGCCTGACGCAGTTCCCGGCCATCATCGGCGGCGTGGTGCCGGTGTTTAACCTCGACGGCATTGCGGCCGGCCAGCTGAAGCTGACCGCGGAAATCGTGTCCGGCATCCATCTCGGCAAGATCGCCAAATGGAATGACGCTGCCATCGCCAGCCTGAACCCGGAGCTGAAGCTGCCGGCGCTGGCCATCACCGTGGTTCACCGTGCCGATGGCTCGGGCACCACCTTCCTGTGGACCGACTACCTGTCGAAAGCCAACGCCGACTTCAAGGCAACGGTCGGTTCCGGCACAGCCGTCAAGTGGCCGACCGGCGTGGGCGGCAAAGGCAATGAAGGCGTGGCTGCGAACGTGCAGCGCGTCAAAGGCGCATTCGGTTACGTCGAGTACGCCTACGCCAAGAAGAACAAAATCGCCTATGCACAGCTGAAGAACCGCGACGGCGCCTTCGTCTCGCCGGACGACGAGACCTTCAAGGCGGCCGCCGCCAACGGCGACTGGATCGGTACGCCCGGCATGGCCGTGGTGCTGACCAACCAGCCTGGCAAGAACAGCTGGCCGGCCACGGGTGCCTCGTTCATCCTGATGCACAAGAGTCAGGCAGACGCCCTCACCGGCCGCGCCGTGCTGAAGTTCTTTGACTGGGCATACAAGAACGGCGGCCAGATGGCCACCGAACTCGACTATGTGCCGATGCCGGCCAACGTCGTCAAACAGGTCAGCGAGCTGTGGAAGTCGTCGCTCAAAGATGGCAGCGGCGCGGCAATCTGGAAATAAGGTTCGGCTGCATCCCCGATCTCCAAAATGATGACGGCCCGCTTCGGCGGGCCGTTTTTTTTCACCATCGCTTCTTTTCACCGGTCGTTTCACGAGCATGAAACACCCGCTTGCTACACTCGCCCGTATGCGAATTTTCCTTCAACCGACGTCGGCCCTGCTGACGGCCGCCCTGCTGGCGGTCGCGCCGGCCTGGGCTGCCCGCCCTTTCGTCACCGACGATGCACGCCTGACGACGGCCGGCAGCTGCCAGCTGGAGAGCTGGGTGCGCGCGTACCGCTACAGCACCGAATTGTGGGCGCTGCCGGCCTGCAATCCGACCGGGAATCTCGAACTGACCTTCGGCGGCGGCTATGCGCACGTTGACGGCGCCGGCGCCAGCAATGACTATCTGGTGCAGTTGAAGACCCTGGCGCGGCCGCTGCGCACGAATGACTGGGGCATCGGTATCGCGCTCGGCACGATACGCCATCCGCAGGTCAATCCCGGCCCCAACCTGCTGGGCAACACCTACGCGTATGTGCCCCTCTCGGCGTCGTTCGCCCACGACCGGCTGGTGGTGCACGCCAACCTCGGCTGGCTGCGCGACAAGGCGACCCAACGCAGCCAGCTGACCTGGGGACTGGGATCGGAAATCAACCTGAGCCCGCACTGGACACTGGTCGCGGAGAGCTTCGGCACCGATGCCGGCACTTCATACTGGCAGGCCGGCGCGCGCTGGCACCTGGTACCGGGCCTGTGGCAGGTCGACTCGACCATCGGGCGCCAGACCGGCGGCGCGTCCGATACGCAATGGCTGTCGTTCGGGCTGCGCCTGACTCCCGCATCCTTGTTCTGAGAGCGTTGCCAGGCCGGCAAGCGGTGCGTCAGGCGGCCTTCAGCGCGATCGCGCTACGCGGGAAGCGGATCGTGAAGCGGCTGCCCTTGCCGAGCTCGGAATCGACCTGCAGCTGCGCGTGATGGCGCAGCAGCACATGCCGCACGATCGCCAGCCCCAGGCCGGTGCCGCGGGTCTCGCGCGAGCGGCTCTTGTCGACGCGGTAGAAGCGCTCCGTCAGCCGCGCGATATGCTCATGACGGATACCAATGCCCGAGTCGGACACCGTGCAGCAGGGGCCGTCGGGGCTGTCGGTCCAGTCGATCCGGATGCTGCCACCGTCCGGCGTATAGCGGACGGCATTCGACACCAGGTTGCCGATCGCGCTGCGCAGTTCGTCGGTGCTGCCAAACAGATCGGGACCGTCACAGGACAGGATGACCTGGTGGCGACCGCCCGACAGCGCCTGCCCTTCGGCCTGCACCTGCTCGAGCAGCGACTGCATGTCCACGGTTTCTTCGCGCAGCGGGTATTCGACCGATTCCAGCCGGGTCAGGTGCAGCATGTCCTCGACCAGATTCTCCATCCGCTTGCCCTGCTCGGCCATCAGCTTCAGGTGCTTCAGGCGCGTCGCCGCATCGAGGTCGGGCTCGGTCAGCGCGATTTCGAGGAAACCATTGATCACGGTCAGCGGGGTGCGCAACTCATGCGATGCATTGGCGATGAAATCGCGCCGCATCTGGTCGAGCTGGTCGAAGCGCGTCACGTCATGCGACACCAGGATCTGGCGGCGGTTCTCGAACGGAATCACATGAACGATCAGCTTGCGGTCGAGGGTAGACAGCGTCAGCGGCACGTCATACTTGCCAAGGATGATGTAGTCGATGAACTCGGGGCTGCGGATCAGGTTGGTCACGCGCATGCCCTTGTCGCTGTCGAGCGAGAGGCCGAAATGCCGCTCGGCGACCGGGTTGCACCATTCGAGGAACAGCACATCATCCATGATCACCACGCCATCCGGCAACTGGCGCATCGCCTGCCGGAAGCGTGACAGCCATTCGGCCAGCTCGCTGCGGGTGCGCTGCTCGTCGCGGCGCAGCTTGTACAGCTTGGCGAAGATCTCGGTCCACGAACCCCAGCCATCGGCAAGCCGGACCTCGTCAGGGTTGTCGAGCCACAGCGACAGCTGGAACATGTAGCCGAGCGTCAGCAGCACCATCGCCGCCAGTACCACCAGCGCGAGCACCAGCCCGACGGTCAGGTTCCACACATACCAGCCGGCCAGGCCTGCGGCGCCGACCAGCACGAACCGAACGACGACGGGTATCCAGAATAGCGCGGTCGGGCTCATCGAGATGAAAGGAAATTGCCGGAACACCGGCGCAGGCACCGGCCCATCGCCGGCAGCAGCATTGTAAGCGAGACGGCTACTTCGCGGACAGCATATACCCTACGCCGCGCACCGTCTGCACCAGCTTGTCAACCGGGCCGAGTGCCTTACGCAACCGCAAGACGTGTACGTCGACCGTGCGCTCCTCCAGCACCGCATGGTCGCCCCAGACCTTGTCGAGCAACTGGCCGCGGGTGAACACCCGCTCCGGGTGGGCAATCAGGAAGCGCAGCAGCTTGAACTCGGCGTGGCCGATCTCGATCTGGCGGTCGTTGACGCTGACGCGGCAGCTGACCGGATCGACCGTCAGCGGGCCGACCGACATCAGCAGTTCCGAATGCTCGGGCGCCTTGCGCCGGATCAGTGCCTTGATGCGCGCATTCAGCTCGCGCGGCGAGAACGGCTTGGTCATGTAGTCGTCCGCGCCCTGCTCAAGCCCGGTGACCTTGTCCTCTTCCATCCCTTTGGCGGTCAGCATGATGACCGGCAGCGTACTGAAATTACGGTCGCTGCGTAGACGCGAGAGCAACTTGATGCCCGACTGGTCCGGCAGCATCCAGTCCAGCAGCACTAGTTGCGGCCGCTTCTGTTGCAGGTAGGCCCAGGCGCTGGCGGTATCGTTGACTGCGTCCGCGCTCCAGCCGGCGCCCTTGAGCGCAAAAGTCACCAGCTCGACGATCGCCGGTTCGTCCTCGACGATCAGTATGCTCGGCTGCTCGATTGCCATGGCCGCGCGCCCTTCCCGATCAGGCCAGGCCCTGCTGGGCGGCGTAGTCAGTGTGGCGGATGTCCTTGCCCTCGACGATGTAGACCACGTATTCGGCGATATTTTTCGCATGGTCGCCGATGCGCTCGATCGCCTTCGCGACCCACAGCGTGTCGAGCGACAGCGAGATCGTGCGCGGGTCTTCCATCATGAAGGTGATCAGGTTGCGCATCACGATGCGAAACTCGTTGTCCACCTTCTCATCCTCGATGATCAGGCGCATCGCCTGCTTCTGGTCGAGCCGCGCGAACGCGTCGCGCGCGCCGTGCAGCAGACGGCCGGCGGTGTCGCCCATCACGCGCACCAGGCCCCCATACGCAATCAGGGCGACGCCGCGCTGCTGGATCGCGCTGGCCGCACGCGCAATCTTGGTCGCCTCATCGCCAATGCGCTCGAGGTCGATGATCACCTTGATCGTTGCCATCACGGTGCGCAGGTCGTTCGCCGCCGGCTGGCGCTTGACGATCAGGTGGCTGCACGCATCGTCGAGCGCGACTTCCATCTGGTTGACCTCGAAGTCAGTGGCGATGATGCGCGCCGCCTCCTTCGCGTCGAGCGTGCGGAAGCAGGCCATCGCATCGTAGAACTGCTTCTCGACCAGGCCGCCCATCTGCAACACGCGTGAGCGTATTGCCTCGAGGTCCTGCTCGTACTGGCGCGACGAATGTTCGTTCGGCATGGCTTTCCCCTTCTGTTCAGCCGAAGCGGCCGGTGATGTAATCCTGCGTTTCTTTCTTCAC
>JACCDS010292588.1_pt1 | contig 19955 bp, 4 predicted proteins | sample 7446441 | NCBI WGS metagenome assembly JACCDS01 (sample SAMN15323445, study PRJNA562643) | freshwater metagenome | isolation source: river surface water | place: USA:Blue River Watershed | collected 2017-08-17
CCAAGCAAGATGGGCTGGGGGTGGGGCTGGCCATCTCGCGCCACATCGCAGAGCAGCACCGGGGACACCTGACGATGAGCAACGCCCCCGAAGGCGGCGCCATCGTGCGGCTCACGCTGCCCCTGGTATGACCAGGCAATCGTGTTTTGTCCACGCCCTCTTTGTCATGCTCCGGCCGCATACCTTTGTCATGCTACGGCCGTCTAACTTTGTCATGCTCCGGCCGCCTAACTTTGTCATGCTCCGGCCGCCTAACTTTGTCATTCCATGGCTTGACCATGGAATCCATGGATCCTCGGGTCAAGCCCGAGGATGACACTGGTTTTTGTCATTCCCGGGCACCCTCACCTTGTCACTCCCTGGCACCCACCTTGTCATTCCCCGGCACCCACTTTGTCATTCCCCGGCACCCACTTTGTCATTCCCCGGCACCCACTTTGTCATTCCCCGGCACCCACTTTGTCATTCCCCGGCACCCACTTTGTCATTCCCCGGCTTGACCGGGGAATCCATGGACCCTCGGGTGAAGCCGAAGGATGACATTGAAGAGCGCTTGAAAAGGCAAGGAGGGACGGTCAGCTCTGTTCTGTGTGCGCTCCGCCCAGGTGCTGGGACGTGGCCTTTTGCAGTGCGTCTTCGATGCTGCGGGTGTGTCGCCTGATATCCCATGCGGGCAGCGTCTGCAGGTGCTGACGCAGGCCCGCCTTGAGTTGCAGCAGCGCTGCGCGATCGGCCGCCATGCGCTGGGCGATGGCCACATAGTCGTCTTCATCGCGCGCCACCCACTGCGGCAAACCTGCCGCACGCATGAAGCTTGCCCCCATGCGCGAGACAAAGCTGTGGCCGTGGAGTGTGAGCACCGGCACCCCCATCCACAGGGCCTGCAAACTGGTGGTGCCGCCGTTGTAGGGCACCGGGTCGAGCGCAATGTCGACGTCGGCGTATTCGGCCATCATGTCGGGCAAGCCCACAGGCCCACGGCACTCGATCCGCTCGGGCGCCACGCCCAGATCGGCCAGACGGCGGCGGAACAGATCAATGGCCCCCGGATCACGGAAAGTCGGCGCCTTGAGCAGCAAACGTGAACCCGGCACTGCCAGCAACACCCGCGCCCACAAGCGCAAGGTGCGCGGTGTGAGCTTGGGCACGTTGTTGAACGAAGCAAACGTCAACGCACGCTGGGCCATGGCCGCATCGAAAGCGGGCAAGGGGTAGTCCTCTTCGGGGGCGTAGCAGAACACCGTGCCCGGCAGGCGCAGCACCGTCTCGCTGCACAGCGCGTCATCCTCGGGCGGCGTCACCACCGCATCGCCCAGCAGGTAGTCGATGTTGAGCACGCCGGTGGTGCCGGGATAACCCAGATATGACACCTGCACGGGCGCTGCGCGGCGGCCAAACAAAGCCATGCGGTTGTGGCTGGTGTGGCCCGACAGGTCCATCAACACATCGATGGCATCGGCATCGATGCGCGCGGCCAATTGCGCATCGGTCATCGCCATGGCATCCACCCAATGCTCTACCCGCGAACGCGCCAGACGGGTCTGCTCGTCCTGCGAAGAACCGGTCGCGTACAGAAAGACCTCGAAGCGGTTGCGGTCCAGCTCACGCAAAACAGGCTGCATGAACAGATTGACCGGGTGCTGCTGATGAAAATCGGCCGACACCAGGCCCAGGCGAATGCGCCGCCCCGTCAGCGGCGCACGCACAAACGAGGCACGCGCCCTGGCCCCCTCACCCAGGCGCGCAAACAGCTGCCGGTGCAGATCGGACACCGCTTGCGCCGAGAGCCGGTCGCTGTAGAGCGAACACATGGCCGCACTCGAAGCCATGCCCCCAGGCATTGGCTCGGCAGCGGCCAGCTGCTGGTAGATCGTCAACGCAGCATCGCTGTCTCCGCGCTTACCCGCCAGCGCCGCGCGGATGGACAGCACCTGCGACGCCGGCAGCTCGGCCCGGGAAGTCGCTTCATCGAGCGCTGCAGCCGCGTCTTCCAGGTGCCAGTTTTCGGCCTGTACATGGGCCAGGTTGGCCCAGGCCTGCGCGTCCTGCGGGTACAGGCCGGTCGCACGCTTCATCACCTCGATGGCTTCCAGGCCAAAGTTGTTCTGCAGGCTCAACAGGGCCAGACGCGACAGTGTCGGCAAGCTTTCGGCCGCAGAAGCCAGACTCAATAAGCGTTCGGCTTGCTTTCGCCGTCCCAGCCGCAAATGGCACACAGCGGCATCCATCATGACCTCGGCACGCACATCCGGTTGCTCCGGCAAGGCTTTGAGCGCGTCCGAAAACAGGGCCAGTGCCTGCGGGTAACGCCCATGCTCCAGCCAATAGCGCGCCAACACCAGCGCCAGCTCTCCGCGCCGCTGCGCAGACACCCGCTCTGCCGCATCCAGAGCATGCTGTGCAGTCTGCGAAGCCTGGGCATGTTCGCCGCGCTGCATCAGCAAGCGCGCCATGCCCAGCAAGGCCTCGTGGCGTTGTGGCGCCAGGGCGATGGCGCGTGCATAAGCCTCACGTGCCGCATCGAGAGAACCATTGAGCCGATGCAGATGCCCGCTCTCCAGCCAGGCGCTGTAATTGCCTTCATCGCGAGCCAGGCAATCGGCAAACGCCTGCAATGCAGCAGCGGTCTGCCCCAGCTGCACATGGCAACGGGCCTTGAGCAGCCAGCCCGGCACCAGCGCCGGCGCAGCCTGCAAAGCGGGCTCCAGCGCGCCCAGAGCCTCACCCCATTGCCCCTGCCGGTAAAGCGCCAGGGCCTCGTTGAAACCCTCGACCACCGACTGGGCCTGCTCTGATGCCACAGCCACCGCGCCGGGTGGCGCCGGATGTGCAGGCGCTGGGGTTTTCTGCTCATTCATTGTGATCTACCGAAACTGAGTGGCTGCTCAAGCTCAACTTGCCATCATGGCCACGCTGGACCCTCGGGTCGAGCCCGAGGGTGACAACCCAAACTTGTCATGCTCCGGCTTGACCGGAGCATCCATGCCTTCTGTGGATCCTCGGGTCGAGCCCGAGGATGACGTTTAAGAAAGCCCTAGGGTGACGTTTAAGAAAGCCCGAGGGTGACGTTTAAGAAAGCCCAAGGATGACATTCAAGAAAGTCCGAGGATGACAAAGCGGGCACCCGAGGGTGCCCGCCTTTACACATGGCCGCGCAGCGGACATGCACCTGGGATGGCCCCTCGGGTCGAGCCCGAGGGTGACAAGGTCAGGACAAGTGCACGTTACTCTGCGCGATGTGCTGGTCGATCAACACCTGCAGCGATTGGTCGCCCGAGTACTGGTAGACGTTGAACATGTGACCATTCTGGGCGACGGCGCCGGCTTGACTCCAGGCGCCAGAGGGCTGGCCATTGACCAGCAGACTGTCAAGCTTGACCGTATCGACCGCATCACCCAGCACCTCCACCTGGTGCTCGCCGGCAGCGGTACTTGGCAATTGCAGCAGATCATTGACCTTGATCTGCAGCACTTCGGCCCGGGCGTTGGTCAGGTCGGCCAGGTTGCCATGGATCACCTGACTCAGATCGATGGTCACAGGCACCGTGTGGAGGTCCTCCGTGGCCAGCCAGGCGTCGGTCACATCGGTGGTGCTGCCATCGGTGTGGGTCACCACGGCCTTGCCCGAGAGCAGGTTGCCGTTTTGTGCCGTCACCGACGCGTCGTGCGCCAGACTGATGGATGCGATGCCTGCGTCGGCCAGGCTCAGCAGCTCGCCCGCGTCGGTCACACCGTCGGTGTCGGCGTCGCGCCAGACGCGCAGGTTGGCAAACTGGGCATCGAGGGCGTTGATCAGGCCGTCGGCGTTGCTGTCCAGCCCGGCCAGCGCAGCCCAACCATCGGCGGCTTTATTGCCATTGGCCAGCAGGGTACCGTTACCAAAGAGTTCGGCACCGCTGTTGATCAGGCCGTCATGGTTCAGGTCCATGGCCAGCAAGCCATCGTGGCGGTCCACCCAGCCAGTCTGCACCTTGGTGCCCGAGCCAGACAAGTCAAAGGCCACACCCTGGTCGAGGCCCAGCGTCTGAACACCGTCGCCGTTGAGGTCGATCACCAGCGGCGACACCAGGCCTGTACCCATCTGGTTCACGGTAACCGGGAAGCTCAGGCCGGTGCTGCTGTCGCTCACGTTGGCCACCAGCGTGAAGCTGTAGTTGGTGGCGCTGGCGCCCGTCAACAGCACCGTCTTGGCGGCCACAGCGGCGTCCCAGGTGGCCTTGGCGATGGTGCTGCCGCTGGCGTAGCTCACGCCGCCCACCGTCAGCGCGCCGCTGGGGTAAGTGACCACATAGTCGGTCACGCTCTGGCTGGCCGGCAGCGCCGACAGGCTCGAGGTGATGGTGAAGGTGCCGGTGGCCCCGGTGGTCGTGCCCGAGGGCACCGCCGCACTGTCAAAGGCCTGCACAAAAATGTCGTAGGCGCTGTTAGTGTTGGTGTGGGCCTGCCAGGTCACCACAAACCCGCCATCGGGTGTGGCCGTAACTTGCGGCACCTGATCGTTGAAGCCCGACTGGTCTCGGAAGAAGATTTTTTGTGTGGCGCCTACCGGGTTGTTGTCGCTGCCGTACTTCTGCACATAAACGTTGTCGTTGTTGGTGCTCGTGTCGAGCCCTGACCAAACCACGACGTAACCACCATCCGTTGTGGCCACCACTTCGGGATTTTTATCATCGTTGTTACCCCCTTGAATCTGTTTGACGGTGCCGACCAGATTGTTGTCCTTGTCAAAGCGCTGAATGAAAATGTCTTCGCCAGACGAATAACCTGCCCAAGCCACCACATAACCGCCATCGTTCAAGGCGGTCACGGTGGGGTCGATGTCCCAGTTGGCTTGAGCGCCAGGCCCCGACAAAGTGATCTGGCTTCCGGCAAGCGTTCCGTTGCTGTTGAACTTTTGAACGTACACATTGCCTTGGCCGTTGTTGGGCCACCAGTACCAAGTCACCACGTAGCTGCCGTCGCTCAAGACCGCGAGATCAGGGTCTCTGTCTGTCCCGTCGTTCGGGTTCTTCAGGATGGCCTTGGCACCGAGCGTGTTGTTGTTGACGTCAAACTTCTGAACGAAGATGTCGGTGTAACTGCTTGGCGTGTCCCAGACCACCACATAGCCTCCGTCGGGTGTGGCCTTGATGTTGGGCATGCTGTCAAAGGTCGAGTTGCCATCGAGCGTGAGGGTCGAGCCTACCGCGGTATTGCTGCTGCTGTAGCGCTGAATCTTGATGTCGTTGTTGTTCACCCACGACACCACATAGCCACCGTCCTTGAGCACCGTGATGTCGCCATACGCATCACCTGAGCTGGCTGTATCCAAAGTCTTGGTCGTGACCAGCGTATTGGCGCTGTCAAAGCGTTTGACGTAAATCGTCTGCCCGTCACCGCTGACCGTGACGTAACCGCCGTCGGCCATGGCAGCCATTTGGAGTTGTCCGCCTGGTGCGGCGGTACCCAGAGAAATGGACGTGCCAACTTTTTGATCCGCCGAATCAAACTTCTGGACAAAATTGGACGGGCCGTACCAACCCACCACATAACTGCCATCGGCCAGAGTGATGATGTCCGGATCGATATCGTTTGGCGAGCCCGTCGAGTCCAGCCGGGTGGCAGTGCCGGTGAACGCGCCTGCGGTGGCACCCACGTTCAAGTACAGCTGAGGCTCCGCCTGCACCACCATGCCCTGGGCCACCAGCAGCTGCGCATTGGCCGTGTTGTGGTTGTACACATCGTAGGTGCGGCCATTGGCGCTGTAGGTGCTGCCCAGCTTGGTCCACTCGGTCGTCAGGTTTTCCAGCTGCAGGGTGTCGGTGCTGTCACCCGTCACCATGACCTGCTGACGCACATCGTTGGCGCTGGTGTTGACGTTGAAAATGTTGCTGCTGCCCAGCTGGATCACATCAGTCAGGTTCAGCTTGAGCATCTGCGCACCGGTCGCGGTCAGATCGATGTGCTCGATGTCCTGGATCGCCTCGTTGCGCACCTGGGTCAGGTCCAGCGTCAAACCAGCGCCGTCGAGCTTGAGGGTGTCGATGCCGGTGCCGCCGTCCAGGCGCATGATGTCGCCCGCCTGGTTGCCGGTGGTCTGGGACAACTCGGTCACATTGCCGGCGTTGAGCACCAGGGTGTCGTTGCCCTCGCCGCCATACATCACGTCGGCGCCGCCGCCGCCAATCAGCGTGTCGCTGCCACGGCTGCCCATGAACTGCTCGCTGGCCGATGTGCCGGTGAGCGTGTCGGCGCCAATGCCGCCCATGTAGTCCACCAGACTCGTGCCGGTGCTGCCGTACTGGCCGCCATAGATGACGTAGGTCACACCACCTGGGGCCTGCCCCACCACGCCCAGGATCAGGTCTTCAAAGCCATCGCCGTTGACGTCACCGGCGGCCGAGAATTCCATGCCCATGCCGCTGTAGGCCGAGCTGGGGTCGCGGTCGATGAAGCTTTGCAGCTTGATGCCATCGGTGGCGGCAAAGCCGGTCATCGAGACAGTGCCTGTGCCCGCCTTGCCAAAGATCAGGTAGGTCTCCTGGTTGATGTGGTCGCCCACCATGAAGTCGTCCAGACCGTCGCCGTTGAAGTCGCCGGCCGCACTGACGCGGATCTCGTGGTTGTGCGTCGCATCGACCGAGCCGATGCCGCTGAGGTGGTAGTCGGAGTTGACGATGAAGCCCTGGTTGCCCGGGATCGTCGAGTGGGAGGTCAGCTGGATGTTGTCCGTCGTCGTCTTGCCGTAGAGGATGTAGGTGCGCGGGTAGGTATCCACGTCTGACACCGCGATGTCGGCCAGACCGTCGCCGTTGACGTCGCCCACGATGGTGATGTCATCCCCCAGCGAAGCCCAGACGCTGTTGCCGTAAATGGTGTAGCCGCGATCGCCCAATGCGGTCGCTGTGACCGGCGAATTGTCGCTGGTGCCAAACAAAACATAGGCCGCACCGCGGCGCACGCCGTTGACGATGTTGTTCTGGTCGCCGATCACGATGTCGTTGAGGCCGTCACCGTTGATGTCACCACCGGCGCTCACCCAGTTCTTGAGCGTGCCCGTGGCCATGCCGTCGATGCGGAAGCCTTGGGTAGTCACGCCACTGAAGGAGGACAACTGCACTGGCGTGTTGTTCTGCTTGCCGTACACCAGGTAGGCAGCGCCTGCACCTGGCTCCGAAATCAGGATGTCGTCGATGCCGTCGCCGTTGTAATCGCCCACCACATCGGTGCTCCAGCCGGTGTTGGCTGTGGCGGCGGTGGTGCCGTCGATCATGAAGCCCGAAGTCGATGTGCCGGCCTTGATGGCTTCGAGGCTCACAGCCGAGCCATCGGCCTTGCCGTAAACCACATACACGGATGTATCGCCATGGGCGGACACCACCAGGTCGGTCAGACCGTCGCCGTTGAAGTCGCCGCCGCCATTGACCGTGCGGCCCGCCTGTGCGCCAGTCACAGCAATGCCTTCGATGGCAAAGCCACCGCTGCCTGCGGCGATACTGCTCAGGTCAATGACCTTGTTGGGCGAAGTCGATCCAAACACCACATAGCTGCGGCCGTTTTCGCCGCCAGCCAGACTGGGGTTGTCGTACTTGGAGCCGACGATCATGTCGTCCAGGCCATCGCCGTTGACGTCGCCCGCATTCGAGACCGAAATGCCTGCGCCATCGCTGGCCACCTCGGCATTGAGCTTGAAGGCGTAGGTGGACGTACCCGTCGCAGAGTAGCTGGCCGTGACGATGTTGTTGGCTTCGTAGGTGGTACCGGACACACCACTGAGGTAGGTGTCCTTGTTGAGGTTGCCGGCCATGTCGGCGAACTTGCCCGAAGCCAGGCCGATGCTCACGCTGGCGCTGCCATCGGGGACAAAGGTCGCGGTGTATTGGGTGTAGCCGGCAGTCGCGTTGCCCGAAGTGAGCACTGGCGCCAGACCATTGAGCGTGCCACCGACAAGGTAGACATCGCTGCTGTCAAAGCTGGCAGGGTCAATCGCCTCGCTGAAGGTGAAGACGATTTGCTCCGAGCCCGAGAAAGCAGCGGTGGTTTCACCGTTGCCGCGGGTGATGGCCACAGTCGGTGCAACGCCATCCAGGCCGATGGACATGGTGGTCTTGTTGTTGGCTTCGGCACCGTCGGTGTTGAAGTTGCCGGCAGCATCGCTGAATTTGTTGGAAGCCACACTCACGCTGCCGCTGGTAGACGTCCCGTCAGGGGTAAAGGTCGCGGTGTAAACCGAGCCACTGCCACTGAAGTTGCTCAAGGTTCCGCCTGTGACGGCCACGTCGCTCACGTCAAAGTCTGTGCTGGGCTCGCTCAGGGTGAAGGTGATGGTGGACGTTTGAGCCACGTTCAGATTGGAGACGCTGCTGGTCACCACAATGCCAGGAGCGGTGGTGTCAGCCGCAGGCGTCATGGTCAAGGTCACGGTGTTGCCGCTGTAGGCCGTCATGCCGCCATTGGGGTTGGCGTCGACCGTGTCGCCGGTGGCCAGCGTGCTGCTGGCGTAGCCGTCGACGAGGCGCACAACCAGGTCTTGCGGGTTGGCGGTCGCTGTAGCGCCCACAAAGCGGATGAGGTCGCCCTTGGCGGCGTAGATGGCGGTGTCGTCGGTCAGGCCGGCGGCCACGTCAAACCAGGTGGTGCCGCCGTCCTTGGACAGCTGGTACTTGCCCTTGCTCGTCAGGTCGCTGGTCGTACCCGCACTGGTGATCGCCACGCCGTTGAAGTTGTTGATTGGGCTGGTGGTGTTGGAGTCAGAGAAGGAGGCGCCAAACAAGCTGTCGATGCTGATGCCCTGGCTCATGAGCGAGGCGCTGGTGCTGGTGGACATCTGGCTGTTTTGCACCGTCATGGGGCTGGCGACAAACACCGTGGCACCGTTGAGGGTGTAAGCCACGTAATTGACCGCGCTGTTGAAGCCGTAGGCGGCGCCATAGGTCGCAGCCAGAACGCTGCCGCTGGTGCTGGCGCCTGCCGTCCAGGTGCCGGCCAGTTGCAGGATGTCGCCCGTGTTGCCATTGACCACCAGCATCTTGCTTTCGTCTGCGCTGGTGGTGCCCACATCCGCTGTCGCAGCCAGTTTGGCCACGGCGTTGTAATCCAGTTTAAGCGTGTTGTTGGTGGCGGTGGTGGTCGGCCCTGTGACATTGATGCTGTTGATGCCTTGCAGCTTGTCCAGCACGGTGGCATTGGTCAGGTCCAGCGTGACCACGCCGGTGCTGCCAGCGGTGGTGTTGCTGATGACCAGCTCATTGACCCCGCTGCCGCCGTCGATGACCATGCCGTTGCCGGCGGTGGCCAATGAGGTGACGTTGGTGGTGTTGAGGGTGATGACATCGTTACCCGCTCCGGCATAAATCGTGTCAGCTCCTCCAGCGCCAGTGATTTGATCGTCCCCATCGGCACCTATAAGGTAAGTATCGGCCGCCGAAGTGCCCATCAGGCTCAGGTTGGCGTTTTGTGTGGTCTGAATGTTTGTGCTGGACAACGAGTCCGCAACGACCATCCCTTTCCCGTTTGTGCCAATCTCAAGCACGGCGCTGCCACCCTGAGCTGTAAACGTGTAGAAAGCTTTCTGCCATCCATCAACGCCATAGCTTGTGTTGAAAGTGCCGTTGGTGTTGTAGGCGACGGTCAGATTGCTGGCCGTGCTTTCATAGATCTGCGATTTACCATCGACGGCAATTCTGAAAGTGCCGCCCGAAGCAGTGCCGTTCATGATTCCAGGTATTGCAACCACCTGCCATTCGAAGCCTATCGTGTAGGTTTGCCCAGCAGTTAACCCTGTCAAAGTGGTCTTCGCAGCCTCTGCATTCAAGAAGAGCGCGAACTCACCGCCGTCGGTTGAAGTTCCCTCCAGGGCGGCCCAGTTGTAGCCCCACGTCGAGTTGGTGTAATTGGCCAAGTCTGGAGTGGATATCGAGGCCGTCCATCCCGTTGCCGTGCGTGACTGACCAACTGTTCCGTTAATCGAGGGAGTTACCAGAGCGGTTGACGTGCCAAAGGCTTGGGTACCGCTACCGGCCATGCCTGTCACACCATTGAGTCCGACATAACTGCCCGCCAGCACGCTGAGGGCTTGCACGCCGACTGCGGTGCCTGTCGGAGTCGTGGCTTGTACCGTCCAAGTGGTCGCGTCCACCTGGGACAGTGAGCTTCCCACCAGCGTGCCATTGGTGAGCAACAGGTCGCTATCGCTCAGGCTGCCGGGGTTGATGGCCTCGCTGAACTTGAGGGTGTAGGTCACCGTCGCGCCATTGGCCGCATTGCCCGAAACGTTGTCGGTGATGGTGACTTCCGGTCCTGCGGACAGCGTGAGCGGGTTGCTGGCGCTGGTGATGCTGGCCACCGGGGCCACGTTGATGATGAGGCTCTGGGTGTTGTTGGACTCAGCGCCATCGGCGTTCTGGTTGCCGCCTGCGTCGCTGAACTTGCTGGACGCCACGCTCACCGTGCCGCTGGTCTGACCGGCGGTGGGCGTGAAGGTGGCGGTGTAGGTGGTGCCGCTGCCTGCAAAGTTGCTGAGCGTGCCGCCGGTCACCGCCACGTCGGTGGCGTCAAAGTTGGTGCTGGCTTCGCTGAGAGTGAAGGTGATGGTGGCGGTGTTGCTGCCCTGGCCGCTGCCCACGGTGGTGGCGCTGGTGCTCAGCGCGATGGTGGGCGCGGTGGTGTCGAGTGAAGCGGCGTCCTGCGGCTTGGTGTCGGTGGCGACGTTGCCAGCGGCGTCGGTGTAGTTGACGGTGACGGTTTGCGTAGCGCCTTCGTTGGGCTTGTTGAAGGTCACGTCCACGTAGCCCCGGCTGACGTCGGTGGCGCTGAGGGTGACGGTCTGATCGGTCAGCCCGGTGCTGCCGTTGGTGGCGCTGAAGGTGAGCTTGTCACCGGCCTGGGCCTTGGTGGTGTCGAAGGTGGCGCGGCTGGTGAAGGTGCTGGCGCCGGCCAGTTCTGTGGTGCCGACGGTGCCGTTGTTGTTGGCATCGGTGGTGATGCTCAGCGCCAGGCTGATGTCGGTGTTGGCGGCACCCTTGTCGATGACGATGACTTGCTGGTCATAGCCGCCGTTGGTCAGGTTGCCGTTGACCGTGGTGGGTTGCGCCGAGTTGATGGCGGTGGTGCCGGTGCTGCTGACGATGGTCGCTTCGAGCGTGTATTTGCCGGAGGCACGCACATTGGTGATGTCGTTCCAGATCCAGTTGCCCGCGCTGTCGGGCGTGACGAAGGTGCTGCCCACCTTGACGGGTGTGCTGCTCGAGGTGTCGTACAGGTCGAGCATGACGCGGTCGCCCAGGCCTGCCACCCAGTTGGTGACGGTGCCTTTGTAGACCAGAGAGTCGTCCTGGGTGATGAAGTCGGTGGCGCTGGTGCCGGTGTCTTGCGACTGCGCCGCAAGCGGGGTGTTGACGATGGATGTGATGTCGATCGTCGCCGTGGCGTTGGTGCTGCTGGGCACCGTATTGATGCTCAGCGGCACGCTGTTGTCGCTGTCGGCGCCGTCCTTGTTGAAGTTGCCTGCGGCGTCCTTGAACTTGTCGCTGGCTACGCTGATGGTCACTGGCGTGGTGCTGTTGGTGGCCGGGGTGTAGGTGGCGGTGTAGACCAGCGGGTTGGTGCTGCTTTGGACCAATGTGCCCAGGCTGCCGCCGCCAGTGATCTGGACATCGGCGTCAGTGAAATCGCTGGAGGCTTCACTCAGGGTGAAGGTGATGGTGGCCGTCTGGCCCACGCCGAGGGTGGTCTTGTCGCTGGTGATGGCGATCGTTGGCGGCGTGGTGTCAGAAGGGGTAGAGACGCTGAGGGTATTCACACTCAGCGTGACAGTGTTGTTGGTGTCACTGCCGTCGGCATTCTGGTTTCCAGCCGCGTCACTGAACTTGGTGCTGGCCACGCTGATGACGCCATTGGCCGTGCTGTTGGCAGTCGGCGTGAAGGTGGCGGTGTAAACCAGCGGGTTGGTGCTGCTCTGGGTGATGGCGCCGAGCGTGCCGCCGGTGACGGTGATATCGCCCGTGGTGCCATCCCACACAAAGTTGCTGCTGGCCTCGCTCAGGGTGAAGGTGATGGTGGCGGTTTGGCCGTTGACCAAACTGCTTTGGTTGGTGCTGATGGCGATCGTCGGCGGTGTCGTGTCCACCGTCAGGGGCATGGCCGGCGATGGGGCGCTTTCGTTGCCTGCAGCGTCGGTGAGCGTGTAGGTGATCTGGTGCGCACCCTCGGGCAGCGGGCTGTTGGGCGTGAGCGTGCCGGTGGACGGGTTGTAGGTGGCGGGCACCTTCACGCCATCGACGTACAGGCTGGGCGTGGTGCCGGTGGGCACGGCGCCGATGTTCAGGCTGGGCGTGGTGTCGTCGGTGGCAGGCGCGCTGCTGGTGGGGTTTTGCTGCGCTCCCGTGTTGTCACCGTAGGAGCCTGGCGCCGTCGAGGGTGCCGCAGGCGCCTGCGTGTCGACCGTGAGGGTCACGCTGTTGTTGGTGTCGGCCCCGTCGGTGTTCAGGTTGCCAGCCGCGTCAGAGAACTTGCTGCTGGCCACGCTGATGGTGACGGGCGTGGTGCTGTTGGCCAGTGGCGTGTAGGTGGCGGTGTAGACCTTGGGGTCGGTGCTGCTCTGGGTGAGCGCACCGAGCGTGCCGCCGCTGACGCTGATGTCGGCCAGCGTGAAGTCGCTGGCGGCATCGCTCAGGGTGAAGGTGATGGTGGCGGTCTGGCCACTGCCCAACGGCGTGCTGCTGCCCACGCTGCTGGTGACGATGACGGTGGGCGGCGTGCTGTCGATCGTGACCGCAATGGCGGCCGAGGGCACGCTTTCGTTGCCGGCGGCATCGGTGAGCGTGTAGGTGAGCTGGTGCGCACCCGGCGTGAGCGGCGTATCGGGCGTGAGCGTGCCGGTGGCCGGGTCGTAGGTGGCAGGCACCTTCACGCCGTCCACATACAGGCTGGGCGTCTCGCCAGTGGGCACGTTGCCGATGTTCAGGGCTGGCGTGGTGTCGTCGGTGACAGGCGCGGTGGTGGCAGGGCTTTGGGTGGTGCCGGTGTTGTCGGCGTAGCTGCTGGGCGTGGTCGGCTTGGCCGGCGGCGTGGTGTCGGGCGCAGCGCTGCTCACGTTGAAGGTGTTGACCGTGAGGGTGACGGTGTTGTTGGCGTCGCTGCCATCGGCGTTCTGGTTGCCTGCGGCGTCGGAGAAGCGGGCGCTGGCCACGCTGATGACGCCGTTGGCGGTGCTGCTGGCATGGGGGGTGAAGGTGGCGCTGTAACTGGTGCCGCTGCCCGCAAAGTTGCTCAGGGTACCGCCACTGACGGTCACATCGGCCAGTGTGAAGTCGCTGGAGGCTTCACTGAGGGTGAAGCTGATGGTGGAGGTCTGACCCTGCGCCAGGGTGCTGGCGCTGGCGCTGATGGCAATGGTGGGCGGCGTGGTGTCGATGGTAAAGGGGGTGCCCTGCACCGTGGTGGGCGAGCCGTTGGTGGGTGTGACGGTGATTTGCGGGGTGTAGGTACCGTCAAGCAAGCCTGTGGGCACGTTCACGCTGTACTGGCCGTCGGGGTCGGCGGTGGCGGTGAGCACTTGTTCGGGCTGGCCGTTTTGCGCAGGAATGCGCACTTCCACGGTGGCCCCCGCCGGCGCGGTGCCGCTGATGGTGGGCGTGGTGTCGACCGTGGCGTTATCGCCCGGCTTGCCGGTGTCGCTGCTGGGGTCGAGTGCGCCCGTGATCAGGCCCGCGCTGGTGTTGGTGGGCAGGCTCAGCGTGTTGTTGGCGTCTGCGCCGTCGGCGTTCTGGTTGCCGGCTGCATCACTGAACTTGCCGCTGGCTACGCTGATGACGCTGTTGGCGGTGCTGTTGGCACTGGGCGTGAAGGTGGCGGTGTAGACCTTGGGGTCGGTGCTGCTCTGGGCAAAGCCGCTGAGTGCGCCGCCGCTGACGGTGACGTCGGCGGCCGTGAAGTCGCTGCTGGCCTCGCTGAGGGTGAAGGTGACCAGCGCGGTCTGGCCGGTCAGCAGCTGCGTGCGGTCGGCGGTGATGGCGATGGTGGGCGCCACGGCGTCAGGGCCGGTGGTGTTGGTGGGCAGCGTGAGGGTGTTGTTGGCGTCGCTGCCATCGGCGTTGAAGTTGCCTGCAGCGTCAGAGAACTTGAAGCTGGCCACGCTGATGACGCTGGGCGCCGTCCTGCCGGCTGCCGGTGTGAAGGTGGCGGTGTAGACCTTGGGGTCGGTGGCGCTTTGCACCAGGCCCGAGAGGGTGCCTCCGGTGACGCTGACATCGGCCAGCGTGAAGTCGCTGGACGCTTCGCTGAGCGTGAAGGTGATGGGCGCTGTCTGGCCCGTCACCAGGCTTGTGGCGCTGCTGGTGATGGCGACTGTCGGGGCGGTGGTGTCGATGGTGAAGGGGGTGCCCGGGCTGGTCACGGGCGCGCCGCCCCCGGTCGGGGTGACGGTGATCTGCGGGGTGTAGGTGCCGTCGGGCAGGCCGGTGGGCAGCGTGAAGCTGTAGGTGCCGTCGGGGTTGACGGTGACCGGGTAAATCTGGCCGGCCACGCTCATCGTGGCGGTGGCGCCCGGGGGCACGCTGCCGGTCAGCGTGGGGGTGTTGTCGTTGGTGGTGGCGTCGCCCGGGGTGCCGCTGTCGCTGCTGGGAGCAAGGAAGGCGGTGGCGCCGTTGGCGAGCGTGTTGGTGGGAATGCTCAGGGTGTTGTTGGCGTCTGCACCGTCGGCATTGAAGTTGTTGGCCGCATCGGAGAACTCGCCACTGGCCACGCGGATGACGCTGTTGGCGCTGCTGTTGGCACTGGGCGTGAAGGTGGCGGTGTAGACCTTGGGGTCGGTGCTGCTCTGGGCAAAGCCGCTGAGCGTGCCGCCGGAGACGGCGATGTCGGCGGCCGCAAAGTCGCTGACCTCTTCGCTCAGGGTGAAGGTGATGAGCGCGGTTTGCCCGGCCAGCAGCTGGGTCTTGTCGGCACTGATCGCGATGGTCGGGGGCGTCGTGTCGATGGTGAAGGGCGTGATCGGGGTGGCCGTGGTCACGCCGTTGGTGGTCACATTGAGCGCCGGGGTGTAAGTGCCATCGGGCAGGCCGGCCGGCGGCGTGAAGTTGTAGCTGCCGTCAGGGTTGACCTCCACCGGGTAGGTCTGCCCGGCCAGGGTGATGGTGGCTGTGCTGCCAGCAGGCACCTTGCCCTCGATGGTGGGGGTGGGGTCGTTGGTGATGCCATCTCCCTTTTCGCCAGTGTCGCTGGTGGGGGCCAGTTCACCGGTGGCGCTGGCGCCGGGGTTGTAGCCGCCGCTCTGGACCGAGCGCAGCACAAAGTCCACGCTGTTGTTGGCGTCCGCACCGTCTTCGTTGAGGTTGCCCGCCCTGTCACTGAAGGTGGTGCTGGCCACGCTCACCTGCCCACTCATGGCGCCGGTGGTGGGCGTGAAGGTGGCGGTGTAGACGAGTGGGTTGGTGGCGCTTTGCGCAAAGCCGCTGAGCGTGCCGCCGGTGCTCTGGATGTCGGCCACCGAGAAGTCGGTGCTGGCTTCGCTGAGGGTGAAGGTCAGCTGCGCGGTCAGGCCGCCAGCGAGGTTGGTACGGCTGGCGGTGACTTCGACCGTGGGGGCGACGGTGTCTATGGTGAAGGGCGTGATGGGCGTGGCCGAGGTCACGCCAGCGGTGGTGACGTTGAGCACCGGGGTGTAGGTGCCATCGGGCAGGCCAACCGGCGGGGTGAAGCTGTAACTGCCGTCGGGGTTGACGCTCACCGGGTAGGTCTGGCCCGCGAGTGTGACGGTGGCGGTGGAGCCTGCAGGCACCTTGCCAATGAGCTCGGGGGTGGGGTCGCTGGTCTTGTTGTCGTTGGGCACGCCGGTGGCGTTGTCACTCGCAGGCGAGAGCTGGCCTGTCACGCTCGCGTTGGTGAGCAACGTGAGCGTGTTGTTGGGGTCTGCACCGTCGGTGTTGAGGTTGCCGGCCGCGTCACTGAACTTGCCGCTGGGCAGCGTGACCGTGGCCACGGTGCCGGTGGCCGCTGGCGTGAAGGTGGCGGTCCAGACCTTGGGGTCGGTGGGGCTTTGGGTCAGGCCCGTCACGGCACCACCCGTGACCGTCAGATCTGCCGCAGTGAAGCCGTTGACCACTTCGCTGAAGGTGAAGGTCAGCGTGGCCGGCTGGCCTGGCGCGAGGGTGCTGGTATTGCTCGACAGCACCACACTGGCGGGTACGGTGTCGATGGTGAAAGGGTCCAGCGGCGTACTGCTGGTCTGCCCACCCTGCGTGACATGCAGCACCGGGGTGTAGGTGCCATCGGGCAGGTTGTTCGGCTGGGTGAATGTCCAGTTGCCACTGGGGTCGACGGTCACGGGGTAGCTCACGCCATCGATGGTGACGTCGGCGCTGGCGCCTGCAGGCACCTTGCCCTGCAGGGTGGGGGTCTTGTCGTTGGTCAGGTCATCGCCGGGCACGCCACTGTCCGAAGCAGGTGCCAGGCTGCCGGTGACGGTGGCACCGGTGGCGAGGCTGACGCTGTTGTTGGCCTCTGCACCATCGGTGTTGAGGTTGCCGGCAGTGTCGCTGAATTGTTGGCTGCCCACGCTGATGGTGGCCGTGCCGGGGGTGCTGCCCGGGGTGGGCGTGAAGGTGGCGGTGTAGACCAGCGGGTTGGTGGCGCTCTGGGCAAAGCCGCTGAGCGTGCCACCGCTGACGGTCACGTCCGAGGCGGTGAAGTCCGTCACCGCTTCGCTGAGGGTGAAGGTGATCTGGGCCGTTTCATCCGCCGCCAGGGCGGTGGCGTTGCTGGTCACCACCACATTGGCCGGGGTGGTGTCGATGGTGAAGGGCTGCAGATTGGTCTGGGTGATGGCGCCTGTGGGGCTGGTGGTCACCAGCACCGGGTAGTAAGTGCCATCGGGCAGGTTGCCCTTGTTGATCGGCGCACTCCAGCTGCCGTCCGGATGGATCGTGGCCGGGTAGAGCTGGCCTTCGAGCACCACGTTGGCTGCCAGTGTGCCCGTGGGCACCGTGCCCGCAAGCACGGGCGTGGCGTCGTTGGTCTTGTTGTCGTCGGGCGTGGTGCCGGGCATGTTGTCACTGACGGGCGCAAGCGCCCCCGTGATGGGGGCTGTCGGCAACTGCACCGACCCCGGTGTCGGCGTGGCCGTGTCGGTGGCCGTGTTGCCTGCCGCATCGGCAGCCGTGGCGCTGAGGGTGCCCGAGGGCAACGCGCTCGTGGGCACCAGGCTCCACTGGCCATCGGCACCTGCCGTGGTGGTGCCAATCACGTTGCCATTGGCGTCCTTGACAACGATGCTGTCCCCCGGTTCGGCCGTGCCACTGATGGCGTCGAGCGCGCCAACCCTGCCGGGGTTGGTGATGTCGACGTTGGTGACGGTGTCGATGGTGAAGGGGGTCAGCGCCGTGGGGGTGGTCACGCCGTTTTGCGTGACGTTGAGGATCGGGGTGTAGGTGCCGTCGGGCAGGTTGGTCGGCTGGGTGAAGGTCCAGCTGCCGTCGGGCGAGACGGTGACCGGGTAGGTCTGGCCCTGGATGGTGACTGTGGCTGTGGCACCGGCCGGGACCTTGCCACTGAGCGTGGGGGTGCTGTCGCTGGTGCGGTTGTCGCCCAGCGCTCCTGTGTCCGAGCTGGAAGCCAGGGCTCCGACGATGGGGGTGCTGTTGCCGGCGTCCTTGTTGACATAGTAGGCTGCTGCCGCACCCGCACCGAGCACGCCCAGGGCACCCAGCATCGGGAAAGCGGCCACCGCTACGGCTGCACCCACGGGCGTGACCTCCGCGCCGCCCAGGGCAACGCTCGTGGAACGCGCACCGTCCGCCAACTCCGGAATCAACCCCTGAGCCTTGGGGTCTTCGGGAATGTATTCATAGAAGCCGCCGTTTTCGGCCTGACCGATCACGCCGTTGTAGCCCGGCGCCATCTCGCTGTAATAGTCCTCGATGATCAGGTCGGGGCTGTTGCCGTTTTCAAAGGTGATCTCCAGGTTCTTGCCATTGCGCTTGGCACGCACATAGTCGGGCGCCACATTTTTGTTTTTGCCCAACTCCTGCAGCTGGTACTTGGCACCGGCCTGCGCCTTGATGCGCGCGGGCTGACCCTTGTCGCCCGTGTGTTGCTGAACGTCGATGGTTTTGTTGTTTTCTGCTTTGCCCGTGTTGACGAGGACTTTGTATTGCTTGGTCATGGTGATCTTCCCTTGCTGTGACAGGAACAGGGTTAAACGTTGAATTCAGTGATGGGCGGGCGCCCTGTCAGAGACAGGGCATGACAAGGCTTGTTGTCATCCTCGGGCTTGACCCGAGGATCCAGTGGTCAGCGTGCATCTGCATCAGCGGCGGGTGCCGATGACCTCGAGCACAACACGCCGGTTAGGCAGGTTGCATGCCCTGGCCTGTGGCGTGTCAATGCGGGGGCAATCGCGCACGACCGGCTCGCGTGAGCCACGCCCCTCGGCGGTGATGGGCACGCGCAGCTGTCCTGCGCCTTCTATGTAGTGGCGTACGGTGTTGGCACGCTCAATGGCCAGGCGTTCGTTGATGGCGCGGTCACCCAACGGATCCGCATGACCAATCACGTGCAGCCGCTCCAAGCTGGCGTAGTCGGAGCGCAGGGTTGCAATGAACTGATCGAGCGCCTGCACGCCTTGACCCGTCATGCCATCGCGGTCCGAGCGGGCGAACGCGAACAGCTGGTCCGCCGCCAGCGTGTGTTGCGTCGGCTTGGCGGGCAAAGTGGCCATCATCACGCAGGGCTGTGCCACGCGCGAGATCGTGTGCTGCTGCAAGCGCTTGCCCGGCAACTCCTGCCGCGCCTGTTGTGCTGTCACTGGTTGAAGCACGGGTCGACCCGCCTGTTCGCGCACGCGAAGGAAATGCGTACGCCCACCCTGCAGCTGCAGCGCGGTGATGGTGTCGGGCAGATCCTTGGCGCGCTGGGCAACTTCCATCTGGCGTGCGCCGAGCTCGACATTGCCAGTCCTGTAGCACAGCTCGGTGTATGCGCCCTGAATGAGCGATGCATGGTAGGAGCCGTCCACAAAGATCGAGGTGGCACCCGGCAGGCGCTGTTCGTCCAGGCTGTAGACCACGATGCGCGATTGCTTGTCCACCACAGCCATTTCGAGATCTGCAATGGGTGCGCCCAACACTTCAATGCGTGCAGTGCCCGTCTCGATCACGCCCGCCTGGTTCTGCGCCCAGCCCGCAGGTGCCCACAGCAGCACGGCCGCCAACCAAAGACCTCTCATCTTCATTCCCTACTCCAAAAACCGATAAAAAAAGCAAACCGCCATCGATGCGAAAAACGGCATCTATGACAGGTTTAATGCTTTTGATTGTTTTTTGATGGTAGTGATCATTTGCCCAGAACGCACCCCCGAATTGGGGTGTAAAAGGGGCAAAAAGAACAAAAATTCGATGAAATTGGGTTATTTGATCAACTCAGAATGGGGTAGTGATGGCGTGGCCCAGGGCTGGCCGACCTTCATGACGTCACCAGAGTTGTTGTGGCGACGCTTTGGGTTCTAGAACATCTCGACGTAATGGATGACATCAGCCCGTGCATCTTGCCGGGTTGGGTAAATCTGGCGGCGAATCCTCTTGCGCTTGAGCAGCTGGAAGAAACTCTCGGCGACCGGGCGACCCCCTTCGACGATCTGCCGGACCGCTTCGATCTTGAATTCTTCTGGAAATCTTTTCTGATTCATGGCACCTCCTGTTAGGCCTCAGCTTGGACGCTCAGAGGTGTCTACAGATTCCGGGTCGATTCAGGTTGTAACATGCACCGTTGCAGGCAATCGACGCCATACCGAGACCGCAAGCGCCAGAACATGAATACCCAGGCCCAACCCTTCGTCTTCCGCTCCGCAGATCAGATGCGGATCAAAGGCTGTGTCAATGCCCTGACCAAAGACGCCATCAGCCTGGCCATCTGCTGCGAGCAGGAAGCTCTGCTGGACCACTACCTCGACATCCTGCTCAGAGACCTCAAGGATCAAGCCC
>JACCDS010912820.1_pt1 | contig 19949 bp, 18 predicted proteins | sample 7446441 | NCBI WGS metagenome assembly JACCDS01 (sample SAMN15323445, study PRJNA562643) | freshwater metagenome | isolation source: river surface water | place: USA:Blue River Watershed | collected 2017-08-17
CGTTTTGGGAGTTGGCCTTATCGATGGGCTTGCTGATGCTCGGCTTTTTCGGGACTACTTGGCTGGCAGCAAAAATTTATCGAATTGGCATTCTGATGCATGGAACCAAGCCTTCCTACAAGACGATATGGAAATGGGTCAAGAGTTCTAATTGATGGTCTACCAAAGTGCTTTAGGTTAGATTTATTCTGAAGGGGCGTAGTTGATTTTCCAAGAAAGCCTTATTTTTCCTGCGCTAGAGATACTTTTTGTAATTATCCGCAATCCTCCTGCGGTTCAAAATGAGTGTTAATTACTGCGGATAATTGTCGACAGCTAACTGCCAACGGTCCACAGTACATTTTCTTAAATTTCAACGCTTATTTTCTTTGGTTACTGGTGGTAATAAAGCGGATATACCTATACTTTTATTCTCATTCTTTAGTTAATTATACAATCATCCCAATTGTGAATGAAAAACCGTTTTCAGGATATAGCCTCGATTGACTTTTATCAAAACAAAAAGTTAGTGAAATGGCTAATTTTTTTGATATCTCTATTGCTAGGGCTGGGATCGATAGGGTATACGCATCGACTTGTGGAGGAGCTTCGAGAGCGAGAGGATAGGCAAATTCGCGTGTTTTCCGCGGCCCTAGATTATGCGGCCACTACTTCAGAAAACCTGACCTTTATCAATCAGGAGATCATTCAACAGAACTATTCATTCCCCATCATCATGGCCGATGAACAGGGGAACCCAATTGACTATCGAAATATTTCGTTCAAAAATAGCAGGGATAAGGCCGATTCCATGCAGGTTTTAAAAGAGGTGTTGTTGGAAATGCAGGAGGATTACCCACCGATAGTCCTGCAAGAAGCAGATATTCGGATTTATTACCGGAATTCTGAGTTGCTGACCAATTTGAAATATTATCCCTACATCCAGCTGGCGGTGATTTTACTTTTTGGACTCCTGGTCTATGTGGTGTTTAATCAAAGTAAACTGTCAGAGCAAAACCGGGTCTGGGCTGGGTTAACGAAGGAAACTGCCCACCAGCTGGGTACCCCTATTGCCTCGCTGATGGCATGGATGGATTACCTGAAAAACTCCCCCGTTTGGGATGAAAACAAGGAAATCATTCAGGAAATGGACAAGGATGTGACCAAGCTTCGGGTAGTCACGGAGCGGTTTAGTAGCATTGGGAGTAGGCCTGTGATCCAGCCAGAAAATGTTTATGATATTATCGAAGAGGGGGTTTCTTACCTGAGGCCTCGAATTTCCACTAAAGTAGATTGGGAGATCCAATCCGATTCGAAGGAATTAGTTGCCCTAGTAAATAAGCCGCTGTTTGATTGGGTGATTGAAAATGTTTGCAAAAACGCGGTCGATGCAATGAAAGGAAAAGGGATGATTCGGATTTCGCTTTTCCAAGACAATGACAAATATGTAGGTATCGATATCAGCGATACAGGGATGGGGATTGAGAAAATGAAGTTTAAAAAGGTGTTTACCCCAGGATTTTCTTCACGAAAAAGGGGTTGGGGGCTAGGACTCACTTTGTCCAAGCGTATTGTGGAGGGCTACCATGGGGGGAAGATTTTTGTCAAGCAGTCTGAACTAGGAAAAGGTACCACATTCCGCATCTTACTTCCAGTACCTTTGGTGGAAGGAACGCCCTTCAAAAGCAAAGGAATATGGGATGGGGTTTGAAAAACTACCTGAACACTAGCAGCTCCAAATTGCCTGAAGCAAATGCGAAAGCTGCGGAACTGCAACTTTAAAAAATGGGGTTCATTCATTTTTAGCTACCTTTGCTGCCTGAATTTTAGCTGTCATGAGTTTATCAACCGAAATCAAAAAACGTAGAACCTTTGCCATCATTGCTCACCCGGATGCTGGGAAGACTACCTTAACCGAAAAATTGCTGCTTTTTGGAGGAGCAATACAGACGGCAGGAGCAGTAAAATCAAACAAGATTGACACAGCTACTAAGTCTGATTGGATGGAAATTGAAAAGCAGCGTGGAATTTCCGTGGCGACTTCGGTGATGGGCTTTGAATACAAGGACATCAAAATCAATCTATTAGATACGCCTGGTCACCAGGATTTTGCAGAAGACACCTACCGAACTCTGACCGCTGTAGATTCGGTTGTGATGGTGATTGACTGTGTCAAAGGGGTGGAGATACAGACTGAAAAACTCATGGAGGTATGCCGCATGCGGAGTACCCCAGTGATTTGCTTCATCAACAAGCTGGACCGTGAAGGCAGAGATCCCTACGATCTTTTAGATGAAGTGGAGTCCAAGCTTGGCATTAAAGTTCGCCCGCTTTCCTGGCCTATCGGGATGGGAAAGGGATTTAAAGGAGTGTATAATCTATATGAGAAGAAGCTCAACCTATTTACGCCTTCGCAGCGTAAGTTGAGTGACGATCGGCAGGTGTTTGAAAATCTAGATGATCCCCAGTTGGACGCCTTGATTGGACCGGGCAATGCCAATCAGCTCCGCGAAGACGTAGATTTGATCGAAGGCGTGTACCCTGACTTTGATGTGAATGACTACTTAGAGGGGAAAATTGCTCCCGTCTTTTTTGGTTCTGCCGTGAATAATTTCGGGGTGAATGAAATGTTGGATACGTTTATCCAAATTGCTCCGATCCCACAAAGTAGGGAGACCGATATTCGGAAAGTTGCACCAGATGAATCCAAGTTTTCCGGATTTGTGTTTAAGATCCATGCCAACATGGATCCAAACCACCGCAATCGTATTGCATTTTTGCGCATCTGTTCGGGGAAATTTGAGCGGAATAAGCCTTACAATCACGTGCGTGGACCGAAGCCACTTCGTTTTTCCAATGTGACCCAGTTTATGGCGCAAGATAAAGAAATCATAGACGAGGCTTTTCCAGGAGATATTGTGGGTTTATACGATACCGGTAACCTGAAGATTGGCGATACGCTTACGGAGGGGGAAAACCTAGTATTCACAGGAATTCCTAGTTTCTCTCCCGAGATCTTCCGGGAGGTAGTCAACAAGGATGCGATGAAGACCAAGCAGCTGGAGAAAGGGCTGAAGCAGCTTATGGAGGAAGGAGTAGCTCAGCTATTTACCTTTGAGATGGGTGCCAGAAAAGTAGTGGGTACCGTGGGTCAACTGCAATTTGAAGTGATCCAGTTTCGATTGAAAAACGAATACAATGCCACCGTAGAATTTCATCCGATGAACTTGTACAAGGCCTGTTGGATCAGCTGTTCAGACAAGAAACAATTGGATGAGTTTGTCCGCTCCAAAAACCGCTACATCGCGCGCGACAAGGATGACAAGTTGGTCTTTATGGCCGAGTCCAAATCCTGGCTACAGATGGTGCAGGACAACTACCCAGAAATCGAATTCCACTTTACTTCGGAGTTTTAAAGCTAATAATCTGCTACTGGTTTTGAATCCGTGGACGATTTATTTTCTTAGGTTCTGTTTCTCTTGAAGCAGGACTTTTTTAATCAATGGGTCCTATAATCCGTATTAAAGCGTAGAAATATGGAAAAATATGGAATCTCATTCCATATTTTTCCATATTTTTGATCATGATACCAAGGAAAGCAACCGAAAAGCTTCAAGAATTGGCAAGCTATTTCAAAGTAGTAGCAGTGGTTGGCCCGCGTCAATCGGGGAAAACTACGCTAGTTCGTTCCATATTTCCCCAAAAACCTTATGTGTCCTTAGAAGATCCTGATCATAGGAGATTTGCATTGGAAGATGCAAGAGGATTTTTGAGTAAATATCCGGAAGGGGCTATTTTGGACGAAGTACAGCGTACTCCCGAGCTCTTTTCTTACTTGCAAGGGGTAGTAGATTCAAGTCGCCAAAGTGGACAATTTATCCTTACCGGATCCAACAATTTTCTTTTGCAGCAGTCCATCACTCAAAGTCTAGCGGGAAGAGTAGGGTATTTGCAGCTGCTGCCTTTTTCGTTGACTGAACGTTATACTGAACCAGCCGAAATCCCTTCAGAAGATGAATTAATGATTAAGGGAGGATATCCACCGCTAGTTGAGCCTGGTATTCCTACTGATTTGTGGTTTCCAAATTACTTGCGAACGTATATTGAGCGGGATGTAAGGCAAGTTAAAAATATTACTGATTTAATAGTTTTTGAGCGCTTTATTCACCTACTGGCAGGAAGAGTAGGACAAGAATTAAATATGACTGCACTAGGTAATGAAGTTGGGGTAACTACCAAGACCATTCAATCTTGGATTGGTATTTTGGAAAGTAGTTTTTTGATTTATTTATTGAGACCCCATTTTCAAAACTTCAATAAGGTTATCGTCAAGCGTCCTAAAATCTATTTTCTAGACACTGGATTGGTAAGTTTTCTATTGGGAGTCAAAACAGTTGCTCAGTTGAATTTTCATCCACTGCGTGGAGCGCTGTTTGAAAACCTAGTGGTCTGCGAATTGATTAAAGAAAGAACAAATCAAGCAGAGGAAATAAACTTGTTTTTTTGGAGAGACAAGACCGGACATGAAATCGACGTGCTGGTCGATGAGGGATTAGACTTATTTCCGATTGAGATCAAATCAGGCAAGACGATCAATTCCGATTACTTCAAAAACCTGAGATTCTGGATGAATCTAAGTCAGCAAAAAAAAGCGATGGTTTTATATACTGGGGATCAAGCTCAAACAAGATCAGAAGGAATTTCAGTTAAAAATTGGAAAGAGTTTCTTATTAGAAGGTAAAGTCAACCCTTCTTCATTCCAGATAGCAAAAGCCAAAACCCAGAAATCGAATTCTACTTTACCTCGGAGTTTTAAGAAAAAAAGACAGCTCGAAGCTGTCTTTTTTATTGCCTAATTTTTAGCTATTCCTGGTAGACTTTGCTGGAGACTTGAAAATCAAATAGAAGATAGGCGCCAGAGGAATTAGAATTACGATTGCCAATAGTAAAACTTTGGTTCCAAACGATTGGTCACTTTTTGCGATGGAGATGAGTACATACACTACCAATACCAGGTAAAGACCTAGGAGTAGCGTAAAAACGGGTGCTGGGAGATTGAGAATGAAAAGGAGCATAGTATTTTATGTTTTATTAATCACAACAGTAAGCTTGCGTGCCAAGGCAAAAATGGGATTCCCAATAGCAAGAAATTTCGATGCCTCCAATTTTTGTACAACCAGAATTAGATTCACCGCTTTCCACCGCATCAGTTAATTCCTCCATGGTGGTGGATCTACTTGTATTGATGGAAGTGAGGTAATAAGTTCCCCAAAATGAGCATTGAATTTTATGGTTCTCTAATAGTGGCTTGGGTCTGTTTCTTTTTTCATTCGGTGCAGTGAGTTCCAAGAATCCTAAAAGGAGCATATCTAATTCACTTGAGTTTGAAGAAGGTTCGTAGTCCATAAGGTCGGTTATCTTTCCTAAAGCCGTGATTTTTGTTTTTCCCTCAGATTGGAAAATAAAATCCCTCTCATTTCCTTGGAGAAAAAATTTCCCTCCTTCCACTTGAAAGACCAGTGATGCAATGGGATAATCCTTCGATTTCATCCGAATGATGGATTTCCCTTTCATTCGGTAAAGATTTGAATTGGGAGTTTTTTCAACAACAAGTTCATCTGCTTGAAACTTATCGAAAACCCCTAGGGCTTGTGTCGTCTCTTTTACTGTAAAGAGCGATAGAATTTCTTCGTTTTCAGAGATTGAAGGGGTTTGTTGATCTGGATTTTCGCAGGATAAAACAGATAAGAGCATAAAAAAAGCAAGGCAAAAAGTAAAAATTTTCATTTTTTTCAGATTTAAATTAAACAATGGGAATGAACAAAAAATAAACTAGGCTTTTGAAAAAGTAAAAACAGATATATTTTATAAACCTAATTATAAATAATTTAAATGCAAAAAAATAAGTAAATATTTTAATTTATTTTAAAAACATCTGTAAACTCAAATTTTTTCCCGTCAAAAAGCCCTTTATCGCTGAGTTTGAGGTCTGGAATCACCAACAAGGCCATAAAGCTAAGGGTCATGAAAGGTGAATTGAGGGGAGAGCCCATTAATTTGGCCATGCGATCGATCCGGGTGTAGGCTGCCGCTACCTCGTACCCATCTTCGGGGGACATGATGCCACCCACCGGCAGTGGAAGTACTTCTTCCTGGTCTCCCCAAACTGCTGACACCCCACCCTTGGCCTCAATCAACAAATTCACCGCCCTGCAAATGGAAGCATCGTCTACCCCTACGGCGATGATGTTGTGGGAGTCATGACCCACCGAGGATGCAATGGCCCCCATCTTCAATCCAAAATTTTTAATAAATGCGAGAGCGGGAGGAGCATCTTGGTAGCGATTCACTACGGTGATTTTGAGGATGTCTTTTGCTGGATTTGAAAAGGCAAAGCCCTCTTGCACTAAAATTTCACCTTGGATCTCGGGAGTGATCAGTTGCCCATCCAGCGCTTCAATGACGCGTACTTGATTGCCCTGAGCAGGGATTTGGAAGTCAATTGGTCTTTTGGTGGAGGTATTGAAGTGATTTATCAACTTATTTTTTACGCGAGGAATCCGTGTTTCCCCATTCTCTGCCACTTTTTCCCCACGGATATAAGTGGCGAGCACTTCAAATTTTTCTAGGTCTTGAACTACAATAAAATCAGCTCCATCTCCTTCACGAAGCTGCCCTACCGGAAGATCGTAGTGGAGAATGGGATTGATGCAGGCCGCTCGTAGCACGTCAAACACATTTTTTCCTTTGGCAATTGCACGGCAAACGAGCTCGTTAATATGGCTTAGGGCAAGGTTGTCCGGGTGCTTGTCGTCCGAACAAAAAAGCAGCATCTCGGGATAGTCATCGATGAGGTCAATTAAGGCGTCGAAGTTTTTGGCGGCCGAACCCTCCCGAATCGAGATTTTCATACCGAGTTTTATTTTCCCCAGCGCCTCCGCGTAGGTAAAGCATTCGTGGTCTGTACTTGGGCCAGCAGCAACATATTTTTCTGCCAATTCACCCATCAAACCCGGGGCATGACCATCGATGGGTTTCCCATAGTGCTTGGATATCCGAATTTTCTCCATCACTTCAGGATCCCGGTTTACCGTTCCGGGCCAGTTCATCATCTCCGCGAGGTAGCGAATTTCTGGTCGGCTCATCAAAGCTTCAATATCGGCTACATTGATTTCGCCTCCGGCAGTTTCAAAGGGCGTTGCCGGTACACAGGAAGGGGCGCCAAAGAAAAAGTGAAAGGGCACCTGTTTTCCATTTTCAATCATGTATTCTACACCCTGCATGCCACAGACATTGGCGATCTCATGTGGATCGGAAATGGTGGCAACGGTCCCGTGCACGACTGCAAGGCGGGCAAATTCCGAAGGCACGAGCATGGAGGATTCCACATGAACATGCGCATCAATAAATCCAGGGAGGAGGTAGGGTAATCCTGGCTTGGAATTTATTTTGGTTATTCTCTTAATTCTTTGGGCTGCTACCTCTAGGGCAACTGGGTAAATTTGTCGGAGGTGGAGGTCAATCAGCTGCGCTTCTAGGATCATGGAACAGGAATTCATTTGGGCAAAGATAGCTACTTGATTTTACAGCAATGATCTTTGATTTTTTAAAGATAGGTACTGCTAAAACTACTATATTTGCCCAGATTTTAGGCAGTATAAATAGAGAGGTTTTTTGATGAACAAAATTGTCATCGCCATAGACGGGTTTTCGGGTTGTGGAAAAAGTTCGACTGCGAAGGAGGTAGCCAAGAAACTTGGCTTTACCTACATCGATTCTGGCGCCATGTACCGCGCTACAGCGCTACATTTTTTAAATGAAAAGCTATCTCCACTTCGTGCTGCCGATGTAGCAGAAGGCTTGAAAAGTCTTCAAATCTCATTTCAGCAAAATCCTACCACGCACCAACAGGAAACTTACCTCAATGGGGTCAATGTGGAGGACGAGATTCGGACCATGCGAATATCCGAGCGAGTGAGTGAGGTGGCTACGGTCAAGGAAATTCGTGCAGCGCTAGTAGCGCAACAACAACAGTTAGGTCAAAAGAAAGGAGTGGTCATGGATGGAAGAGACATCGGCTCCGTGGTCTTCCCGGAGGCGGAACTTAAACTTTTCATGACTGCAGACGTAGAGACACGAGCAAAGCGCCGCCAACTAGAATTGCTTGGAAAGGGGGAACAGGCCTCCTTAGAAGAAATCAAATTGAATTTAGAAACTAGAGATGAGGTAGATTCCAACAGGACTGAGAGCCCCTTGCTGAAAGTTTCTGATGCAATAGAAATTGACACCAGTTCCTTGACTTTTTCCGAACAAGTGGAACAAATCATTGACTTGGTAAAAAAAGTAACCCTTAATTAACTAATCGATGCAAGTAACCATAGATAAAAACTCAGGGTATTGTTTTGGGGTGGAGTTTGCCATCAAGATGGCAGAGGATGAGATGGAGGATAAGGAACCCCTGTATTGTCTTGGAGATATTGTCCACAACGACATGGAGGTTAGGCGGCTAAGCGAAAAAGGCTTGGTAGTGATTGATCGCGAGCAACTTCAGGGTTTGAGCAATTGTAAGGTGTTGATTCGTGCGCATGGCGAACCACCAGAAACCTACAGGTTGGCGATTGAAAATAACATTGAATTGATTGATGCTTCCTGTCCTGTTGTACTCAAACTCCAGCATCGGGTAAAGAATGCCTTTGATAAGATGGAGCGTGAGAATGGTCAGATTGTCATTTACGGCAAGAAAGGCCATGCAGAAGTCATTGGACTTACGGGTCAGACCTTAGAAAAAGCGATTGTGGTGATGGGGGATGCTGATTTGGAAAAGATAGATTACAATCGACCGGTCACTTTATTTAGTCAGACGACCAAGAGCACAAAAGGGTTTTATGCCTTGTCTGAGAAAATTGAAGAAAAAATCAAATCTACCAAAGGGGAGTTGAGCGAAATTGATTTCAATTCCAATGATTCGATCTGCAGGCAAGTATCCAATCGTGAACCTCAGCTCCAGCGCTTTTCTCAAGAAAATGATGTCATCCTTTTTGTTTCAGGAAAGAAAAGTTCCAATGGTATGGCCTTGTATCAGGTCTGCCTTTCTGAAAACCCGAGGAGCTATTTCATTGAGAGTGAAGAAGAAATTGATCTTGCTTGGTTACATCAGGCTGAGCGAGTAGGGATTTGCGGTGCAACCTCTACACCGATGTGGTTGATGGAGCAAGTGAAATCTTATGTGGACGGCATTGAGGAGCATTTGCTTCAAGATTAAGTTTGTCTCTCGCTAGCAAAATTCTTTATAACAAAAGTTCCAACAATTAATGTGACTTAAGCTCCATCTCAAAAGGTTTTTCCTTAGATTTGTGGCGTTTTTAAAGGCTCAAAGTTCCATACAGATATGTCAAAAATAGTGAAGCTTAAAAAAGGATTTGACCTGAAGCTAGTAGGAAAGGCTCCCTTAGAGTTTATCCAAGTAGCAGCAGCGACAACTTTTGCCATTAAACCTTCGGATTTTCCGGGTATTCAGCGCCCCAAAGTCCTTGTTAATGAGGGAGATACTATAAAAGCAGGTACTCCAATTCTCATGGATAAGGCCATGGATCAAGTAATCTATGCTTCTCCGGTCTCTGGGGAAATAGTAGAAATCAAAAGGGGTGACAAGAGAAAGCTTTTGGAAATAAAAATTCTCGCAGACGCAACGGTTACCCATGAAAAATTTGGAGCCTTAGACCTTGGACAAGATCGAGCCACCTTGGTGGAAAAACTTGCTGCTTCCGGTGTCTGGCCAAATGTAATTCAGCGGCCTTATGGAATTGTTGCCAATCCGGCTGATAATCCCAAAGCCATTTTTGTTTCTGGGTTTGACACCCATCCCTTAGCTCCTGAAGTTCCGTTCTTGCTTCAAGGCGATGAGCGCTACTTCCAAGCGGGTATTGATGCCCTTGCCAAATTGACTACTGGTAAAGTTCACCTCAATGTAGACGGTTCCAAGGCTGTTCCCGCAATTTTTTCAGGGGTTAAAAATGCACAAATCAACCAGTTTTCCGGTCCACACCCTGCAGGAAATGTCGGTACGCAAATACACCACTTAGATCCGATCAACAAAGGAGATATCGCTTGGACAGTTGCACCGTATGGAGTAGTTCAAATCGGAAAGTTTGTTTTGGAAGGCATTTATGATGCCTCTAAGGTAATTGCTTTGACTGGATCTGAGTTGACTCAAAAAGGATATGTAAAGACCTACACTGGAGCCAATGTGAGCACTTTTGTAGGAAATAGCAGCCAGGCAGAAGATCTACGGATTATTGCAGGCAATGTGTTGACAGGAGAGAAAGTAGGTGCTCAAGGGTATCTAGGTTTTTACCACAACCAAGTAACGGTAATTCCTGAAGGAAAATACGAGGAGTTCTTGGGTTGGTTGAAGCCCAGCTCTTCCAAACTTAGCTTTCACAAGGCGATTGGTATGTTCTCGTTTCTCAAGAGTGGCGAATTCAAAGTGGATACCAATACGCACGGAGAAGAGCGCCCATTTGTGGTGACTGGTGTATTTGAAAAAATAATGCCGATGGATATTTTACCTACCTATTTATTCAAGGCAATCGTGACCGAGGACTTTGATGAAATGGAAGAGCTAGGTTTGTATGAAGTGATAGAGGAAGATGTGGCGCTTTGCGAATTTGTGGATCCGTCCAAAAACGATTTGCAAGAGCTTGTTCGCCATGGGATTGAATTATTAATGTATAATTAAGCTATGAAGTTATTACAAAATCTCTTCGATGGAATGAAGCCAAACTTTGAAAAGGGCGGCAAGTGGGAAAAATTCCATACCCTATATGAAGGGCATAGAACTATTGCCTTTGCCCCTGACTTGGTTACCAAGTCCAAAGGCACACAAATAAAAGATGCTACAGATTTAAAGCGAGTAATGATCACGGTAGTGATTGCCATGATCCCCGCTTTACTTTTCGGTATTTTAAACATTGGCCACCAGCACTTCATTGCTACGGGCGCTGAAGGAACTTTCCTAGACAAGGCAATTTTTGGTGCGCTTTCCGTGCTTCCAATTTTGATTGTTTCTTATGCGGTTGGTTTGTTGACCGAATTTACCTTCTGTGTAATTCGTAATCACCCCATTTCGGAGGGTTACCTCGTAACAGGGATGTTGATTGCTTTGGTAATGCCTCCGTTCATTCCGCTCTGGCAGGTGGCTTTGGCCACTATTTTTGCGGTAGTGATCGGTAAAGAAGTTTTTGGTGGCACGGGAATGAATATTCTCAATGTGGCCATGACGGCACGTGCGTTCCTATACTTTGCCTACCCAGCACAAATCTCAGGAGACCAGGTATGGACTTACTTAGGTGATAAGACCGCAGTAGATGGATTCTCTGGGGCCACTGCATTAGGTGTAGCATACAATTCAAGTATCGATGGTACGCCTGTAGTAGAGGCTTTGTCTACACACAATGCCGCTTTAGGAGCGGACTACAGCTTCATGAGCATGTTTATGGGTTGGATCCCTGGTTCCATAGGTGAAACTTCTACTTTGATGGCCTTGATTGGTGCTGTAATCCTAGTGGCTACAGGTGTAGCAAGTTGGAAAATCATCGTCGGTGGATTTGGTGGTGCGTATGCGATGGGTCTTGTAATGAATGCCCTGCAAGTAAACGAATTCATGGCCATGCCGGCACACTACCATTTGGTAATGGGAGGTTTGGCTTTTGGTGTAGTATTTATGGCTACTGACCCTGTATCTGCTGCACAGACTGAGTTAGGGAAATGGATATACGGGATATTGATTGGGGTGCTGACGGTCATCATTCGTGTCACCAACCCAGCTTACCCAGAAGGCATCATGTTGGCGGTACTCTTTATGAATGTGGTAGCGCCATTGATTGATCATTATGTAGTGAAGGCAAATAAAACAAGGAGGTTACAACGTGCAACAGTCTAATACTTACATTATCGTTTATTCGGCAGTATTGACCATCATCCTGGGATTGTTACTTTCAGGATCGGCTCAGGTACTGGGACCATGGCAACAAGAAGCCATTGCGTTGGATAAGAAAAAGCAAATTTTGGGAGCCGTGATTTCAGCAGAAGAAATTGCAGCCATGACCCCAGAACAAGTAAATAAGTTTTATGAAACTCGTATCTCTTCTACTGTAGTAGATCTTAAAGGTGCTGAAATTACGAAAGAAGGGCTTACTGCTGAGAAGGTTGAAATCGCAAAGGATTACAAGAAGCCAGCTGAGGAGCGTGCCTACCCAATATTTATTTTCCATGCAGAAGGCAATCCAGAGGCTGTTGAATCCTACATCTTCCCGATGTATGGCGCAGGACTATGGGATGCGATATGGGGATACTTAGCCCTTGAAACAGACATGAACACCATCGGTGGTATCACCTTAGCTCACGCAGCAGAGACCCCAGGTCTTGGTGCACGAATCACGGAAGCAAAAGTTCAGGAAAGGTATGTGGGAAAGAAAATTTTTGATGAATCAGGCGCCTTAATTGCCGTGATGATGCAAAAAGGAGAGGGTAAAGAGTACGGAGATGATGCCCACAAGGTAGATGGCATGTCTGGTGCTACGATTACAGGAAATGGAGTCAACAACATGTTGAAAGCTTACATGGGGTACTATGAAAGCTATATCAAAGCAAAGTCAACTCCAAAAGCAGCAGTAGCTGCACTTTAACATTAACTCATTCAACTAATATCCTTATGAGTACGGAAACATTAGAAAAGGAAGTAGTCGCTAAGCCAGCCGAGCCAATTTTCTCGAAGCGCAGAAAGAAGCTAGTTACAGATCCTTTAATTGACGACAACCCGATTACGGTTCAGGTTTTGGGAATCTGTTCTGCATTGGCAGTAACGACTCAGATGAAGCCTACCTTGGTGATGGCAATCTCAGTAATATTTGTAGTAGCACTTTCCAATTTTGTGATTTCGTTTATGCGAAACACCATCCCTGCTCGAGTACGAATCATTGTTCAATTGGCGGTGGTAGCAACTCTTGTAACCTTGGTAAGTGAGGTCTTGAAGGCTTTCGCATACGATATGTACAAGGAGCTTTCTGTATTCATTGGATTGATTATCACCAACTGTATCGTAATGGGTCGTTTGGAAGCATTCGCCATGGGCAACAAGCCTTACGATTCCATGCTTGATGGTTTGGGTTCTGCGCTTGGCTATTCCTGGATTATCCTTACCGTAGCTTTCTTCCGAGAGCTTTGGGGCTCGGGAGCAGTTTTTGGTGTTCCTGTTTTTAGTTATGTTTCAAGTTTGTTTGGACCAGATTTCAAATTGGCTACCAATGGATTGATGGTGACGCCAGTAGGAGCATTTATTATTTTGGGATTGATTGTTTGGGTACAACGTACTAAAACAGGCTACATAGAACATTAATTAAGACAAGCGACCATGGAATTATTTAGCTTAGGTATTCGATCGATTTTCATTGATAACATGATTTTCGCATACTTTTTGGGAATGTGCTCCTTTCTTGCCGTTTCCAAAAAAGTAAGTACAGCTGTGGGCCTTGGTGCTGCAGTAGTGTTTGTATTGGGTGTTACAGTACCCTTCAACTGGGTACTGAATGAGTTTGTATTGAAAGAGGGAGCCTTGACTTGGATTTCTGCAAGCATGGCAACTATTGATTTATCTTTCCTTCGATTTATCATGTTCATCGCGATTATTGCGGGTATTGTGCAGTTGGTAGAAATGGTAGTTGAAAAATTCTCTCCTGCATTGTACGGGCAGTTGGGTATCTTCCTTCCATTGATTGCGGTAAACTGTGCGATCCTAGGTGGTTGCTTATTTATGGCACAGCGGGATTACACCCTTGCTGAGTCTGCAGTGTATGGCTTTGGATCTGGCTTCGGCTTTATGTTAGCGATTGTTTTGCTAGCAGCTATCCGTGAGCGTTTGAAGTATTCTCAAGTTCCTAACGGATTGAAAGGTCTTGGAATCACAATGCTACTTACTGGATTGATGGGCATTGCTTTCATGTCCTTTATGGGAATTGACCTGTAATCAGCTAAAGATTTACATAGAAGGCCCTGAAGTTTCTTCAGGGCCTTTTTTTATGAATTGAAATATTGAGTATATTCATTGCATTCACCCTAGCCCAAATCCTATGAAAATTTTAGTTACACTCCTCCTGTTCTTTGCTATTCAGGTTTCCAGTTTTGGCCAAAATAACCCTTGGATTGAGTTATTTTCTGGAACCAATCTTGACGGCTGGAAAATTTCTGAAAACCCAGGTTCGTTTTCGATTGAAGACAAATTGCTCAAAGTCTCAGGACCTAGGGGGCATGCTTTCTACGTGGGGGAGGTTGGAAATGCCGACTTTAAAAATTTTGAGCTGCTCGTAGAAGTGAAAACTATGCCTAAGGCCAATTCGGGGATCTTCATTCACACTACTTATCAGGAAACGGGTTGGCCAGAAAAAGGCTATGAGGTACAGGTAAACCAAAGCCATTCGGACTGGCGGAAGTCAGGTAGCCTTTATGCAGTTCAAGATGTACGCGAGGTGTATGTTCAGGACGGTGAATGGTATACTTACCATGTGGTGGTCAAAGGAGATCAAATTTCGGTTGCTCTCAATGGCAAAGTAGTCATGGAATACGACGAGTCGGAAGATACCAAAAGAACCTGGAGTCCTGGCGAGCTAAAACGCTTCGGTAGAGGTACCATTGCCCTTCAAGCACATGATCCAGAAAGTGTGATTTACTATCGTTCAGTTAAAATTAAACTTCTTGATTGAATCTGGTGTTGATGCTATTCTTGGTTGAAATTTACTAACTCCCTAATTATGGCTATTACTTACCGAAAATTGCTTGCCTATTTCTTTAGAGGATTGTTGTTTCTCACTCCTTTAGCGGTAACGGTCTACATCATCTATCAACTTTTTCTATTTCTTGACAACTTGATTCCTGTGCCCATTCCTGGGATTGGAATCTTAATGGTCCTTGCCCTAATTACATTTGTGGGGTATTTGGCAAGCTTATTCTTTACCAAGCCACTTTTTGACTGGTTTGAGCGAACGGTATTTAAAATTCCTTTCGTGAACCTTTTGTATACTTCGATCAAGGATTTGATGGGTGCTTTTGTAGGAGAAAAAAAGAAATTTAATGCTCCTGTTCTAGTGGAAGTTTCTGAGAACATGAAGCGACTCGGGTTTGTTACCCAAGAGGACATGAGTTCTGTAGGTGCACCTGATTTTGTAGCGGTTTATTTTCCTCATAGCTACAATGTGTCCGGTAATGTATTCTTGGTAAAGCGAGAGAAGGTGACCCCACTCAAAGGGGTGAAAAATTCGGATGTGATGAAGTTTATGGTGTCTGGTGGGGTGTCTACTATTGATTAAATGAGCACCTGATATTTTTTTTAACAGCCAAATTGACCCAAATGATGGTCCATGTGTTTGGCATTAAACAGTTCCCACTCCGTGTAATTGAGAGGCCCAAACCCTGGATGTAGGGTCTGCAATGTGGGGTTTTCCTTAAACAAGAGCTGGTAAGCATCCCAACTAGCGATCAAGGCTGCTTTTGCAGTTTCTAGATCTGGATAGCGAAGTTCAAGTAAAGTGTCGGGTAGGCCTGGTGCCTTAACTCCTTGGGGAAAAGGGATGTCTGTAAAAAGTAGGGCTTGCTTTCTAGCAAGCTGTTTTTCGTTGGGTTCAAATACCGGTATAGGAATTTTTCCTACGGAGAGTTTGAGTGAGATAGTTAAATGTTCCACCATATGCTGTGGAGTTAAGATGCCAAACTTAGCCTTGGAATCTCCGTTTAACTGATCTAATCTTTGGAGTAGCGTTTCTTTCGTCATGGGAATGAATTTAGCGAAAAAAAAAGCGTTTGATAAAACCAAACGCCTTAAATAGTAATGAACTCTAGAATATCGATTTAGCTTCCGCACATCTCACAACCTTCTGGATTATCCAGTGAACAGGCGATGGCATCTTGCTTATTTGTTTTTACGGATTCAGTTTCGTTTGCCTTTTCCATCTTTGGTTGCTCAAGCTGAGACTTGTCCAAGGTAAACTTGATTGCCGACGTAGCTGCTTGAGAGCGAAGGTAGTACATGCCTGTCTTCAGTCCTTTTTTCCAAGCATAGAAGTGCATGGAGGTCAGCTTACCAAAGTTTGGATCCTGCATGAAGATGTTCATGCTTTGAGACTGGCAAATGTAAGCACCACGATCTGCGGCCATGTCAATGATGATTTTCTGAGAAATCTCCCAAACGGTCTTGTATAGATCCTTGATGTTTTGAGGAATTCCAGGAACTGCTAGAACAGATCCGTTGGTAGAGATGAGGCGGTTTCTCATGGTATCATTCCACAATCCTAACTCAATCAAATCTTTCATCAAGTGTTTGTTGACCACGATGAATTCACCTGAAAGGGTTCTTCTCGTGTAGATGTTTGAGGTGTAAGGCTCAAAGCATTCGTTGTTGCCTAGGATTTGAGACGTCGAAGCAGTTGGCATAGGAGCTACCAATAGGGAGTTTCTTAAGCCGAATTTTTTCACTTTTTCCTTCAAGGAATCCCAATCGTAACGTCCTGATTTAGGAGTTACACCCCACATATCAAATTGGAGAATACCTTTGGAAGCAGGGCAACCATCGTAGGTCTCGTATGTGCCTTGGGTTTTTGCAAGCTCCATGGAAGTCTCCACAGCTGCGTAGTAGATGGTTTCGAAGATATCTTCATTCAGTCCTCTTGCTTCTACAGAGTCGAAAGGCATTCGAAGTAGAATAAAGGCATCGGCCAAACCTTGTATACCCAATCCAATTGGTCGGTGTCTGAAGTTGGACTTTCTAGCTTCCTCGACTGGGTAGTAGTTGATGTCAATCACCTTGTTCAGGTTACGCGTAGCTACTTTGGTGATCTCGTATAGTTTTTGATGATCAAAACGTAGTACACCATCTTCACCTGCGATCACAAATTTTGGAAGGGCTATAGAGGCAAGGTTACATACGGCTACTTCATCAGGAGCAGTATATTCAATGATCTCCGTGCAAAGGTTGGAAGACTTAATGGTTCCTAGGTTCTGCTGGTTAGACTTGCCGTTCGCAGCATCCTTGTAGAGCATGTAAGGCGTACCGGTTTCGATTTGGGATTCCAATACTTCAAACCAAAGTTCTTGAGCTTTGATGGTTTCTCTGGCTCTACCTTCTTTTTCGTACTTTTCGTACAATCTTACAAATTCTTCACCATGGCAATCTGATAAGCCGGGAGCTTCATTAGGGCAGAAAAGAGACCAGTCCTCGTTGTTCTCCACGCGCTGCATGAATAGATCTGGAATCCACAAGGCATAGAAAAGATCTCTAGCACGCATCTCTTCCTTACCATGGTTTCTTCGTAGTTCAAGGAAGTCCTTGATATCTGCGTGCCAAGGCTCCAGGTAGATGGCAAAGCTTCCTTTTCGCTTTCCGCCGCCTTGGTCTACGTAACGGGCAGTCATGTCAAAGTTTCGAAGCATGGGAACTATACCATTGGACACGCCATTGGTGCCTTTGATGTAGCTGCCTTTTGCTCTTATATTGTGGATAGAAAGTCCGATTCCTCCTGCTGATTGAGAGATTTTAGCACAAGACTTTAAGGTATCATAGATGCCATCGATGCTGTCATCCTTCATGGTAAGAAGGAAGCAGGAAGAGAGCTGAGGCTTTGGCGTACCTGCGTTAAATAGGGTTGGGGTAGCGTGTGTAAACCACTTTTCGGAAAGCAAATTGTAAGTTTCGATAGCTGCATCCAAATCCTCGCGGTGAATGCCGACTGCCACCCGCATGAGCATGTGTTGCGGACGTTCAACTACCTTGCCATCCAGACGAATGAGGTAGCTTTTCTCCAAAGTTTTGTACCCAAAATAGTCGTAGCTAAAGTCACGCTTGTAATCGATCGCCTCATCGAGTTTTGCAGCGTGCTGCTTAATAATTCCATATACCTCAGTGTCCAGTAGCTGGGCGTTTCCTCCAGTGATGGGATTTTCATAGGTATACAGTCTTTTCATGGTATTTGAAAAAGACTGGCTTGTAGTTTTGTGTAGGTTGGATATGGCAATTCGTGCCGCCAAAATCGCATAGTCTGGGTGTCTTACCGTAAGGGAAGCACAAACTTCAGCAGCAAGATTATCGAGTTCGGAAGTGGTCACCCCGTCGTAAAGGCCATCGATTACTTTCTTGGCTACTTCTATAGGCTGGATGAATTTTGGATCTAGTTCATAGCAAAGATTTTCTATCCTTGCAGTGATCTTGTCGAATCGTACGGATTCTCGTCTTCCGTCTCTTTTTACTACTAACATACTCAGGCGAATTTTTAAAGGGGGTGGTTTGAAATAGGTGTTTTTGGGTACTTCTCGTAATTAGAAATCTTCTCCAATAGAGAATCGAGCTGCAGTATCTGCTGGTTCAGTGGACTTCATAACACCAGCTTTCTGGTAGTCGCCCACTCTTTTTTCGAAGAAGTTAGTTTTGCCCTGAAGGGAGATCATGTCCATGAAATCGAATGGATTGGTGCTATTCCATTCCTTCTCACAGCCGAGTTCCATGAGGAGTCTGTCGGCTACAAATTCGATGTATTGACACATCAAATCAGCATTCATTCCAATCAATCGAACAGGTAAAGCGTCGGTCACAAATTCTTTTTCGATGGCTACCGCATCCATGATGATCTGGCGGACGGTCTCTTTTGGAAGTTGGTTATTGACATGTTTGGTGTACAGGTGGCAAGCAAAATCGCAGTGCAATCCTTCGTCTCTTGAAATCAATTCATTCGAGAAGGTTAGTCCTGGCATCAAACCTCTTTTCTTCAACCAGAAGATGGAGCAGAAGGATCCTGAGAAGAAAATTCCTTCTACTGCGGCGAAGGCAATTAAGCGTTCTTGGAAGGTCCCATTGTCAATCCAACGCAATGCCCAATCTGCTTTTTTCTTCACACAATCGATGTGCTCAATGGCATTGAGTAGGCGATCGCGCTCCACGTTATCTTTGATGTAGGTATCAATCAATAAGGAGTAGGTTTCAGAGTGGATATTTTCCATTGCAATCTGAAAGCCATAGAAAAACTTAGCTTCGGTATATTGTACTTCTGCCACGAAGTGCTCTGCGAGGTTTTCGTTTACAATTCCGTCAGATGCAGCAAAAAAGGCAAGGATGTGAGAAATGAAATGTCTTTCTCCATCATTTAGATTTTTCCAGTCACTTAAGTCTTGACTCAAATCAATTTCCTCAGCAGTCCAAAAGCTTGCTTCTGCTTTTTTGTAGTATTGCCAGATGTCGGCATGCTGGATGGGAAATAAGACAAATCGGTTACTGTTTTCTTGTAAAATCGGCTCGTGCTGCATCGCTCTCTAGTTGTTGTAATCTTAAGATTGGGTATTTTAGGCTAATAATCGGCCTTAGGGGGTTCCTATGAAGGAAAAAGCCGTCTTTTCAGAACAGCTTGAATACAAATATGAGGATCAAAAAGGGAATAAAAAAGTCGGGAATGACCCAAAAAACGCGAAAATGACTATCAGTCAAAAATGATTTAAATGTCTATTAATCAATTAAATGAATTACTATCAATTAAGTATAAAATCAATCTAATTCTTCAATTTTGCCCGTTTCAATAATTTTCAAATTCATAAAATTTTTTTTTGAGCATAGCCCTGACCTATGTTTTGAATTAAAGTCAATTAAATTTTGAAACATTTTTAAAGAACAATTAATTAAAAATCAAGTAGTTATACAAAAGGTGATTTTTACACAAAAATTTTAGTTCTCCAAAATGGTGAAGCAAATTGGACTGAAAAAGCTGCGTTCAAAGATCAACTGAAAATGGGATCTTAACTTTCATCATTTTCGACAAAAGTTTTTTTAGTTTCATTTCAATTCCTATATTTGCACTCCGATTTCGATAAATCAAGAACATGTACGCAATTGTTAACATCGCAGGAAAGCAGTTCAAAGTAACAAAAGATCAGTTCGTCTATGC
>JACCDS011443927.1_pt1 | contig 19948 bp, 16 predicted proteins | sample 7446441 | NCBI WGS metagenome assembly JACCDS01 (sample SAMN15323445, study PRJNA562643) | freshwater metagenome | isolation source: river surface water | place: USA:Blue River Watershed | collected 2017-08-17
TCACCAGTGATAGGTCCAGTGTATTCGTCAGGAGTAACAACTTCTACTGCCATGATTGGTTCCATGATTTTAGCACCAGCTTGTTTAGCAGCTTCTTTGTAACCCATACGAGCAGCCATTTCGAATGACAACGCATCTGAATCGACATCGTGGAAAGAACCGTGGAATAAACGAACTTTCATTGAATCCATTGGGTATCCAGCCAAAGCACCATTTTTCATTGCAGCTTCGAAACCTTTTTGGATTGAAGGGATAAATTCTCTTGGAATCACACCACCAACGATACCGTTAACGAATTCCAAACCTTCTTTACCATCTTCTCTTGGTCCCATTTCGAATACGATATCGGCAAATTTACCTTTACCACCTGATTGTTTTTTGTAAACTTCACGGTGTTCAGTAGATTTCGTCAATGATTCTTTATAAGCCACTTGAGGAGCACCTTGGTTTACTTCTACTTTGAATTCACGACGCATACGGTCGATGATGATTTCAAGGTGAAGCTCACCCATACCTTTGATGATAGTCTGTCCAGTTTCTTCGTTAGATTCTACTTGTAAAGTTGGATCTTCTTCGATTAACTTACCAATAGCTTTAGAGAAGTTATCTTGGTCAGCAGATTTCTTAGGCTCGATAGCATAACCGATAACTGGATCAGGGAATACCATTGATTCAAGAACGATTGGGTTTTTCTCATCAGATAAAGTATCACCAGTTTTGATGTCTTTAAATCCTACTACCGCAGCGATATCACCAGCTTCTAATCTTTCGATAGAATTTTGCTTGTTAGCGTGCATTTGGAAGATACGAGAGATACGCTCTTTGTTTCCAGAACGGTTGTTCAAGATATAAGAACCAGCTTCTAACACACCTGAATAAGCACGAACAAAACATAAACGACCTACGTAAGGGTCAGTTGCAATTTTGAATGCTAATGCAGAGAAAGGTTCTTTAGTCGAAGGTTGACGAATTACTTCAGCATCAGTACGTGGGTCAGTTCCTACGATATTATCTTTATCCAAAGGAGAAGGTAATAATGCCATCACATAGTCAAGCATTGTTTGAACACCTTTGTTTTTGAATGAAGAACCACAAAGCATTGGAACGATTTTCATCGCAATCGTAGCAGCACGAAGAGCAGCTAAGATTTCATCTTCAGAAATTGATTCTGGATCTTCGAAGTATTTTTCCATCAAAGACTCATCAAATTCAGCTACTGCTTCCAATAATTTCTCACGGTATTCAGTTGCTTCATCAATCATGTCATCAGGAATAGGCACAACTTCAAAAGTCATTCCTTTATCGTGCTCGTTCCATTTGATACCACGGAAGTTAACTAAGTCAACAACACCTTCAAATTTATCTTCAGCACCGATTGGTAATTGTAAAGGCACTGCATAAGAACCTAACATTTCTTTTACTTGACGACAAACATTCAAGAAGTCAGCACCAGAACGGTCCATTTTGTTAACGAAACCTAAACGAGCTACGTTATAGTTGTTTGCCAAACGCCAGTTAGTTTCAGATTGAGGCTCAACACCATCAACAGCACTAAATAAGAACACAAGACCATCTAATACACGTAAAGAACGGTTTACCTCAACGGTAAAGTCAACGTGACCAGGAGTATCGATAATGTTAATGTGGTAATCTTGTTCTCTGTATTTCCAGCTTACAGTAGTTGCAGCTGAAGTAATGGTAATACCTCTTTCTTGCTCCTGCTCCATCCAGTCCATTGTTGCTGCACCATCGTGTACCTCACCAATTTTGTGGCTCACACCAGCATAGTAAAGAATACGTTCAGTGGTGGTTGTTTTACCCGCATCAATGTGGGCAGCAATACCAATGTTTCTTGTGTACTTTAAATCACGTGCCATTGTTAATATGTTGATTATTTGTTTTTTATCGTTTTTCTTAGGTTAATGACGACGAGCAAATTATTTTCAAAAAGTATTTTTAAAAGTATGCTCGCCTTTATCCTAATAAATTAGGGTGCAAAATTACGTAATCTTAGTTAAATACAAAAACTTTGTGTGTTTTGTTTTGGTTATCAGTTATATCTAACCCTATAAAAAAACAAAAAACGCCTGATGCAAATGCCACAGACGTTTTAGTATCACCTAACCACTAAATATAATATTGTTAATGCACTGCCTTAAGCAGGCTTTTATCTTAAATCTTTGCTTTAAACCTGGCCGATTCTAATTGAGCTTGCTTACCTTCAGAGTTGTTGCCGATAATTATCAACTCTCCCTCAATTTCAGAATCAGTCAATTTAGTAATGTTTACTCTTCCAACTCCGTTTTTAAGTCCTTCTTCATTCGATAGAGTAGTCTGATAAAAATTGTTCAATTCCCTGAAGCGATTAACATCTTTAATTAAATTTCCTATATTTTGAACCTTGCCCTCTCCGGGAATAAAAAATGTTCCCTTTTCATGAACATCATAAAGTTTGATAAATACAGACTCAGAAGTATTTTCATCAATTATAGCAATCGACAATGTTTTTAAACCTTTCTCTGTTCCTTTTTTTACTTCTACTCTATCTGCATAAATAGTATGCTTGTAGGTATTGTCAAAACTGATTTTTCCAGAGAAAAAACCTTTGTCTGAATTATTGATAGCTTCTATGTTTCTACTGTAAGTAATTAATGTTGCTACTGAAAGCAAGAATATTGAGATTACTACAATAGGATTATTTTTCAAAATTCGTTTCATAGGTTTTATTGAAAATCAATTATTTTATCTACTTTTAATCTATTAGGACACATTACACAATTTGTACTTTTCTTATATTTCGCTGGCAAAATTACTAATAAATTTTCAAATGTTGCAAAAGACTTTACATTATGTGTTGTTTAATTTATTTTACGGTCAACAATTTATAACGTACCTCTGAATACAGACTATATCTTTGCTAACATCTGAAAATCATTTAAAAGACTAACTGCAAAGACGGATAAAATACTAAAATGGTTGTACTGGCTTTAAATTATATTTTATCATTATTTCATGTAAGAAGCCGACTCATACACTTTTGTTACGCCGTTGGTAGTTAATGTATAATTAAATCCTGGTTGAATAGCATAAGCTCCGTACTCACCTTTTTTATTTAGCGCCAAGTAACCAATCTGAAATTCTTTATAATTATATCTTTTTACAATTCTCATGATAGCTTCTTCACAGGCCTGTTGAGGAGTTCTGCCATTGCGCATTAATTCTACAATTAAGAAAGACCCGAGCGTTTTTAGAACAAACTCACCCAATCCAGTAGCACAAGCACCTCCTACTTCGTCATCACAGAAAACCGCAGCACCAATTACGGGCGAATCACCTACACGTCCGTGCATTTTAAATGCTAAACCACTTGTGGTACAAGCACCAGAAATTTCTCCTGCATTCCCCAGTGCTAATAATCCAATGGTATCGTGACGTTCGATATTTATTTTGGGTTCATATTTTGCTGTTTTCTTCCATTCCTCCCAAGCTTTTCTGGCAGTTTCTGTTAGTAGATTTTCTTTCTTGAATCCCTCTGAAAGTGCAAATTGTAACGCACCTTCACCAGAAAGCATCACGTGTGGTGTTTTTTCCATTACCGCTCTAGCTACAGAAATCGGGTGCATGATATGTTGTAGAAAAGTAACAGAACCTGCATTTCCTTTTTCATCCATTATACAAGCATCTAAGGTAACGTTACCATCTCTATCTGGAAAACCACCATATCCAACAGAAGTATCGTTCGGATCGGCTTCAGGTATTCTGGCTCCTGCTTCTACCGCATCCAAAGCTCTACCTGTTTTCTGAAGTGAATCCCATGCTGCATAATTTGCTTTTTCATTTTTCCACGTTGAAATAACTACAGGAAATTTTGCGGGTTGTGAAGTGACTGAAGCCTTCGCAGTTGCCGAAGCAAGTGCTGTTAAAGCAGTAGTTTGTTTGATAAAGGTTCTGCGTTGCATGAAGTTTTTGTGGATTAAGGGTTGTTTTAAAACGCCAAAGATTTTAAAAATAAATAAGGATAATCTATTTGCTTTGTATAGCTCCTAAATTTATCAAAAAAACCAAACATTTAAAACTCTTCGTTGAACTACTAGCAAATTTCATGCCTAGCCTCTTTTCATTTACTGATACAGAATAGCCTTAAGCCCTAGTATTCTCCTTCCTTAAAAAAACACTCAAGAAATCCACTTTTCTAAAATTAACTTTCTGATTTTCAAGTATAAAATATTTTTTTTCATTAATTTAATGTAGAAAATATACAACACAAAATTTGTTCTCCTTATGAAATCAGTACTTACGGTACTCGCTTGGGGATTTTTTTTCTCAATGGGGTATAATCAAACAATTTACTTTAGCCAAAACTTCAACACTGCTACTTCGAGCTCTCAGGCTCCTTTTGAGAATGAGACCGCTCCTACCATTGGCCAGTTTAATTATCTCACAAACGCTTTAATTACCGCCACTGGCGAAAAGTTTTTGAAATTCATTGGTAATAACGCAACAGACAGAGCTACTCGTAGTACCAAATTTTCGCCAGTTCCTTCTACTTTATATGTTCAGTTTTCGGTAAAAGTAAGTAGTGTGGACAACTCAAATCCTGATGCAGCAGAATTTTACTTCGGAACTGACGCTGATTTTAACAACAGTACTGCCGCACCAGATTCTGCTGTGATGAGTATCAAATTTGGCGTTGCGCTGAACGATACATTAGTTATTCAAGATTCGAGTTGGCACGCTATACAATTTTTAACAATTACTTTATTGATTAACAACGATACTAGGTCGATGACATACAACGACGGCTTAAGAAGTGGGTCGGTAGATGCCAAAAAATATGATTTGTATGTTGGTACGTCGCTTATTTGTGATGATTGGGCAGTTAGTAATTCATGGGGACAACTCACGCAATTCAAAATAATGACGAAAAACAATCTTGGCACTCCAACCTTCGATTTCGACAACTTCCTGATAAAAAATGATTATGTGGTACTTCCTGTAGAACTTACGTTTTTCAAAGCACAACTTTCAAGCAACCAAAGAGTGGCGCTTTCATGGGCTACTGCTTCTGAAATCAATAGTGAATATTTTATTATTGAGAGGAGCAGAAACGCCATTGATTATACTGAGATAAGCAAAGTAAAGGCAGCTGGAGTATCTAACAAAACAATTAATTATCAGCTTTTTGATGAGCAACCAATGTTTGGTACAAACTATTATCGATTGAGGCAAGTAGATAAAGATGGGAAAGAACAAGTTTTTAGACCTCAATCTATCATTATTTCTGATGAAAATATTCCTTTCGGAGTGTTTCCAAATCCAGCAAATACGCATGATTTTTTTGTAAAAGTTGAAGATACGGAAGAAGCTATGCTGAGTTTAATCGATTTGTATGGAAGAAACATCGGCTTCGAAAAAATCAGTATCTCGCAAACTATCCTAAAAATTATTCCTACGACTATTCTTGCTGAAGGCACTTATATTTTGAAAGTAAAAACCTTGGGCGCCATCAAAGAACATAAACTAATGATTAAGAAATGAAGAAAAAAGTTTAAGTAAATGTACTTATTTGAACCTGATTCTTGATAAAATACAAAATACCAATCATTCAAAAACGGTAAAATATGTTATATTTGAAATAGACAACCGCCGAAGAAAATCATTTAAAAATTCAAACAATGGCATTACAATATTTATCAGACCCACAGGGGAAGAAAACCGCAGTAGTTATTCCGATAAAAGTTTGGGAAATTATCACTGATAAGCACCAAGATTTAAAAAAGCTTGAAGGTGTATTTTCGCAAAGTAAAGAAAACGAACCACTTGAAGATATCGAGAAGAGTTTCAAAGAGATGCAACGAGTAAAAAAAGGAAAATTACTAAATAAAACTTTCGTTGATTCTTTTCAAAAATAGTCAACTTGAATGTTAAACAAAGAAGCCACAACGATGATGTTGTGGCTTCTTTGTTTTTTATACTTCTGGAACTACAGGTTTTCCAAAATATTTCTGCCTGATTCTTTCATTGATGTAATACATACATGGAACAATGACAAGGGTCAGAATTGTAGAGAACGTAAGGCCGTAAATAATCGTCCAAGCCAAAATATTCCAGAATGCTGCACTGTCGGAACCAGTATGAATATGCGGATTTAATTCTGTAAACATCGCAACAAAATCGATACTCAAACCAATTGCAAGAGGAACTAAACCCAATACTGCCGCAGCGGCCGTCAAGATTACTGGAGTAAGGCGAGTACTTCCAGCTTCAACAATGGCTTTCTTTAATGGATAACCTCTATGGACTAACTCGTCGGTAAATTCAATCAAAAGAATCCCATTTTTTACCACGATACCAGCCAAAGCGATAATACCTACACCCGACATAATAACTGAGAATGTTTGCCCAAATGCCATAAAGCCTAATAGCACCCCAATAAATGAAAGTACAATGGTCACGAAGATGATGATTGGTTTTGAAATCGAATTAAACTGCATCACCAACACCAAGAAAATTAATAAAACCGCTGAAATTAGCGCTCCGCCCAAGAAAGCGCCAGTTTCTTGTTGTTCTTCTTGTTCTCCTCCCATTCTGATACTGTATCCGCTTGGCACATCCATATCATCAATTAATGACTGAATATCCGCTACGATTTCGTTGGCATTATAACCCTGTACCACATTCGAGCTCAAAGTAACTACACGTTCTTGGTTCTTACGGTTAATTTGGCTATAAGATGTAGCGTAAGAAATACTAGCAATTGAATTTAATGGCACTTGTCGCAAAGCTCCGCCCATTACCATATCACGATAAGTGATATTCAAACTCAATAATTTTTCAATCTGATTTCTATTTTCAGCCTTGATTCTTAATTGAATCGGGTACTCGTCTTTATCATCTCTGAACTTTGAAATTTCAGTTCCAAATAAAGCCGTACGAACTGCCAAAGCTACTTGTGCCGAAGAAATTCCTTCACGTTGTGCTTTTTCTTTATCAACATCAATGATAATTTCAGGTTTGTTCGTAATTAAATCCGATTTCAATTCTTCAATACCTTTAATACCAGACTTATCAATTGCACGACGAACGTCTTTTTCTAATTTTACCAATTTAGCAAAATCATCACCAGCAATTTCAACTGCAATCGGAGCACCAGTAGGTGGGCCATTGTTTTCTCTATCTACAGAAATAGTTGAGCCTGGCAAAGGTAATGCCTTAATTTCTTTACGTACTTTATCTAAAATTACTTCCGAAGAAATACCCCCACGATTAATTTTACTAACAAAAGCGACCGTTACCTTCGATTTATGAGGTGTTGGAGCTCTGTCGGGGTTGGTTGGATCCCCTGCATTTTTACCAACGTTTGAAATCACAGAATTTACAATTCCTTCGGCATTTTCTCTTTTCAATACTTCAAAAACCTTTTTCTCAATTACCTTAGTAACCGAATCTGTTACTCTGGCATCCGTTCCGATAGGCATATTGTTGTAAATATACACATAGTCGGGGTCGCCACTTGGGAAGAAAATTACCTTTGGTTGTACAATTCCCATCAAAATAAACGTGAAAACCAACAACACAACCATTCCGAGTACTGCAAAAACTGGACGATAACCAGTAATCACCCAAGAAATCAATTTTTGATAGTTATTCTTGAAAGCAGGTAATGATTTTTCTTGGAATGGAATAATGATTTTTGGAGTAAGAATAAAATGGTTGAAAGCATACAATAGAATAATCAACACAAAGAAATTACCTAAACCTACATTTACGATATAGCCCAACAATGCACAAACCCCTAATATAATTAATGGTTTTTTCAAAGAGGCAACACTTGTATCAACGTGCTCATTTTCGTCATGACGAACCATGAATGAAATTGCGAAAACTGGGTTCATCACATAAGCAACAATCAAAGAAGCAATCAAAGTACAGATTAAAGTAATTGGCAAGAATTTCATGAATTCACCCACGATACCCGGCCAGAAAAGCAAAGGAACGAAAGGCATAATCGTAGTTGTTGTTCCTGACAATACTGGCACAAATACTTCAGAAGCTGCTAATTTAACGGCATCTACAATTGAAATATGTCGGTAACGGTTGAATATACGGTGTGAGTTTTCAATCACCACAATAGCATCATCAACCACAATTCCTAAACCAAGTAAGAAGGCGAAAAGTACAATTGTATTCAAAGTAAAGCCCATGAAATACAATGGAATAAACGCTAATAAAGCTGACAATGGAACTGACAAACCAACAAAAATAGCATCACGAACACCCATGAAGAACATCAAAACCAATACAACGAAAATGAATCCTAAGATTACAGTATTAATTAAATCGTTGATATCGCCTTTTGTTCTTTCAGATGAATCTGCAGTGATTTTTACTTCTAAACCTTGTGGTAAATAAGAATCTTTTGCTTCTTCAATAATTTCTTCAATTTTTTCAGAAGCAGCAATTAAGTTTGCCCCACCACGCTTGATTACGTTGAGCGTAACAACTTTTTTGTTGTTTAAACGAGCAAAGTCTTGTTGTTCTTCGCTACTATCAACTACCTCAGCAATATCTCCTAAACGAATAGTTGCCCCTAGAGATGAACGCAAACGAATATTTTGGATTTGCTCCATTGATTTAAACTCGCCTTTTACTCTCAGTGATCTACGTACTCCTTCTACGCTAAGTTCGCCACCAGAAATATTGACGTTCTCGCCTTGGATAGCCATCTGAACATCACTAAAAGTAAGACCTGACGATTGAACTTTGTACAAATCAAGGTTAATTTGAATTTCACGAGTTAAAGCACCTACGATATCCACACGAGTAATTTCAGGCAAACCTTCGATTTCATCTTGTAAATCTTCAGCAAAGTCTTTCAATTTAGCCAAAGGAAAATTTCCTGCTAAATTGATGTTCATAATCGGGAATTCAGAAAAGTTAACATCCTGAACTACAGGCTTTTTTGTTAAATCTTTTGGTAACTCTACGATATCAACTTTATCTTTTACTTTTCTTAAAGCGTCATCAACTTTTACATCTGGATTAAATTCTACCAAAATAATCGAAAAATCTTGTAAGGAGTTTGACTTTACTTTTTTCACACCAGCAATCGTTTTTATTTGTTTTTCGATTGGCTTGGTAATGGTATTTTCAATATCCCCAGGCGTAGTTCCAGCATAAATAGTTTGTACATAAATCTGTGGTACTTTAATATCTGGGAATTGTTCTTTTGGTAAAATATTATAAATAACAATACCAACAATGAACAGTACTACGGTAAATAAGTAAACCGTTTTTTGATTGGTTGCCAACCAGCCAATCATATCATATATTATCCCCGAACCATGTTTCTCGTTGGTTAAGGCTTCATTTTCTTCTTGTTCTTTCATGATAAGACGTTGAGTGATTCTGATGATTTAATGTCGTTACTATCAATCAGGCTTAATAAGCCACTGGCGTACCATCTACCAATTCTTGATAACCCTGAGTAATTACCAAATCACCCGCTGTAAGTCCTTCTAAAATCTCAATATTTCCGTTGTAAGTAATACCAGTTTTAACCACTTTGCTACGTGCAATCTTCTTACCATTTTCAGTTACTGCTACATATACAATATCGCCCAATTCTGTTTTTTGAATGATGTTTTGATTTACAACCAAAGCATTTGATTTTGTTAAGTCATTAATGTTTACGATGGCTACTTGGTTTGGTTTCAAGTTTCCTCCTAAATTCGGAATGTTAGCTTCGATGCCAAAAGTCCTTGAAGTAGGATCTACCAAAGCATTAACAACTGAAATTTTAGTATTCAATTCTTTATTAATGTCTGGGAATTTCACGGTCATTCCAGCACCTTGTTTTACAGAACCAACATAAGTATCAGCAACTTTTGCAGTAATTTTCAAGTCACCTACGTTTACAATCTGAGCAATCGCTACACCCGGCGAACCAATTTCTCCAACTTTTTGATTTACCTTTTCAATCGTTCCAGCAATTGGCGCATAAACCTTTGTCATGGCCATTTGTGTTTCCATAGTTACGATACGTTTTTCTAACGACTCTTTGTTGGCTTTGGCTTGAAGGAATTGTACTTCAGTGCCGATTTGCTGATCCCAAAGTGCTTTTTGTTTATTGTATAAGGTAACGGCCAAATCTAACTGATGCTTAATTTCAGCCAATGATTCCTTCAAAACATTATTATCAATAGTAGCCACTAATTGTCCTTTTTTCACTGCTTGCCCTTCAATAACAAGTAAACTTGTGATAGAACCAGCCATTTGTGGAGTAACCAAAACAATATTTTTAGAAGTAACTACTCCTTGTACTTCCACAAAGTGTTTGAAGTTCTCGGCCTGAATAGGCGTTACAGCAACGGTAATTACTTTAGCTTCTACCTTTTCAGCATTCAAGCCTACTTCTTTTTCTAGTTTTTTAATTTTAAGCAAAAGTTCTTTTTCTTCTGCTTTAAGAGCAGCTAGTTCAGCTTTTTTATCGACTGGCTTGTTACAAGAAGTCAAGAATAAAATGCTTGATAAAGCTCCAACCAATAATAATTGGAGGCTATTCAGCTTAGAGGTATGCGAATGATTCAGTAAAGATTTCATGTTGATATGAGGGAAAATTTCTTTTATAATCTAAATTATTTAATGATCTGTTAGTCTTGGGATTATTCGTTATAAAGGCGGCCAAGTGCTTTGTCTAAATCTACTTTTGCTACTAAAGCATCGTAAAATGTGGTGAAGTAATTTACTTGTGCTTCTTTATAAGCAATTTCTGAATTAACAACTTCCAAATTTGAACCAACACCTTGTTGATATTTAATTTTAGAAACTCTTACTACTTCTTTTGCCAATTCCATATTTGCTTTTTGTTCCTGAAGGGTTTCATAAGCATTTTTCAATGAGATATGGCCTTGCTTGATTTGCAGGTCGATTGAGTTTCCTAATAATTCAAAACTATTTTTTATTTGCTGTAAACTATTTTGCGACTGAACAATTTTATATTTTCTTTGGAAACCATCAAAAATTGGAACTTGTATCGATAATCCCAATGTTGCGGCATTAAACCAAGGCTTAGTGACTAAATCTGTAAACTTTGGACGACCAGCCGAATAGTTATAACCGCCATTGAGCGATACCCTTGGTAAATATCCTGCTTTTTGGTTTTTCAAATCCAATTCTGCCAAACGGTTTTGCGTTTCTAAAATAGAGTATTCAATACGGGTATTGTATTTGAAATCTTGCGGTATTTCTGGTAACACTTCCGACAAATTAATATCAGCCAGTTTATCAGTAACACTAATTACTTCATCTACCTTTTTACCCATTTGGAATTTTAGAAGATTATAAGTTAAATCCTGCAAACGATTTACATTTTTCATCTCAATTTTCAGGTTATTCAACTGTACTTCAAGACGTTGAACATCTATCTTCTCGACAAAACCTTGTGCATTCAGTGCTCTTGTATCACGCAACATCGAATCTAAACGACCAATATTTAAAGCAAATAATTTAATTCGCTCTTCGTTCACCAAAATAGCATAGTACGTTTTTGTGACATTCTCAGCAGCCAACTGTTTCGTTTGAACTAGCGATTTCTTCGAAAGTTCTTTGTACACATCTGCTGCTTTCAGACCTAACAAGTACGAACCATCAAATAAAATTTGGCTAAGGTTTACGCCAGCTTGTCCACTGTGGGCAACACCAAATTCAGCTGCTATCACATCGCCTTCTTTAGCGCTTGGGTCAAACGTTTTTGCTGGAATAAATACCTTCTGAATGATTAAATTGTTGGTATAACCAAAATTACCATTTAGTTGTGGCAAGCCAATACCCTTTAATTCGCTAACTCTTGCCTCAGCATTTAGAATATCAATTTGGGCATTTTTGATAGAGGTATGATTTTTCACAGCATAATCTACCGCTTCACGAAGAGAGTAGCTTTGCTGGGCTTTTACGAATGTTGAAGTAATTAATATGCTAATGATGAGCAAATTACTTCTTAGAATTTTTCTCATTGGAAGTTTACTTGGGTTGGTATTCATTATAAATTTTCGTTCCTTGATCTGTCAGTACTCCTCGAATAAAATGGTCTAAAAGTTCTAATTGTACATCTACTAAAGTATGTTGGGTTGCATTAAAAATATGCGGGTCAAACCCCATTTCTATTTGCTCTAACCTCAACCTTGCCAGAATTTCTATTTTAATTTCAGGTCTGAAAAAACCCTGTTCGATTCCCTCAGTCAAATCTTTTTTAAGATTTTCAAGAATAAATCCCTGTTTATGTTCTTGAAAAATATTCCAAGCTCTGGGGTGATATTTCTTGACATCAAATAAGGTAGTAGGATTTACTTCTGAAAATGCTTGTTTGATTAACTCCATTGATTTTACCATGCGTTCAATGACGTTCCTTGATGCATTGTAAAGATTGTCCCAATCACATTTATCTTCATTCATTTCGCCCAGAAATAATTGATAAACAATATCATCTTTATCCTCAAAATGTAGATAGATTGTCTTTTTAGAGATTCCTAGCTCGTTGGCAATATCATCCATCGTTACCGACTTTACTCCGTAACGAAAAAAAAGTTCTCTGGCTTTTTTGATGATTCTTTCTTTAATTTCCAATTGTTATAAAAATTTGGTAAGGAAACTTTAGAAACAGTAAAAGTTTCTTGTTGCAAAACTATGGAAACTTTCATCGGTTACAAAGTTTTTTATGATTTTTTTTAGAAATGGCTTTTTATTCTGATAAATGGTTGTGGCTTGCTTTGTACACTAAATACTCAAAATATTCACTTTACAATAATTTAATACTGGATAACCTTTAATTCATAAACAAACTAAGTTGTATTTTTCCTATAATATTTTTTTAAGTACCAATACCTGAGCCTCCATTCTTCACAATTTTTTTTAAGAATCAGAGCATTTTAACAAAGCATTTTGAGTTTTTTGCTCATAAAAAACCGTCAAGAATACTAAGTTTCTTGACGGCCTAAAATCATACCGATTAATATTTGAGTAAACAAATGACGTATTTTTTAGATAAATATGTGATTATCTACCAAAATCGTCTTGTAATCTTACGATATCGTCTTCATCTGAAGGTTTTTCAGGATCAGTATGTTGCCAAATCTCTGCAACAATTCCCCAGCCCGACAAGCCAATTAAACGGTGGCGTTCGCCAGTATCCATTTGAATAAAACTTCCTGATTCTAAGACTTTTACTTCCTCAGACTCTTCGTCTGTATCACTAATTTTTACGCCGACAGTTGTACCAGCAATTACTTTCCAGATTTCAGCACGACGAAAATGATACTGCCAAGACAAACGTTTTTCTGGTGCAACAACCAAAATTTTAGGCGACAATTTATTAGTAATTTGGATTTCAGACATTTCCAAATGTGGAAAATACTTCGCTGCAAAAGCTGGTGCTTGTGCTTCATCAATGACAAAGAAACCTCCCCAAGGACGAGTTTGGTCTTGCTTTACAACAGTAAAATTTTCCTCTGCCAAAGCAACAGCTATTTGTTCAAAGATTGATGCCTTATCAGCATCTTGAGAAAGGGTAAGATTCATAAGGTTTGATAGTTTTTTGAGCCACAAAGTTAAACGATTTTAGTAAATTCCTTTTCGCTGAAAAAACTAATTTATCATTTGCAGACCTATCTTTGTTTAAGTGGCGCAACAAATAAAATTATAGACTTATAAAATAGTATTTTGTCATGAATGGATTAATAATAGTAATGGCTGATAGCAATACTTTCGATGGTAATCTTTCTCCGATTGCGATAGACAGAGCATTGGGCACTTTAAAATTCCTAAAAAATAATCCTGATTTTCAGGTACTTTGTACAGGCGGTTTTGGTAGTCATTTTAATACCTCAGAATATCCACACGCTCAATATCTACAGAATTTTTTATTGGAAGAAGGTATAAATCATAACCATTTTGTAGAATTTGCTTTAGGCGAAAACACCCTCGAGGATATACAACTTTGTGATAAAATTATTAGCCGTTACGAACCTGACATCGTAGCCGTAATTACTTCTGACTTTCAACTAGAACGTATTCGTTTTATTTTTCAAAAATACTCGAACTATCCGTATTTTGTTTTTTTAGAGGTAAGAACAAATTTGTATGAAGAAGAAATGGAAAGGTTAGTCAGACTTGAACAACAAGCCTTGAATCGTTTGAGGTTTTTACCATAAAAAAAGAGGCTTACAAATGCAAACCTCTCTTTTTTTATCGAATAAAATTTAATTTTTCTCGGCATACTTAGCCTTTCCTTCATCTAAAAACTTCACGAAGTTTTCAACATTTAAATCAAACGCTTTGGGAAGTGCCAGAGTACCTTTATTTTCATCGGGATTTACCAAGCAGTAATATGGCTGGGCATTTCCATTAAACCTAACAATCTGAAAATCTAAATTTTGGTCGCCCATCGAGGTTTTTTCTTGTCCGTCGTCTTTTGAAGTGTACCACTTGTCTTTAGGCAATTCAGTTTTATCATCCACATACAATGCCACTACTACATAATCTTCTTTCAAGCGCTTTAACACCGCTGGATCCGACCAAACGTTTTCTTCCATTTTTCTACAATTCACACAACCGTGACCAGTAAAATCTATAAAGATTGGTTTATTTACTTTTTTCGCATAAGCTACTGCTTCTTCATAATCGAAAAACCCTTGTAGTCCATGTGGTAAAGTAAGGAATTCGCTGTATTTCGGCTTAGGGAAGTTTACATCATCTTCAGATTTCACGGAAGAACCAGAAGAGACAAAATCTTGGGTAGTAAGTGGAGGTAACCAGCCAGCCAAAGCTTTTAGCGGCGCACCAAACATTCCGGGAATCATGTAAACCACAAAGGCAAAAACCAAAATTGCCATTAACATTCTTGGCACTTTTACTTTTTCTGTTTTATCATCATGTGGTAACTGAATTTTTCCAAGTAAGTAAAACCCAATTAATGAGAAAATTACAATCCATAAAGCAAGATATACTTCTCTGTCTAGGATTCCCCAATGATATACTTGGTCGGCAGTGCTTAGGAATTTAAGCGCTAAAGCCAATTCTAGGAAACCCAAAACTACCTTTACTGAATTCATCCAACCGCCAGATTTTGGTAAGTTCTTTAACCATTGAGGGAAAATGGCAAACAACGTAAAAGGTATCGCAAAGGCTAATGAAAAGCCAAGCATCCCAATAATTGGTTTAGTAATTTCACCTTGAGCAGATGCAATTAGAATCGAACCAGCCACTGGCCCAGTACAAGAAAATGATACTAAAACCAGCGTAAATGCCATGAAGAATACTCCAATAATACCGCCTCTATCCGATTGTGCATCTACTTTATTAACAAAATCTGAAGGTAGGACGATTTCAAACCAACCAAGAAATGAAATTCCAAAAATGATAAAAATGATAAAAAACAATATGTTTGGCACCCAATGTGTACTAAGCCAGTTTGCAAAACCAGGCCCCGCCAACGCTGCAATCAGCGTACCAAAAAGTACATAAATCGCTACAATCGAAAATCCGTAAAGGAAAGCTAATTTTCTACCCCCTTTCTGTTTGGTGAAAAAACTTACCGTCATCGGAATAAGTGGATACACACATGGAGTAAGCAATGCTACCAATCCAGAAGCAAAAGCAATCCAAAAAAATGAGAATAAAGATTCTTCTGTGGCCGGTGATTCCTCTGTTTCAGGAGTTCCTAAAGTTTCAGCCTGAATCGTTTCCGTAGCAATTGCAGTATCAACATTTATGACAGAGTCGGCTTTTGCCGTGATTACAGAATCTTTTTGAATAGAAACTACAGGTTGATTTACGATTGCCTCCTTCGTACTTTCTATCTTTTCTTCGACATCGTTATTGTTTTTTTTTTCAGCTCCTGTCAAAGAAAAAACACCTTTTACAATTACACATTGCCCAGATTCTTCTGAACAGGATTGACTATCATAAGAGCCATCAATCAGAAATTTCTCTTTCAAAATCTTAACACGCTGGCGAAAAGTTGCTTTGTGCTTGAAGTAGGTATATTCTCCGTTCCAGGTTTCTTTATCGAATTTCTTTGAGGGATTAATGGCTTTTAATCCTCCAACAGCCTCAAAAGTATCATTGGCTTTTAATTTAACTGTGGTAACTGTTGGGCCTAAATCTTCACTAAAATCGGAAGAATATAAATACCAATCATCTTGAATATCAACGGTAAAAACAATATCAACTGTTTCGCCAACCGCAGGATTCGCTTTCGATAAAGCCCAAGACCATTTGGCAGGTGTTACTTTTTGTGCAGTAATTACTACTGACGATATAAGTACGAAAAGTAAACTAAAAATTAATTTTTTCATCTAATTAATGGATTGTGTAATATGCTTAATTTTCTAAACAGCAATTTGTGGCTGTGGGTTCTATGCTTTGGATAAATACAAAAATTTAAAGTTCCGAATGCTTTCTGAATGCAAAATTATCGTGATTCGAATTTTAAAATTGTCACTTGTACGACTCACTTCAACAAAAAACAAAAAAAAGGTTAAATTTTCTCAAATTTAACCTTTTAAATAATTGTCTATATTGAACTAGTTCATTTTCTTCAAATTCTCTTTGAATACTTTTGTGAACTTCTCAAGTTTAGGTTTTATCACCACTTGGCAATAAGGGTTGTGCCCATTCAATTCATAGTAATCTTGGTGATAATCTTCAGCGGGATAGAAAATAGAGAATGCTGTTATTTCCGTAACAATCGGATTTGGAAATACTCGTTCTGAGTTCAATTTTTCTTTCCAGAGTTCGGCAGTTTTTTTCTGTGCTTCATTATGATAAAACACTGCTGAACGATATTGTGGCCCTTCATCTGCCCCTTGTCGGTTTAAAGTAGTTGGGTCATGAGTTTTCCAGAAAATTTCTAATACTTTATCAAATGAGATTTTCTTCGGGTCAAAAGTTACTTGTACAACCTCTGCATGGCCAGTAAGTCCTGTACAAACTTCTTTGTAAGTTGGGTTTTTAACCTTTCCGCCAGAATAGCCCGATTCTACTTTTACTACTCCTTCCACTTGTTGAAAAATGGCTTCGACACACCAAAAACAACCAGCGCCAAGCGTAACGACCTCTGTTCCTTCAAGATTGACTTTTTCGTTGTTCATTTTTTCTTTATTTTTCTGATTATCAGAACCTTTAGCACATGAAACATTTACAAACAATGTAAATATTCCAAGAAGTAAAACATTAATTTTCGATTTCATTGTTGATAACGTTTAAAACTTGATGTAAGTTTGTATTTTTTATGAAAGTATTTTAACGAAGCGACTTTAATAAAATTTGACCGCTGCTTAATAATAATATCCAAAGATAATACCATTTAAAAATTCAAACTGTCTGATGAATGACATACTTACAGATACAAAACCACCAAAAACTCCAAAAAGTTATTTACAAATTGTTAAACAACGTTGGCAAGACGCATTAACAACCAATGGCTTCGTTTTTAAGTTACTAACAACCCTAAGTATTGTTGGTCTGGCGGCTCCAAAATTCCCTCGTTATTTTATTAATATTCAAAAAAGAAACGGCACGGCACTTTCAGATTTTGTGCTAAACAACCTGCCGGCCGTGGATGTTTCCACACCAATATTTGCGTTGATTTATGGAATGCTCATTTTTTTACTCTGTAGAGTATTGGTTAAGCCAAAGTTATTTTTACTTTTTTCGATGACTTTTGTTATCGAAACAGTATTAAGAATGGCAACCATTTATCTTTTTCCATTAAATCCACCGACCGATTTAGTGCACCTTCATGATACTTTTGCTGAATTATTGATTTACGGAGATGCCGAACCCATTACAAAAGATTTATTCTTTTCAGGTCATACCGCAACAATGGTGATGATTTGGCTTTTCCTAGAAAAACCATGGGAGAAAACCCTAGCCGCCATTAGTGGTATCATCATCGCAGTATTATTACTTATCCAACACGTTCATTACACTGCCGATGTGATTGGCGCTTTTTTCTTTACGGCACTTTCTTATGTGATTGCACGTTATCTAAATCAACAAAAATGGCTAATCTGTTGTAGTGTAATTTTGATACTCTTTGCTTGTTTAGAATACATTTTTTGGCTAGGAAACAAAATCGTTTAAGTCCAAAAAGTAATGTGCATTTGATTTTACAAAAATGATGGAATTTATATTAATTAATCCCTTAATTTTGCGAGTCATAAGCCAGTGATATCTGTCAGGATATTCTTATTACGAATGATGTTTGTAAATTAGCAACGTTAAATTGTAAATTTTCTAATGAAAAATTTACAATTTCATTACATTCAATTAATTTGCATCGTTTTACCAGAAAAAAGAAGCAGCTTCTTGATTCTGAAAATAAGTAAGTGTGGTTCTGCCCAACTACGTTTACGAAACGATTGTCAAAATCGTATAACTTTATTTTGTACAATTTTTCATAAAACTGGTTTGGTTGAACAAATTAGTTTTGTAACAAGAACTTTTTCTCAACATAGTTCTTGCAAACCACTTTAATTCAGGGTAAAAATATGGTAAAGTTTGAGTACAAAACCTTCCAATTAGGGGAGAAACTTACAGAAGAGCAGAAAGAGTATTTCCGCAAGTATGGTGTAATTCAATTTAAAAATTTCATTAATGCTGAAACAATTCAAACGTTTATCAGCGAATTAGATAAAATTGAAAAGCAGTGGCTCGCTGATGGCGTTGAAAAAATCAACGGTATTCCGTTGAAATTTGGCAAAGACGAACACGGCAATAAAATGATTCAAAGAATGTGCTTTACCAACAAGTACAGTACTTTTTTAGGAGAATTTTTAAAAGATCCACGTTTGCAGTTATTGATTGAGCTGTTAGCTCCTTATGATGGCAGAATTAGTGATAATGAAAAAGATGGACTAGTTTTCAACCATTATGTAAATGCACCAAACAGTAAATTCACACAAATGGGATGGCATACAGATAGCCCTCGTGATTTATTTTTAGGTCAAAAAATTCTTCCAATGTTAAACGTTGGAGTACACTTAGATAATTGCCCAAGCACGAATGGTGGCTTGAGAGTATTACCAGGTACACAAAATCAAAGTGTTTTAAAGCTTTTATTTGGTAAAAAACAGTTTATCGACCATACTCCAGATGAAAAAGAAGTAGGTTTTGAAATTGAAGCTGGAGATTTAACAGTACATGATGGTCGTTTATGGCACCGTGTGGAGGTTTCACCAAATTTCGGAGAAAAATCTCGTCGAAGAGTAATGTATGTACCAATTATTACTGGTAAATATATGCCGAAAAACGAAAACAGCAAAACACCATTTTATCACCGTTTTGCAAAAGTAGTTCAGAAATAAGGAATTGATTGAATACAAAAAAGCCTGCGAAATTTTATTTTCGCAGGCTTTTTTGATGTATTGTTATCAGCAAAACTCTTTATTCTACTTACTCAATTTAGCTTTCACAAAAGCAAAAATCATTGGTAAAACTGAAACAGCAATAATGCCTAAAACCACTTTTTCAAAATTGTGTTTTACCCACTCGTTATTTCCTAAAAAATAACCCAATAAAGTAATAGAAGTAACCCAAAGCACTGCTCCTAAAACACAAAAAGTAATATAGGTACTGTATTTCATACTTCCTGCGCCTGCTACAAATGGTGCTACTGTACGAACAATCGGTACAAAGCGAGCCATGATAACGGTTTGTCCGCCATGTTTTGCATAAAATTCTTCGGTTTGCGTAATGTGTGCACGCTTCAAGAATAGAATTTTATCCTTTGATTTTACGAATTCACTAAAGTATTTTCCAATAAAATAATTCACATTATCGCCCAAAAGTGCGGCACCAATCAACAACGGAATCACAAAAGTAATTTCAATTTTACCAGTTGCCGAAGCCAAAACACCTACTGCAAAAAGCAGGGAATCCCCTGGTAACA